>Ga0187894_10002439_pt1 | contig 22221 bp, 21 predicted proteins | sample GBC1701081metaG_FD_136650 | JGI IMG/M metagenome (GOLD analysis project Ga0187894, IMG submission 136650) | White microbial mat communities from a lava cave in the Kipuka Kanohina Cave System on the Island of Hawaii, USA - GBC170108-1 metaG ... | reverse complement strand
GTAGAACGCTCCCAATTCTCCGTCAGGCAGTCTTGCTCACCGCCTCGCGCCGCTCCGGCAGCCGCATCAGCGGATGCCGCGTGGTATAGCGCCGGTCCGACAGGACCAGTTGCTGACCGCGGCGATTGGAAACGCACACCACCAGCGGCCCCTGAAGGTTGGCGGTCAGCGCGTTCTCGACCTTGTTCACGATTACAAAGACCTGGATGTCATCCAGGCTCGTCGCGCCCAGCGTCTCGAGGTCCTCCTCGCGGACGTGCACCTGGTAATCCGGCATGAAGAGCTTGGGATCGCAGACCACGAATGCCAGCTCCGGCCGCGCCACCGATTGCAGCCAGTAGAACCCCGAGTTCTCTCCGGTCTGCACCAGCGCGAAATCGCGGTCGTTGGGAAAGCCCAGGATGCCGCGCGGCAGGTGCAGCAGTCGGGATTCGTCCACCTCGATGCCGCCGAATCGGGACGTCTGAATGATCATCGCGTCACACTCCTTGATTGCGCTGGCGGCCGATCCTTCGGCCGTCGCCACGCTCCACGTCGCCCGGGACGCCGGCGCGTTGTTCGGCACGACTCCGTGCCGCCGACCGGTCCGCGAGGCGCCGCCACGAGCGGTCGCCGGTTCGCCCCGGCCGATCAACGCCGCGCGCCCTAGCGCAGAAAATCGAACAACGACAGATTCAGCAGCGACGAGCCCGTCTGCAGGTTGGCCTGCAGCGCGAGCTGCGCCTGCTGGAATTTCGTAATCGCCTCCGTCAGGTCCACTTCCTGCAATTCCCCCACCAGCTTCCGCGTCGCCAGCACCGCGTCCTCGGTGCGCCCGCGCCGCTCCACCACGTCGGCGGATCGCGTCCCGAGCTGGCCGAGCTGGCCGGTGATCTCGCGCACCGCATTGTCCAGCTCCTCCCCCGCGCGCGTGATCGTCTGCGAATGATCCGATCGCAGGCCGTCCGCCAGCCGGTAGAGCGCCGAGAAGACGCCGCCCGCCCGCACCGGCCGCACGTCGTCGGCGCTGAGCGTCTGCGGTCCGCCCGTCTTGAAGAGTCCCAGGTCGTCCGCGGCGGCTGAAAGATTGGCACGCGTCACGGTGATGTTCTGAGTGCCCGCGGCCGGATGCGAAAGCTGCAACCCGTTGCCCACGGACTGGAGGCTCGCGACCAGCGTCGAGCCCGCCCCCGTCGCCGCGGTGTTGATCCGGTTGATCACGTCCTGCATCGTGGCCGCGCCGTCGAGGTCGACGCCGAAGCTCACCCCGTTCGCGTCGGTGATCTGGAGGTCATCCCCCGGCGCCGTCGTAACGCCGCGCCCCTCGTTCAGTTCCGAGAGCAGCGTCCCGCCCTGCAGCGTGCGGATGCCCAGCGCGGTGGCGTCCGTGCCGCCGTTCTCGCCAATCGACAGGTCGCCGCCCGACAGCTCGTTGAGCGCGTCGAACCCGTTCCCCGCGGCATTGATCTCCAGCCGCACGCCGAGGTTCGCGCCGTTGACCCGGTTGAGAACGTCCTGCACCGTCGTCGCACCGGCGAAGCTGATCGTGTTGACCGCGCCGTTGTTCACGATCCGCAGGCCGCTCGCGAGCGTCAGTCCCGCGCCGCCGTTCAGCGCGGCCAGCGGCGTCGTTTCGGTCAGGCGCGGCTTCACGTCTCCGCCGGTGATCGGCGCGCCGATCGCGCTCGTACCGAGCAATCCGAGGTCGGCCGCGGCATGCGCGCCGCCCACTTCCTGCACCTGGATCTGCACCCCTGCCGCGCCGTTGATCTGAAGCCCATTCGGCGTGATCGCCGCCGTGAGCACGCTGCCCGCCGCCGCGGCCTTCGCGTTGATCCGGTCGACCAGTTCGCCCATTGTGTCGACGCCCGCCACATCGACGTCGAAGGTCGCCCCGCCGCCGCCGATCTCCGTGACGCGGAAAATTCCGTTGCGGATCCCCTGCCCCAGCGCGCCGTCGACGTCGCTCAGCCGCGTCTCGGCCGTCACGGCCGGATTCAGGTCGGCGAATCCCTTCACCTGCCCGGCGCGCAGGCCGAAGAGCTTGTCTGCCGTGAGGTTGAAGGGGCGGTCGATTCCGATGTCGAAGAAGGCGTTGCGGCTGTGGCTGTCGCCGATGAACCGCACCCGCCCCAGCGCCGTGTCGAGCGGCGCGTCTCCGGTCTTCTGACCGCCGAAGAGATAGCGCCCGTCGAATTGCTGGTTCCCCAGCGTGAAGAGCTGGTCGATGATGCTGTCGATGACCAGCGCGGCGGACTGCCGCTGCTCGGTCGACTGGAAGCTGTTGATGTTCTCCGAGGCGATCGTCTTCGCTTCGGTGAGCAGTTCGTTCACGTCGGTGACGTTGGACTCCGCCGCGCTGAGCCAGCGCTCCGAGTGCTGGAGATTGACCAGGATCTGGTCCTGCCGCGCCAGCAGCTCGTTGGAGCGCACGATCTTCCCGGCGGCGACCGGATCGTCCGACGCCGAAAGGAACTGGCGGCCGGTCGCGATGCGCTGTTGCTCGCGGAACAGGCGCAGGTTGGCGCTGCGCATCTGCTCCAGCATCGACAGCGTGCGCATGTTGAAGGACACGCGCGACACGTTGACCGAATTGATCGCCATCTAGTTCACCAGCGAAAGCAGCGTCTGCAACATGTCGTTGATGACGCTCAGGTACTGCGCGGCGCTCTGGTAGGAGCGCTGGAACGTCACGAGTTTCACCGCCTCCTCGTCGAGATTGACTCCGCTGATCGATTCATGCTGCGCCTGCAGCGCGTCGGAAATCACCGTCGCCGCGTCCGCCTCGGTGGCGGCGGCGTGCGTGTCCACGGCCGCCTGCGTCGCGCTCGTCTGCCAGAACTGGCTGACGCTCGCCCCCGCCAGCAGCGTCACCGGTCCGCTGAACGAGTTCGACAGGTTCCCCGCGTTCGTGCCGTCGCCCGGCAGCCCGTTGGCCGCCGCGGCGATGCGCGACGGATCGTTCGCCACCAGGCCGTTGACCGCGATATCGCTCGCGTCGCGGCCGGTGAAGAAGGTGTTCAACCCCAGCGCCGCCAGCGTGTTCGACCGGTCGTCGGCGAAAGTGAACTCGAACCCCGTCGCCACGGAGAGCGCCATCTTTCCGTCGCTCTGTACCGTCGCGGTCAGGTCGGCTCCGAAGGCGGCATTGATCTGCGCCGCCAGCGAATTCATCGTTGTGTCGTCGCCGTTCACCCCGTCCAGGTCCACCGTGATCTGGCGCGTCACGGTCTGCCCGGAGGCGGTGTCCTTGAGATTGATTTGGAACGTGCCCGACCGTGGCAGCAGATCCAGCCCGGTCAGCGACGAATTGAGCGGCACGGCCGGATCGAGCACGGCGTTCGTCCCCGTCAGCGAGGTAAACGCGCTGAGCCCCTGTCCCCCCGCATGCCGCTTGTTGACCTCCTGGATCACCGCCTTCGCCAGGTTGTTGAGCCGGTCGAGCTGCACCGCCGCGCCGCCGTCCCGCGCCGCCATCGCGCCGGCGATCTGTCCCGAGCGCACCGCCGCTTCGCCGTTGTTGTCGGAGAAGCGCATCACCGCCCGCGTCAGTCCGTTGCCGACCGGTTCGAGAGTCGTCGTCAGGCCGCGCGACACGCCATCCATCACCAGTGGCTCGCTGCCGACGAAGACGTTGACGCCGCCGTTTTCCTGCTCGCGCGTCTGAATGTTCACGAGGGAGGAAAGCTCGGAGAGCAGTGCGTTCTGCTGATCGCGCAATGCCGCCGCCTGTCCGGGCGCGCCGCCTTCGGCCGCCACGATCCGCACGTTGAGATCGGCGAGCTGCTTGGCGATTTCGTCGGCGCGGCCGGTCATGCTCACGATGTCGGCGTTCAGGTCTTCGCGCAGACTGATGAGGTCGAGCCGGTTCTTCTGCAGCGCGTCGGCCAGCGCGACGCCGCGCCGCACCACGACGCCCCGCGTCGCCGCGTCGTCGGGCGTGTTCTTGAGGTCGGAGAAGGCCTTGCTCAGATCGCTGAGCGACGTGCCGAGGTTGGCGTCCTCCAAGGCGTTGTAGAGCGCGTCGATGCGGCCCAGGGCGGCCTGCTGCGTGTTGGCTGCGTCGCGGTCGGAGAGCGAGCTGCGCAGCCGCGACTCCAGCTCCGCCACGATCCGCCGCTCGATCGACGAGATCTGCACGCCGGTGCCGATCGTGACGCCCAGCGAATTCGCGCCCGGCAGCGACGAAAACCGCGCCACCTGCCGCGAATAGATGGGATTCGCCGCGTTGGCGATGTTGTTGCCGGTGAGCTGAAGCGCCTGCTGGTAGGCGATCAGGGCCGACTTGCCGATTTGTAGGGAACCACCCAGCGACATTGTGACCTCACCCCACCGCGTTCAGAACACCCAGGTCGCCCGGCTGTACCCGGCCGGTGCGCTCGTAGCCCGCCCCGGGCGCGGCGGCGAGGGCGACGGTTTCAAAGACGGCCCGAAAGTGCTCGCACATCTCGCGGCACACGGTCTGCGCGACGCGATTGGCCGCCGCCACCGCCAGCATGCGGTCGCGCAGCGCGCCCGCCAGCGCCGCGAATTCGCCGCGCCAGCGATCCGGCAGTTCCGCCACCAGTTCGCTCAGCCGCGGGTCGGCCGCGTCCGTGCCCGTCGCGTCGGAGAGCCGCGCCACCACCGACTGCCGCTGAAGTTCCAGGTGCTCGAACCGCGCCGTCAGTTCGTTCACGCGGCCCGCCGCTGCCTGCATCGCGTTGACGTCGGCGGTGCGCATGGCGCCGAGCTGAAGGTCGATCGCGTCCTGAAGCTCGGTCTGAAGCCGGATCAGCGCCTGCAGCAGGTCGCGCAGGGCGATCAGGTCGCCGCCGTGCCGCGACACGTCCACCGGTTTCGCCGTCGTTTCTTTCGGTTGCATGTTCGTCATGCCTCCGGGCCGATGTTGGGGATCGCGGCGGCCGAAGCGCCCATGCGGCGCTCCAGCGCGGCGGACAGATTTCTGCCGAAGTCGCTCGCCATGACCCGCCCGATGCGCCGCGACAGTTCGCCCGCGAGCTGCCCCCGGAACGCCTCTTCGCCGCGGCCGCCGTCGAAGTATTTCGTGTGAAACGGCCCCTGCAGCGCCTGCTTCATCACCGGCTCGACGAACACGCCGCCGATGAACTCGCCCAGCGTGCGATTCAGCGAGGCGCCCGTGTCGTGGCGGCCGGCGGCGGATTGGATGGACTGCAACGGACTCATGAATTCGCTCAATCCTCGTAAATCAGCCGGGCGTGAATCCGCCCCGTGCGGTGCATCGTTTCCACCAGGTCGATCATGCGGTCGGCCGGCACCTTCAGCCGGTTGAGCGCCGCGACCAGATCCTTCAGCTTCGCCGGCGACTTGCCGGTGGTGTCGAACGCCGCGACGTTGTTCTCCGTCACCAGCGGCGCCTCGGGCGTCCCCTGCGCCGGAGGCTGGACCGTCTGGATCGTCATGCCGTTCTGCGAGAACCAGACCGGCGCGATCTCGACGTCCCCCGTCACGACCAGCGTTCCCTTCGTGCGATTGATCACCACCCGCGCGTCGCCCGAGGGCATCAGCAGTTCGAGCGACTGCACCCGCGCGATGAACGCGGCCGGATCGGCCCGCTCCCCCGGCGGAATGAGCACCAGCACGTTCTTGGGATCGAGCGCCCGCGCCACCGTCGCGCCGTCGACCGCCTCCGACTGGTCTTCGTTGATGATCGCCGCCACCGCCGACGCCATCGGCCATCCGGCATGAACGTCGGAGATGACCAGCGTTACCGCGTCGTCGGCGATGTAGTAATGCACGACGTCGCGCTCCATCGTCGCTCCCTGGCGGACGATCGCGCGGGTCGGGGATTTCGGATCGGGCACTTCGATCGGGCCGCCTGCCAGCGCATAGACGCGGCGATCCTGCCGGCTCGGCCCCTGCAGCGGCGAGAGAAACAGCCGTCCGCCCACGAGACTTTTCGCCGATCCCAGCGCCGTAATCTGCACGTCCAGCGCGTCCCCTTCGCGCACGCCGTTCTCCGGCAGCACGACTTCGATGCTCACCAGCGCCACGTTGCGCGCGTCTTTCAGCTCTTCCAGCGCGACGGGATTGCTGAAATTCGACAGCATCTGCGCCAGCGGGCGGATCGCCGGCGCGAACTTGCCGCCGTCTCCCTTTCCATTCAGCCCCGTCACCAGGCCGATGCCGACCAGCCGGTTGGTGCGCGCCCCCTTCAGATGCGACACATCCGAGACGCGCGTGGCGCGGGCCGCCTGCGGCGCGAACAGCACCGTCGCGGCGGCGGCGATGGCTCCGACCTGTCGAACCCTTTGTCTCACGATCCCTCACGCATCTCCTGCATCCGGCGCGTCGCCGGATCGGTCCACGCGCGTCCGTCAGAACGGCCGCACCAGGTCGAGTCCCCGCAGCAGCCAGCCGCGGCGGTTGGCGTCCCGGATCTGTCCGCTGTTCTCGGTGCGGAGCTGCAAGTCGGCGAGCTGCGTGCTCAGCACGCTGTTGTCGGGCGTCACGTCCGCCCCGCGGCACGCGCCGGTCAGCGTCACCGTCTGCTCATCCTCGTCATACTGAATCGTGCGCGACGCCTGAAGCACCAGTTGGCCGTTGGGTTTCACGTCGATGACCCGCGCGGTGATGCGCGTGGTCAGTTCATCCTGCCGGTTGGCTCGGCCGTTGCCGACGCGCCGGTCGGTCAGGTCGGTCTTGATCTGCGGATTGCCCGTCGTGAAGGGCTGCTGCGTCCACTTGTGGTCGGTGATGCGGAACCATTCGTCCAGAATCCAGTTGAAGTTCCATCGCCGGTCCTGCTGGTTCTGGTTGTCCGAGCGATATCGTGTCCGCTCCACCACGATGATCGTGATCAGGTCGTACACGCGGAACGTCCGCGGCGGCTGTTTCGTGACCGCCAGGTAGGACATTCCGTTCACCGGCTCGTTGGGGTCCGGCTCGGCCGTCGGACGCGCTCCCGCGTTGCCCGTCATCGAGCCGCCGACCGCGGGCCGCGAGGCGCTGGCCATCTGGCGCGCGTAGCCGTTCGCCTCCTGAAAGAGCGAGGAGCTCTGCGCCGCGAGCGTTCCGCTGAACGCCAGGCCGAACAGCAGCGCGGCCGTCGCCGCGCGGCGCGACCGCAGCGACCGGGATGTCCGTCTCGACACGCTCATGATTCTCTCGTTCTTCTCCCAGGCCCTCTCCCGTTCGGGAGCGATTGCTGTTTCAAACCCTCTCCCCTTGTGGGAGAGGGTTGGGTGAGGGGGACCATGCTCGCAGCGCTCTGCCTTCACCGCTGCGCCACCTGTCCCGCGGCCCGTTCATCCAGCGACACCGTCGCCGGCCCCGTCACCGCGGCGAAAAAGTGCTCGTCCGATCCCTCCGACCGAATCTCAAGCTCGTCGCCCAGCCAGCCGTCGCGCGTGGCGCGGCCGGAGGACTGCACCATCACCCCCCCCGCGCGGCTCCAGATGGTCACCAGTTGATTGCGGCGAACGAGCGGTTTGTTCCGGATGTCCTGCGGTTTCAGCATGTCGCCCGGCCGCAGCGCGCGCCGCGCCTCCATGCCGATCACCGCCGACAGGTCGGTCTGCCCCACGTCCTCGATCCGCTGAAACGGCCGCGCCTCGATGCGGACGTCGCGCGCCGTCACATCCTGTCCGCTGTTCACTACGCGCGCCGCGACCACGACCGGTCGCAGCAGCGTCGCCTCCGCCATGATCGGAATCGTCTGCGTCCGCCCGTCGCCGCGCGTCACTTCCACGTCGAACCAGCGCATCCCCAGCCGCGATTCGCCGCACGCCCGCGGACGAACCCGGAACCGGCACTCCGGCTCCGACAGGCTGAGCGCTCCCGCGGCCGCCGCGCCAAACCGCACGTCGATCTGCCCGCCAAGGTCCGACAGGTCTGCATCGATCGCGTCGCGCACGGCCTGCTCGAGCGTGCGTGCTCCGCGCGATTCTCCCGGTCGTCCGGGACGCCGGGCGGCCGATCGTTCCGGGAGGGCGTTCGCTAGGTTGCCGGGGCGTGATCCTCCCCGACCGGGCTGACGGAGATTCGCGGCCGGGCGCTCCTCGGTCGTCGCCAGAAACTCGACGCGATCCGCCGCGCCGCGATGTCCGGCCGGACGAATCGCGGAACGGGCCGATCGCCGCGCCGCGCGCGTTGCCGCGGCCGACCGTTGCGCCTTGGCGTCGTCGGGTGCTGGCCCCGTGGAGATTTCGCATTGCGTCGCGCCGACCAGCCGCACCTCCGCCCAGTTCACCCCCGCCGACTCCAGCACGCCGCGCAGATCCTCGATCTTCAGTGTGCGCGGGCCGCCGTCCGAACGAACCGACACGACCAGTTCCGACAGGCGGACGGCCTGCGCGGCATCGAATCCGCTCAACGAAGCGACATCCGCCAGGCGCGTTTCGGTGCCGCTTGCGGCCGCGGAAGGCCAAAGCCGCACGTCGCCCGCGCGCGCCGGCTCGGTGGCCGCCGGAAGCGCGGCGAGCACCGCCGCCAGCGTGCAGCACGTTCGCGTGCGTCGTTTGAAGTTCACTCCATTCACCTTGCCGACACTCCGCATGAGCCTTGCCGTCTCCATTCCGATCCGCATCACGCCGATCCGCTCCGGCCGTCAGTCAACCCTTTAGAAGACCCGCAGGTTGTTCAGCGTCTGAAGGTTCTCGTCCGCGGCACGGATCACCTGCGAGTTGATCTCGAACGCCCGCTGCGTCCGGATCAGCTCGACCAGCTCCTTCACCGGATCGACATTCGACAGTTCCAGCGTCTTGGACTGAATCTCTCCCAGCCCCTGCTCGGTCGGATTGCCGACCACCGGCTCGCCCGAGGCGACCGTCTGGAGAAACAGGTTCTTGCCGTTCTGAAGCAAGCCCGCCGGATTCACGAACCGGGCGAGCTGGATCTGCCCCACTTCGTTCTGCACGCCGCTTTCCGTGACGATGACCTTCCCGTCGACGCCGATGTCGATCTGCGTCGCATTCGGCGGAATGGTGATTGGCGGCTCCAGCCGCGAGCCGACGCTGTTGGCCAGCACCAGTTGGCCGTTGGCGTTTTTCGTGAAGTTGCCCGCCCGCGTGTAGGCCGTCGTCTCCTGCCCATCCACCTGCGTGATCACCTGGAACAGCCCTTCGCCCGCGATCGACAGATCCAGCGAATTGCCGGTCACGTCGAAGGAGCCCTGGCGGAAGTCGAGCTGCGTACCCGACATCAGCACGCCCAGTCCGATCACCGTGCCGATCGGAATCGGCTCCTGCTGCGGATTGGTCTTGCCCGGCCGCTCCAGCACGCGGTAGAGCAGGTCCTCGAAGTCGACGCGCGAGGACTTGAACCCCACCGTCTCGACGTTGGCCAGGTTGTTCGCCACCACGTCGAGCTTCTGCTCCATGGCGCGCATGCCGGTCGCCGCGGTGTAGAGGGCCGTGATCGCCATTCGCTCGTCGCTCCTCGTCGTCCATCCCCTCTTCCCTCGAGAGAGAGTCGAGGTGAGGGCTCCATTCATCCGCTTACGCCAGCCGTCCCACGTCATTCACCGCGCGACCCAGCGTCTGATCCTGCAGCGTGATCAGCGACGCGTTCAGTTGATACGCGCGCGACGCCTCTATCATCCGCACCATGTCCGTGATCGGATTGACGCCCGATCCTTCGACCATTCCTTGCCGAAGCTGTCCCATCGGCTCGATCGGCTGCGCGTCCGACGCGTCGAACAGGTTGCCGCCCGTCTTGCGCAGCCGCGATCGATCCGCGAAATCCTTGAACGCCAGCTCGCCCAGCAGCACGTCCCCCTGCCGCACGCGGCCGGAGGCGTCGATCTGCAGCGGCGCGTTCGACGACCGGTCGATGCGAACCGCCTCGCCGTCCGCGTCGAGCACTTCCCATCCGCCCGTCACGCTGACCAGCGCGCCGTCGGCGCGAGTCGTCATCCGTCCGTCGCGGGTGTATCGAACCCCCTGATCGGTACGCACCGAGAGGAAGCCGTTCCCGTCGACTGCCAGGTCCAGCGGGTTGTCCGATACCACGATCGCTCCCGGCGAGAAGTCGGTCCGCGCGGCGGAAAAGCTCAGCCCCGCCGACGCAGGATCGAGCAGCGAATAGGGCAGCCGCGGCCCGTCGCCCAGTGTCTCATCCGCGTGGATCGGCGCGACGCGCTCCGTCAGCGTGATCCAGTCCGGCTTGAAGCCCGGCGTCTCCGCGTTGGCGAGATTGTTCGACAGCATGTCCTGGCGAAGCTGCATCGCCGACAGGCCGGCGGTGGATTGCCAGAGTCCCTGAATCACGCCGCATCCTCCGGTCGGCCGGGGGCGGCGCAGGGGCCGGGCTCCGCCGGCGCGTCGAACGTCCTGCCATCCTGGCTGAGTTCGTGGAGGTGAAGGGTCGTGGCGAGCAGCGCCCATCCGCGAATGCGGGCCGCGAGGGCGTTCCATTCCCCGCCCGCTCCCGGGCCGGGTTGACGCGGACTGATTGCATCCTGCATGCGTCGATTCATGCGCAGCTCCTCGCGCAAGCTCGTCACGGCGATGTCGAGCGGGGGGTCAATAGACAAGTCGCGTGCCACTCGCGGCGCGACGCCTGATTCAATGGCGATCCGCGCGGAGGAGAAGTTGGAGAATCGCTCTGCAATGATGCGGGGATTCGCCAATTCGCGCGGCACGGAAATGGCAAGCGAATCGCGCGCGAGATATCCGCGCTCCAGGCCGTCGCGCGGCGCAGGATGCGCTCCCGATTGAGCACAATCTGCCGTCGCCGACATGCGAAGCGGCCTTCTCAACCGTGGGGCAAAACCTGCGCGACCTGGCGCAGAATGCGATGAGGGAGACGCTGCTCGCGACCGGCAGATGGATAATGGTTACATCCATGGCCGGGTTCTGAGCCGCAACGCGTGAGCGTGCGGCGGAATGGCGTTCGGAATACGGTGTTATCTAAATGAATGAACGGGATGAATGAACGGGCGCTTCGCAGCGTTTCCCGCCGCGGGCTTACGCCCTATGGCTCTGAACCGGGGCCGGGTGGCATGGCTTGTGTGCCCCACTCCTTCCAGGGGCGGGGCATCCATGCGGCCGGCCCGCTCCCCCCCACATTTCACAGCCGGCCATCCGGACAAACCGCCATTTGCCACGGCGGGCGGGAACGCTACGCTGGTAGGCCTTCGGCAACTCGGCCGAAGGACGAACATGACGCAGAAACCCCGCGCGGCCGGCGTCGGCCGTGCGGCATCTCAGTCCAAGCGGGCATCACTTTTTTGAAGGAGTTCGATCATGAAACGGATGTTGGGTCTGGGTGGAGTGGCCGTCTCCCTGGCGTGTCTGGCGCTGCTCGCATCGCCGAGCCGGGCGCAGGATGACAAGAAGCATGGCTACGGCGGCGGGCAGCACAAGGACGGCGCGGGCACGGGCGGCCAGCCGGGAGAGGCCGAGATGGCCAAGATGATGGAAGAGTGCATGAAGGCCGGCATGCCGGGCGAGCATCACGTCCACATGGAAGCGCTGGTCGGCGACTGGAACATCACCGGCAAGTTCAAGATGACTCCCGACGCCCCCTGGACCGAGAGCAAGAGCACCTGCCACGCCGAGTGGGTTCTGGGCAACCGTTTCATCATGCAGCGCATCAAGGGCGAGCCGATGCCCGGTATGCCGATGGCCTTCGAGGGAATCGGCTTCCTCGGCTATGACAACATGACCAAGAAGCACATTTCCAGTTGGTTGGACAACATGGGCACGATGATCATGGGCGGCGAGGGAGAATGCAGCGACGCCGGCAAGACCATCACCTTCATGTCCAAGTACCTCGACCCGATGACGAAGAAGGACAGTTGGATGAAGTCGGTCTACCGCATCGAGAGCCCCGACCGCTACGTCCTCCAGATGTACGGCCCCGGCCCCGACGGCAAGGAGTTCATGTCGATGGAACTCACGCAGGTCCGCAAGGCCGGCTGATCCGCGACTCGAATTTGGATTCATGAACGCATGCGGCGCCGCGGGCGGAGCCTTCCGTCCGCGGCGTCGTTGTTTTCCGAGGGAGTGAGGATAAGTCGCTTGCTTTCCCCCTTCCCCGCGGGAGCGGGGGAAGGGGCCTTGACGTAGAGCGGGTGGCGCGGACCGCCCCCCTCTCCCCGCGCGAGACTGAAGGTGACCGATCAGGGAGCCCGAAGCGGGTGAGGGCGCTGATTCGAATGCAGGTCACCTCCTCCTCTTCATCCAGCCCTCGTCATTAAGAATATGCTTCAGCTCATCCGGAACTGCCCGAGCTGCTCATACGCACGGATCATCGCCTGCGTCCCCTGCTCCGCGCCGCCCGCCGCCTCCACCGCGCGAAAAAGCTGCATCGCCAGCGCCGTCCCCGGCAGCGGCATATCGACCGCCGCCGCGCTCTCCATCACCGCCCGCAGATCTTTCTGAATCAGCCGCACCATGAACGCCGGCGCGAGGTCGCCCGCGACCATCTTCGGCCCGAGGTTCGCCAGCGACCAGGATCCCCCCGCGCCGCTCGTCACCACCTCCAGCATCCTCGTCAGGTCGATGCCGCTCTTGCGCGACAGCGAGAGCGCCTCGCACGCGGCGATCAGATTGACCGCGCAGAGAATCTGGTTCGCCGCCTTCACCATCTGACCGGCCCCGTGCGGGCCGACGTGAACGATCCGCTTGCCCATCGTCTCCAGCAGCGGCCGGCACTGCTCGAAGGTCGCCGCCTCGCCCCCCGCCATGATTGTCAGCGTCGCGTTGCGCGCGCCGACGTCGCCCCCCGTCACCGGCGCGTCCAGGAATTCGATCCCCCGCTCGCCCAGCCGCGCCGCGATGCGTCGCGCCGCCACCGGGCTGATCGTGCTCATGTCGATGACCGTCAGCGGGCGGCCGCGCGCCGCCGCGTTCGTCCCGGCGGCGCCCGTCGCGCCGAAGAGCACCTCCTCCACGTCCGGGCCGTCCGTCACGATCGTGATGAGAATGTCGCATGCGGCCGCCAGCGCCGCCGGATCGGTCGCGCGTCGCGCTCCCCCTGCCGTCAACTCCTCCGACTGCCGCGCGTTACGGCTCCAGACCGAGAGCGGATATCCCGCCGCCAGGACGTGCCCCGCCATGGGCCGCCCCATGATCCCCATGCCGATGAACCCGACGGCGGGTTTCTCCGAAGCAGCCATCGTCACCGTTTCTCCGCGCGCTGCTCGATCGTCGCGATCTTCTCGATCCGCTGCTGGTGCCGTCCCCCCTCGAACGGCGTCCGCAGCCACACCTCGATCATCCGCTGGATCAGCGCGCCGCCGATCAAATCCGCCGGCAGGCAGAGGATGTTTGCGTTGTTGTGCCGCCGCGCCATCTCCGTTGTCAGTTCGTCGTGGCACAGCGCCGCACGGATGCCGGGAACCTTGTTCGCGGCGATCGACATGCCGATGCCGCTGCCGCAGAGCAGCACGCCCAGCTCCGCCTCGCCGGACGCCACCTTCTTCGCCGCTTCGAACGCCGAGTCGGGATAGTCGCAGGACTTTGCGCTCGCCGTCCCCACGTCGGCGACCTGGTGTCCCTGCGCGCCGAGAAACTGCTTGAGGCTTTCCTTGGCCGAATAACCGCGATGATCCGATCCGATCACGATCTTCACAGCAGTAGGTCCTTCAGTGAGTGTTCCAGCGACTCCTGGATCCGCCGCGCGCACGCTTCGTATTCCTCCGCCGTTCCTCCCATCGGGTCGTCGATGTCCGACCCCGGCGTCAGCAGCCGCGCCCGCCCGACCGCTTCCGGCTGGATCGACAGCACCGCACGCCGGTGCGATTCGGTCATCGTGAAAATGTGATCCGCCGTACGCACCAGGTCCGGCGTCAAGCTGCGCGAGCGATGCCGATCGATCGACACCCCCATCGCCCGGCAGACGCGCACCGCCGCCTCCGTCGCGGGCATGCCGTCCATCGCCGAACTGCCGCTCGACGCGACCGTGATGCCGCGGTCTGCGAGCTGCTCCGGCGCGATTCCCAGCCGATCGGCGATCCATTTCCGCGCCAGCCCTTCCGCCATCGGCGACCGGCACGTATTCCCGCTGCAGACGAAGAGGAGGTTCAGCGTCGTCAGCCGCCGGATGGTTCGCGCGTCAAAAACTCCTTCGCGCAGCACTTCGTAACGGTCGCCGTGCAGCGCCACGACCGACGAGGCGCGGGCATACCGGCAGCGCCCGCCATCCAGCACCAGGTCCACCGAGTCGCCCAGTTCGCTCGCCGCCGTTGCCGCGTCCACCGAGGCGGGACTGCCGGCCCGCGCGGCGCTCGAGGCGATCACCGGCGCATCGACCCGGGTGAGCAGTTCCAGCGTCTCGGTCTGGTCGGGACAGCGCATCCCCACCGCGCCGTCCCGGTAGATCGCCGCGCGCCCCTCCTCCGGCAGCCGCCCGTACATGGCCGTCTTTTCCGGGTATCGCACGTCGAAGCGCACCGTCAGCGGCCCCGGCCACCCCTTCGCCAGCAGCCGCCGCGCCAGCGGACTCATGTCGTTGACGTAATGCTCCGCGTCCGGTCCGCGACCCAGGTGCACCGTGAAGGATTGCCCCTCCGGTCGCCCGCGCAGCCCCGCCAGCCGCCGCACCCCGGCGGCGCTCGCCGCGTTCACCCCCACGCCGTAAATTGTCTCGGTCGGAAAGACCACCAGCCCCCCCTCGCTCAGGACCCGGGCGGCACGCGCGACCGCGTCGCGCCGCTCGGCGGGACTCGTCATGGGGAGCGTTTCGGCGGACATGCTGGACCTGCTTCTCACCGGATTGTAACCGCCTCGCCGACGCCGGCCGCGTGCCGCCGTTCCGGTCGGCGGCGGTGGCAGGGTTATACTCTCGACGGTCGGAGAGCTGCCGGGTGAAAAAAGAACTGCGCGCTCAACTTCGTCAGACGCTTTCGACGCTCGGCGCCGAGACCATCCGGACCCGTTCGGCGCTCGCCGCGCAGCAGCTCATTCTCACGCCCGAATATCAACGGTCCGAGATCGTGATGACCTATTTATCGCTCCCGCTCGAAGCCGATACAACCTCGGTGGTGCTGCATGCCTGGCAGATGGACAAGCGCGTGCTCGCTCCGCTGGTCCGCTGGGACATGCGGCAGATGATTCCGGTCGAGATCAATTCCCTGGATACCGATGTGGTGGATGAGTCGTCGGGGGGCGTCCGGCAACCGGTCAGCGGCGACCCGATCCCGGTCGAACTGATCGACCTCGTCATCGTACCGGGACTGGGATTCGACGGCCGGGGCAATCGGCTCGGACGCGGCAGAGGGTTTTACGACCGATTCCTCGCCCATCCCCGATTCCACGGCGTGACCTGCGGACTGGCGTTGGAGGAGCAGGTGGTCGAGGCAATTCCTGCCGACGAACACGACATGCCCATCCACATGCTGGTCACCGACCAGAAAGTACGAAGATTTTCGGCCGGCAGCCCGACGCAGGCGTGACTTTCCGCCGCGACCTGACCACAATGCCCGCCCGATCAAGAGTTTGGAGCCGATCGTGAACCGCAGGCCATCTTCCCCCGCCCGAATTGTCACAGGCATGGGCCTGGTCGCTGCCGTCGCGCTGGTCGCGTGGCTTGGAATCCTCCGCGGTGAAGCGGACGCCGGCCGTCAGACCGCTTCGCCGCTGCTCGCGGCCGAGGCCGCGCCGCCTTCCGATCCGGTCCTGAAGCAGGCCGCCGCCGCGCCCGGGGATTCCGCCGCGAAGGCCGACCCGCGGCCGCTGCCCGGCGACGATCGCCCCGCGCTCAAGCGAATCCCGATCATGTCGCGCACGCCGCGCGAACGGGTCGACCAGACACCGCAGCGCCAACCGGCGTCGCCGCCGATCGAGCAGCCTGCGCCGGTCAGCCTGGCGCCTGCGCCGATGGGCGAGCCGGGCGCCGATCTCGCGGAGATTCGCCAGTTGCCGCTTTTCGCCGGCGCGCCCGACACGCCCGAGTCGCGCCTGCGGACGCATCACATGGCGCCGGGCGAGACGCTCGCGGCCATCGCGCGGAAAAACCGCGTCACCACCGACTTCCTGATGAAACTCAATGCCGTCCGCGACCCGCGCACGCTCCGCGCCGGCCAGACCCTTCGCATCGTCGAAGGCCCGTTCCGCGCCGTGGTGGACAAGTCGCGATTCACCCTGGATATCTATCTGGATGATGTGCGCGTGGAGACCTTCGCGGTCGGACTCGGCAAGGATGGCAAGACGCCGCGCGGCTCCTGGCGCGTGCTCAACAAGCTGGCCAACCCCTCGTGGGTCAATCCGACGACCGCCCAGCGATTCGCCGCCGACGATCCGGCCAACCCGATCGGTGAGCGCTGGCTCGGACTCGAAGGGGTCAGCGGCGAGGCGGTCGGAAAAATCGGCTTCGGCATCCACGGCACCGTCGATCCCGCCAGCATCGGGCAGAACTCCTCGCTCGGCTGCATCCGCCTCATGCCGCGGGACATCGAGCGCGTCTACGAATTCCTCGTCGAAGGCGCCTCGACCGTCGACGTGCGCTGACTCCCACCCTCCTTGAGTTACCCGCTCCCTCCGGCCACACTCCCCCCATGCCGCGCCTCGTTTTCCGCTGCCGGGCACTCCCGTGCGTCTCATTGGCAGCCCTGCTCCTGGTCGGCTGCACCGGCGGTGGCGGCGGAATGTTCGCCGACCTGGGCTCCGGTCAGCGCGAAGACTGGCAGATTCTCTGCGGCCGTTTCGAGGGGGGCGATCGCGTCCGAACCACCGACGATCTGGGCAAGGCCCTCGGCCGCGTCTCCGGCCTGCGAAGCGAGCGGGTCCACGTCCTGCACGGCGATCCCGCCAGCGAAATCACCTACGGCCCCTTCGCGCTGGCCCGCACCGGCGACGGACAGATTCGATTTACGAGCGAGATCAAGCGCGACCTGGACCTGATTCGCCAGCTTGCCGTCGGCGCTCAGTACCCCTTCCTGCGGGCCGTCATGCAGCGCGTCCCCTCGCCCGAGGTCACCGGCCCGCCGGAGTGGGACCTGCGCCGCTGTCCCGGCATGTTCTCCCTCCAGATCGGCATCTTCTTTGACACTGCCAATTTCCACGAGCACCGCGAGGCCGCCGTGGAATGGGTCAAGGATCTGCGCGGCCGCGGCCACGAGGCCTACTACTACCACGACGACGACACCGGCCGCAGCACCGTGACGGTCGGCTCCTTCGATCAGTCCGCCCTGGTCCGCTCCAACGAGCGCTCCAACCGCTACAGCACCGGCCCGCGGCGCGGCCCGATCAAGGACTATTCGCCCGCCGTGATCGCCCTTCAGCAGAACCCCGAGTTTCGGCACAACACCGTCAATGGCGGCGTCGAGAAGCTCGGCGGCATGGCCCAGTCCTCCTTCCTCGTGCTCGTGCCGCGGCAGCGCGGCGAGACGCCCGCCCGCCCGGCCGACGCCCCGGAACCGAAATGACCCTTCCCTCCCGCATCCTGCTGGCCACCGCCAACGCCGCCAAGGTTCATGAATTCTCCGAAATGATCGCCGCCGGACTGGCCGCCGCGCCGGACCGAACCACATTTCTCTCGCTCGCCGATCTGCCCGGCGGCCCGCCGCCCGAGCCGGAGGAGACCGGCGACACCTTCGCGGCAAACGCCCGCCTCAAGGCGGTTTATTACTCGCTTCAGTCCGGAATGTGGGCGCTGGCCGACGATTCGGGGCTGGAGGTCGACGCCCTGGGCGGCGCGCCGGGCATACATTCCGCGCGGTTTTCCGGCGCGCCGATCGGCACGTCGCGCCGCCAGGCGGACGCCGCGAATAATCAACTCTTAATGAAGCGGCTGACGGGCCTCCCGCCGCAACAACGGACCGCCCGATTCCGATGTGCGCTGGCGCTGGCCGACGGCGACCGGATCGTCGCCGAGGCCGACGGGCGGGTCGAAGGCGAGATTCTGGACTTCCCGCGCGGCGGCGGCGGCTTCGGATATGACCCCTATTTCTTCGTCCCCGCGCTCGGCCGCACGCTGGCCGAGCTGCCGGAAACCGAGAAGCACCGCATCAGCCACCGCGGCGAGGCGCTGCGACGCCTGAACGAACTCCTTCGCAACCGCTTCGTCGCGCCGGCGGTATGAATTTCCGATCGGGCGGTGGATTCCGCGTGCGTTGCCAAAAACGGATGTTTACAATCAGACTGTTTTCACCGTGACCCGAGGGCCGGTCTCCGCCTGCGCGTGAGTGCCGCAGGAGCGCTGAGGGGCGCACGGAGCATCGGACTTCGAGGACCCCCACAGATGGCGCGACTGCTGCTGAAGGCGCCGGCCCGGCCGGATTCCCTTCGAACCTGGACCGTCAACGACTCGTTGGACCTCTACAACGTGCGCGGCTGGAGCCAGGGGTTCTTCGACGTCAACGAGCGCGGCAACGTTGTGGCCACGCCGCACGCCGGCTCGGGCCCTGCCCTCGATCTCAAGGATCTGGTCGACGAGCTGCGCCGCCGCGACATCTCCACCCCTCTGCTCGTCCGCTTCTCCGACATCCTGCGGGTCCGCATCGAGCAGATCAACACCGCCTTCAACCAGGCCATCGCCGAACACGAATACCAGGGACGCTACTACGGCGTCTATCCGATCAAGGTCAACCAGCAGCGCCACGTCGTCGAGGAGATCGTCGCGTTCGGCAAGCCCTTCAACTACGGGCTGGAGGCCGGCTCCAAGCCGGAGCTTCTCGCCGTCCTCGCCCTGCTCGATTCCGACGAGTCGCTCATCATCTGCAACGGATACAAGGACACCGAATACGTCGACATGGTCCTGCTCGCCACCAAGGCCGGCCGCAAGATCATTCCCGTCGTCGAGAAAATCAGCGAGATCGAGCTGCTGCTCGACCGCTCCGCCGCCATGGGCATCCGCCCCAACATCGGCGTGCGGATCAAGCTCTCCACCCGCGGCTCCGGCCGCTGGCAGGAGTCTGGCGGCGACCGCTCCAAGTTCGGTCTGACCGTGACCGAACTGGTCCGCGCCATTGAGCTGCTCAAGGCCCGCGACATGCTGGACTGCTTCCAGCTTCTGCATTTCCATCTCGGCAGCCAGATCACCGACATCCGCACCATCAAGGCCGCCCTCGCCGAGGCCGGCCGCTTCGTGGTCGAACTCTCCCGCGCCGGCGTCACGCTGCAGTATCTCGACGTGGGCGGCGGCATGGCTGTGGATTACGACGGCAGTTCGACCAACTTCCCCTCCAGCACCAACTACACCATGCAGGAGTATGCCTCCGACGTCGTTTCCGCCCTGCTGGAAGTCTGCCGCGCCAACAACGTGCCGCAGCCCAGCATCGTCACCGAGGCGGGCCGCGCCATCACGGCCCACCACTCCGTGCTGATCGTCGATGTGCTCGGCCGTACCGAGATGCCCGCCGGCGCCGTCCCGCAGAAACTCCGCAAGGACGCGCCGCAGGTCCTCAAGAACCTGCTGGAGACCTACAACTCGATCAGCCGCAAGAATTTTCAGGAGGCCTATCACGACGCGCTGCACCTGCGCGACGAGATGCTCAGCCACTTCAATGTCGGAAATCTGAATCTCGAGGATCGCTCGGTCAGCGAATCGCTCTTCTGGGCCTGCGCCTGGAAGATCTACCGCACCATGCGCGACAAGGAATACGTCCCCGACGAACTCGAAGGCCTCGAGTCGATGCTGGCGGACACCTACTACTGCAACTTCTCCGCCTTCCAGTGCATTCCCGACTTCTGGGCCGTGCAGCAGCTTTTCCCGATCCTGCCGCTGCAGCGCCTGGGTGAGCAGCCGATGCGCCGCGCCGTGCTCGCCGACATCACCTGCGACTCCGACGGCAAGGTGGATAAGTTCATCGACCTGCGCGACGTCAAGGAAACGCTCGAATTGCACGAGCTGAACGGCGCGCCCTACCACATCGGCTTCTTCATGGTCGGCGCGTATCAGGAGATTCTGGGCGACATGCACAATCTCTTCGGCGACATCAACGCCGTGCATGTTTCGCTCGATGCCGAAGGGGAATTCCACATCGAGCACCTCGTCCCCGGCGACAGCGTTCGCGAATCCCTCAGCTACGTGCAGTATTCGGCCGACGACCTGCTCGACCGCATGCGCAAGAGCATCGAACAGAGCGTCCGCGCCAAGCGCATTTCGGTCGAGGAATCCACCTATTTCCTCCGCCGCTTCGAGCAGGGCATGCGCGGCTACACCTACCTCGGCACCTGACCCCGCGCCGCCTCGCGAGACCTCGTATCGCTATCTCTTTTTTGTTTTCCCCCTCTCCCGGTGGGAGACTGAGGGCGACCCGTTCCCGCCTTATCATGCCCTCCCGGCGAGCCGTAACCCGGGAGCACCCTCCATGACGCCACTCCCCCTGCTGATGCTTCTCTCCGCGCTCTCCGCCCGCGCCCAGACGACGGAGCCCTCCGCCGCCTCCCGCCCGGACGGCCCGCGCAACGTCGCCATCCTGCTTTACGAAGGAGTTGAGCTGCTCGATTTCGCAGGTCCCGGCGAGATCTTCGCCGCGGCCCGCACGGCGCAGGACGCACCCGCCTTCAACGTCTACACCGTGGCCGAATCGCGCTCGCCGATCCTCAGCGAGGGTTTCCTCACCATCATCCCGCAGTACTCCCTCGCGCGCTGCCCGCGTCCCGACATCCTCGTCCTCCCGGGCGGAAACGCCAACGTGCCGCTGGGCAGCAGCACCGTCATGGAGTGGGTTCGTCGCACCGCGCCGCAGTGCGAAATCGCCATGTCGGTCTGCAACGGCGCGCATCTGCTCGCGCAGGCCGGCCAGCTCAATTCACTTCGCGTCACGACGCATCACGGCGCGATGGCCCGCCTGCGGACCTTCGTGCCCAGCGCGACCGTGATTGAGAATGTGCGCTTTGTGGACAATGGCCGGATCGTCACCACCGCCGGCGTCTCGGCCGGCATCGATGGCGCGCTGCACGTCGTCGACCGCCTGGTCGGCCGCGCCGCCGCGACCCAGACGGCTCGCTACATGGAATATGAATGGCGTCCGGACCGGCCCTGATGGCGAATTGAGCGCATAAAAAAAGGGACCGCACCTTCTCCCCTTGGCACGGTCCCTCGTACTGCATCGGCAGCACGTTTCTCGGTTGGCCCGCGGACCTCCGGGGCTCTCTCCCCAGGAGTCCCGCAAGTCTCGCAGGCCTTCCAATGTTCTGGTTTTCCGAAGTTCGGCCGCCTCCGCTGAGACGACTTCCCTCCACGCGCATGAATAAAGCACGGACCGTGCCAAGTCGGACCAACGCATTCTCCGGACACTACAATCCGATTATTTGTATTTGTTAAATAAAGAGTTATAAAAATGATCGGCTCAAACCCAATTTTAACAAGACATGACAATCCGCTGAAACTGGGGAGAACTACCCACTCGTCCAGCTTCCCATTGGGAGAATTTACCCACCCAATGACCTCGCCTGCGAGATAGCACCCATCCCGCCGAACGTTGTAAGCTCCATCTTCCGGCGGAATCTTCCCCGGTTTCTGATGCTTCGATTTCGTGCAAAGGAATCACCCCATGCTCGCGCGAAACGCTTCCATCGGACTGCTCGTCGCCCTTGCCGTCGCTCCCGTCGTCCGCGCGGAGGAGCCGCAGGGAGTTCACTGGCCCTCCTTCCGCGGCCCCGACGCCTCCGGCCGTGCGGACGGTTTCAAGTCCCCCACCACCTGGGACGTCAAGAGCGGCAAGAACATCGCATGGACCACGCCCATCGCCGGGCTGGGCCTCTCCTCGCCGGTGATCTGGGGCGACCGCATCTTCATCACGACCGCCGTTTCGGAGAACAAGGAGAATCAGGAACTGAAGGTCGGCCTCTACGGAAACATCGAGCCGGTGAAGGAGAATCAGCCCTACCACTTCCAGGTGATCTGCCTCGACAAGAAGAGCGGCAAGGTGCTCTGGGACAAGACCGCCTGCACCGGCATCCCGAAGGTCAAGCGCCACACGAAGGCGTCGCACGCCAACTCGACGCCCGCGACCGATGGCAAGCATGTCGTCGCATTCTTCGGCTCCGAAGGTCTCTACTGCTACGACATGGATGGGAAGCTGCTCTGGAAGAAGGACTTCGGCCTGCTCGACGCCGGCTTCTACATGATGCCCGAGGCGCAGTGGGGTTTCGGCAGCTCGCCGGTGATTGAGGGCGATGTCGTGCTCGTTCAGTGCGACGTACAGAAGAACTCCTTCCTGGCGGCGCTCAGCCTGAAGGATGGTTCGCAGCGCTGGCGGACGCGGCGCGAGGAAGTGCCGACCTGGAGTTCGCCCACGGTCTGGCGCGGCGGCGATGCGCCGCAGGTGGTGGCCAACGGCTACAAGCACATCGGCGGCTACGATCTCGCCACCGGCAAGGAGCTCTG
>Ga0187894_10002438_pt1 | contig 22231 bp, 22 predicted proteins | sample GBC1701081metaG_FD_136650 | JGI IMG/M metagenome (GOLD analysis project Ga0187894, IMG submission 136650) | White microbial mat communities from a lava cave in the Kipuka Kanohina Cave System on the Island of Hawaii, USA - GBC170108-1 metaG ... | reverse complement strand
TGAAAATGGCGACATAAAAATCAAACTGAAAAAGTATGTCGTTATCTTCGATAACTCCGATGCCGCGAATCATCAGTCTCACGATTAGCATTGTGAGCTACAAATATGAACGCCCTTTTCAACGGCTGGTTGATGACCTAATCAATTACAAACTTTTTAATTGAGCTTTGTCTGTAATTTTCTCAAAGCCTTTGTTGCGCTCGCGTAGTTTGGTTGTTCTTTCAGGGCTAGTTCGTAATACTTTGCAGCTTCAATAAAACGCCCGCGTTTTTCATAGACATTTGCGAGATTAAAATAAGGATAGGCTCGTGCTTCGTATCTTTCTGCTTTCATCGCCAATTTGAACCATTTCACACAAGACCATAAATCGCCCTTTGCAATAAGGTAACTGCCGATGTCGTTGTAAGGATTACCTAAACTCGGGTCAACACTGATTGCCGTTTGACATTCTTCGATAGCCTCATCCAAACGCCCTTGAAAACTGTAAGCCCAGCCCAAGAATGTGTGAGCCTCAGATGTCGGATAAGTTTTGATTGATTCTTTGTATAGTTCGATAGCGGTTTCGTAATCGCCGCGCATCTGCGCTTTGTAGGCGCGTTTGAAAAGTTCAATCGCCTCGCGTTTTGCTCCCGTTGCTGTGTCGCTGTCGAACATAAAATCAAAACGGAATAAAGATAACTTGATTGAGCAAATCTTCAATATCAGAGGCTTTGGAAATAATTTCTAAATCATCAACACAACGTCCGATAGGGCTGTTTAGTTGGTGAGAGTAAATAACTCCCGCAAATGGAATGCCTTCATTAATACGGTAATGAGCCTCTGATAACAAATCGTCATCTTGTGAGTAAAGAGGTCTTTGTAATTCACCAGCACGGTCAAGTAGTGATGAATCATCTAAAGTTATAGTGTTGTCCTCTCGTGCGGTTAGAACATCAATACCTCGCAATCTCAGACCATTTGTGATTGCTCGCGGTATATGAACATCCATGTAAAAAGCGATAGCCACTTCAAATAAGTCCTTTCGCTTTCAACTTGTCACGCAGTGCCGTATTTCCGACTTCTTTACGAATCGCTTTTACCTTTTCCAAACGGTGTTCAATGTCATTATTTAGCTCTTCGGCATTGTCCCAATAATAAGCGAGTGCGGAATGAATTTGCCCTAGAGACAGATAAGGATGCTGAAAGTGTATCTCTTCGGGACTCCAACCGTAAGCATTCATCTCAAGAACAATTTCAATAACTTTCATAGTTGTTCCTTCAATAAGCGGAACGCCTTGTTCGTTAATTACAATGTGTTCGTAGGTGGTTGCCAATGACATATTCAATGCTTCCTTTCAAACTTGATTTAGTAATAAACAATGGTCCGATTATCAATAGTTGTCTTGGTTGAACCGTCTTTATTCTCTTCACTCTCATAAGTGCGTCTTATCCAGTTGCCTTGCTTATCACGCTCACAGGCGAAAGAAAGTCTATTTGTGTCTTCGCTTGTATTGTCCCAATCGCAAATTTCAAAAACATTTCCTTTGCACGTTTTGAATGTAACAATTTTGAGGTTGTTGGTCATATAAACATAATCCGGGGCAGTGTAGATGTACTTTTCAGTTTTCTTTCCGTCTTTGTCGTAAGCAAAGCTTTTATAAACATAAAGTGAACCATCTGTTTTGTAGTTTTTTATTTCAATTACTCGCCCTTGTTCATCAAAAGTTTTTTTGAATATGCGACAGTCTTTTGCGCCATTATCGCAGTATTTTTCTTTGACTGTATTTTTTTTATCGTTATAGATGTGAATACTTCTGTATTTTACTGAGCCATCTTTGGCAAAATCCGTGCGTTCAATTTCTCTGCCTTTGCTGTCACAAATGATGACAGTTTGTTCGGGGAGGTCGCTTTCACCTTCATAATAGTTTTTTTCGATTATGTTGTTTTTATCATTGTAACGATATGTAAGCTTGTAAGACCTTGAGCCGTCATCGTTGTTGTTAATTTCTTCCAGTAAATAGCCGCTTTCATTGTACTCGGCTGTTTCAATTGTCATTCGTGACTCTTTAATTGTGACGCCATCACGTTGAATAAGAACAACTTTTTCTTCTGTGTAAGATTTAACCCGACCTCGCAGACTGTTTTTTTGCCAATCATTACAAGATTCTTCTTTTTGTGTTTGTGCAGAAATGCCGATTGATAGGAAACATAAAACGAAAAGAAATAATCGTCGCATTGCCTAACTCCTTTGATGATGAACAGTAAGGAAATAATCTCACGCAAAGGCGCAAAGGCGCAAAGAAAATCTGGACAATAAGGCAAGGATTAAGGAGAGGTTTTAATGGCATTGAAGACAAGTGTCTTATCTTATGACTATTGGTATGCAACAAAATTTCTGGCTAAAACCATTATTGGCGCGTCAAATTATCGTCTTTCAAACTTTTCAAATCAAACAGAGGAATAAGATGAAGTTTATTCGCCCGTTTTTTCTGGTAGTTTTCCTTTCTTTCTCCGTATCGGCGCAACGCTCAAATGTGACAGTCAACACGGGAAGCGGTGACGGTCTTTACAGAGAACATTTTGTTCAGGTTTGGGCTGACCCGAATCCTGCCGGAATGGTTTTTGACCGATGGACGGGCGACACGCATTTGCTTCAAAACCCGCTTGAATCGCACGCAAAACTCAGAGCGTCAAAAATAAACGTGAACCTGACGGCAACTTATAAACCCGCCCCCACTTGGAATCCTACGTTTGAAAATTTGAACGGTATTCAAATGGGATATTTTTTCCCGTCTTCGATTGTCGGCGTGATTTTTCATTTTCACGGTCAGGGCGGAAGCGCGAACCTGTTGTTTACAAACCTTGAGCGGCGTATCTTTGCAAACGAAGCCGTAGCCGAAGGCTATGCGGTTGTTGCGCTTGATAGTGCAGACCGTGTGAACTGCGATTGGAGTACGAGCAACGATTTGGCAACAAGCCCTGATATTCAAAACGTACAAGCCGCCATAAATTTGTTTATCTCGTGCGGTTTGATGACAGGTTCAACGCCCGTTTTCGCACACGGATTTTCAAAAGGGGCGGGGTTTTCTCCGCACGTAGCGCGTGCGCTGAACTTTCGTGCAACATCAATGAATCTTCTTGCCGGAACGCCTGACATAATAAATATAACTACAATCCCGACAATCTGGTGCATATCGCAAAACGACGGAACTATAATGCCCGGCGGCGTCGCGCAGTCTCGCATAAACTATCAAAATCTTGTCAGCCGCAATGTTCCCGCACAGCATCATCTGTTTACCCCGTCGCCCGTTTATCCTGAAAGATTTTGGAGAATATCGGAGGTTTGACCGCAGACGATTCGCGTGCGATTCACAATGCGCTAAAACAGAATGGGTTTTTTGACGGGCGAAATTTTCTTTTACAAGACCCTGATACATCCAACTGGCAAAGCGTAATCGCGTCGCAATACAGCTCGTTTTCGTTTTCAATCAGCGAACAACTCAGAATTTGTTACACCGAACACACTTTTTTCAGTGATTATAACCGCCGCGTTTTGGATTTCTTCAACACATATCGCTAAGTTTCGATTGAGAAAGCGACGATAAGATAATCAAAAGCTGTGCTTCGCGCCTTTGCGTGAAAGCCTCTACTTGTCTTACTCTTTCCCGTAACCTATCGAACAAATATGAATCACTTGAAAATTGAAATTACAACAGAGATTTCATCAACCGGTAAGACGGAAGTTATAGCAGTTTGTGTCTTTCAGGATGAACCGCGTTTTTCGGGAAATGTAGGGGCGTTGAAAGAGGGCATCGAAGCGATTTTGAATGACGGAGAATTCAACGGTGAAGAAGAAACCTCTCTGTTTGTACGCACGCAGGAGAACAAAATTCTTCTTGTTGGTTGCGGCAAACATAAAGAGTTTGGTAATGCCGAATCGAATCATGCGGCTGGTGCGGCTGTAAGAGAAGCGCGTCAGCGGGGCATTAAGAAATTGTTTTTTGTTTTGCCTGAAAATGCTTCGGCTCAGATTGTTACGGAAGGCGCGATAATGGGCGTTTATGAAAACGACTTTTATCAAAAGAAAGATGAAGACGAAAAACGGATTGAGACTTTCGCACTTGTTGTAAACGAAGAAACCGAAGAGATAAAACGAGCGACTGAATGCGGAAAAATCATTGCCGAATCTGCGAATTGGACGCGGGAACTTGCTGACCTTGACGGGCTTACATTGCCTCCACGCGAGTTTGCACGCCATGCCGCCGAAATGGCTGAAGAATTTGATTTGAAAGTTGAAACCTTGAATGCCGAAGAAATTCAAAAACGCGGAATGGGTGGGCTTTGGGGAATCGGTATGGGGTCAGACGAACCGCCCGTTATGATTGTCGTTCGTTACGAACCTGAAAATGTTTCAAGCGATGACGAACTGATTGCTTTTGTCGGGAAGGGAATTACGTTCGATACGGGCGGCATTTCAATCAAACCGCGCGAAGGCATGGAAGAGATGAAATCCGATATGACGGGCGGCGCAACTGCTTTAGGAGCGTTACGTGCGATTGCACAGCTAAGACCAAACAAGCGCATTATTGCTGTCGTTCCGTCTGCCGAAAATATGCCTTCGGAAAAATCAATAAAGCCGGGCGATATTGTTAAGACTTTGGCGGGCTATACGCTTGAAGTGGTTGATACAGACGCAGAAGGGCGTGTTGTTTTGGTTGACGGCATTGCTTACGCAAAAGAACTTGGAGCAAAAAAGATTGTTGACCTTGCCACGCTGACGGGTTCAATCATCATCGCGCTCGGAACACATCGAACGGGACTTTTCAGCAACAACGATGATTGGGCAAATGAAGTAATAAAAGCGTCGGAATGCGCGGGCGAACCTGTTTGGCGAATGCCTGTCGGTGATGATTACAAAAAGAAAATCGAAAGCAACATCGCCGATTTCAAAAACTACGGCGGGCGTCCCGATGCAACGGGTGCGGCACTTTTGTTAAGCAAATTCGCTGGCGATACGCCATGGGTTCACTTGGATATTGCAGGAACGGCTTGGTATGACGACGCAACTTCTTATTCACCGAAAGGCGCGTCGGGAAAAGGCGTTAAAACTTTAGTTGAATTGATTCTGAGTTTATGTAGAACAGACTGCTAGTCTGTTCTTCCATAAAAAATGAAAATCAGAGTGACGGACTGCTAGTCTGTTCTTCTTCCATAAAAAAATGAAAATCAGAGTGACAGACTAGCAGTCTGTCATACAATTTCTAAGCAGTTAAAGGGAAAATTATTATGACAAAAGCTATTTCAGGGTCTGCTCTTGTATTATTGATGTTGGTTGTTCTGGCTTGTACCTGCGGGAATTTGAGCAACACAAATAACTCAAATAATTCAAACTCGATAGGTATGGACGACAACACAAACGAGAACAAATCCAACGATAACAAGACCTCAAATAACAGCAATAAAAAACCGCCTACGGGCGGGGGCGCGTCAACAGGTATTGCCGAATGTGATACTTATTTGAACTTGATTGACGAATATCTGAACTGTCCCAATGTGCCTGAATCAAGCCGTGAACAATGGCGAAAACAGCGTTCAGAAACAGCAGAGAGAATTCAGGAAGCAGCAAAAAATGAGACAGGCAAACAAATTATGGCGAGTGCCTGTCAACAGATGGTAGCATCCATCGAAAAAGAAGTTGAAAAGTGTAGGTAAAACTTTTCTTCTATTTGAAGACCATGACAAAGCAACTCGCACGCGATTTAGAGTTACAAATAAAAATCAGCAAGTTGCTTTCAATTGGTTTTGTATTTTCCATCGTGTGGTTAGGCGGAATCGGGTCACTTATTGCGTTCGTTTACGGATTGAGAGCGCGAAAACTCATCAAAGACTCAGACCATAATCCTCACGGAATCGGGATGGCTTGGTGGTGCATTATTGTCGGTGCTTTAGGCACGATTGTTTTGCCGTTGTGGATTACTTGGAACTTAATGAATCCCAAAAATCGTTGACAGATATTTATTCGGAGGTTGGAAATGTCTTTATTTAATTTTAGAAATCTTTCCTTTGCTTTGTGTTCGTTGTTGCTTTTGACATCTTTTGCCGTAGCGCAAAAGCCTTCGCTCGGAAGTGTTGATTTTCCCACTTCCGCAAAATCCAAACAGGCGCAAGAGAAGTTTTTATTCGGGCTTGCCGCACTTCATTCATTCGAGTACGAAGATTCGATTGAGTATTTTCAAGAGGCTTCAAAGCTTGAACCTGATTTTGCTATGGCATATTGGGGCGAGGCTATGACATACAACCATTCGTTATGGAGTGAACAAGACAGTTCTTCTGCAAAAACCGCGCTAGCAAAAATCAAAGACATATCGAAATTAACCGAACGCGAACAAGCCTTTATTAAAGCCGTTAGAGTTTTGTACAGCGATGGCGACAAACTTGAACGCGATAAGGCTTACATGGTTGAGATGGAAAAGATTTATCGTGCTTATCCTAACGATATGGAAGCCGCTACGTTTTATTCACTCGCAATCATGGGAACTGTCAGACCCGGTGACAAAGACGGAACAAACCGCAACATGAAAGCAGGTGCGATTGCATTGGCTGTCTATCAAAAGTTTCCGAATCATCCGGGTGCGGCGCACTATGTGATACACGCTTTTGACGATGCAGACCATGCGATTTTGGCTTTGGACGCGGCAAAGCGTTACGCGCAAATCGCTCCCGCATCTGAACACGCTCTGCATATGCCGTCACATACTTTTTTCTCTTTGGGAATGTGGACGGAAGGTGCGGCTTCAAACGAAGCGGCTTGGGCGGCTTCAAACGATTGGGTGAAAAAGAAAAATCATCCGCGTTATATGCTTGACCACCACTCGCTTCACTGGTTGATGTATGCTTATCTGCAACAGGGGCGTTATGAGAAAGCTGAGGAGATGTTGGGGCTTGTCCGTCAGTCAATAAACGAATCGGGTAGTTCTTATCTGTCAAATTATTACGCGATGATGGCGGCAGCATTTGTGATGGAAACCGAGCGATGGAATTTAGTGCCGGAGATTTTCAAACCCGTAAAATCATCGTCAGGCACTGCAAGTGTAATGCCCACAAATCCAAGAAATGCTATTACGGTTTTACCCGTTTTCATTGACGGATACACAGCCGCCAGACGTGGCGTAACAGATGCACAAAAAGATGCCGCAAACTTGCGCGAAATGGGACAGCCAATGTCGGGTATGAGCGAAAGCAGCAATGCGAACCGCAAACGATTCTTTAATGTGATGGCTCTTGAAATCGAAGCTCTATTGAAGGCAAATAAGAATGATTACGAGGGTGCGATTGAACTGTTGAAAAAAGCAAACCTGGAAGAAGAAGGAATAACAATGGTTGCAGGACCACCGCCTTTGATAAAACCTTCGTATGAATTGTTGGGCGAAATTCTTTTACGTGCAAATAAAACGAAAGAGGCTTCGCAGGCTTTTACAATGTCGCTTCAACGTCAGCCGAACCGCGCACGTTCTTTGCTCGGCGCGGCGCGTGCGGCTTCAAAAACCGGTGATACCCAAACCGCCGTCAACTACTACTCACAATTTTTGAAGGAGTGGAAAAATTCTGACACGCAGTTATCAGAACTCCGCGAAGCGAAGGACTACACAAATATCGCTCAAAAATAATAATGTGAAAGCCCGTTCGAGTGAGCGTTTCTATCTCGTTCGGGCTTTTGCAAAACATTCTTGTCTGAATTAACGAGCCCGATACAACTTAGGAATAAAGTTTTGTATCCAACCCGACACAACCCTGTACATCCCCTGAAAGTTTTAACTACAAAAATCCAGGAGTATATCTACTATGAAGAGACCAAAACTTTATTTTGTCTCGTCGTGTCTGATTTTATGTTTTTGTTCTTCTACTTTCTTTGCACAAACCCAAACACAACCGTCGCCCGCAATGCAAGAAGCATTAGCATTTATACAGGCGCAGAAATGGAACGAGGCCGCTAAAGCTTTTGAGGCAATTACAAAGAGCGAACCGGCAAACGGGCAAGCGTGGATGCAACTCGGGGTGGCAAGACATTCTTTAGGTGAATATGCGAAAGCTGTTGATGCTTATTTGAAAGTTCCTTCGCTGGAAACCAGACCGCGTGTTATGTACAACCTTGCGTGTTCTTATTCGCGTTTGAAAGAAACAGACAAAGCCCTTGATTGGTTAAACAAATCCGTTACGGCGGGATTTACCAATTTGAATTTGCTGAATACGGACAATGACCTGACAAGCCTGCGTGAAAACACAAAGTTCAAAACCATCATTGAAACTGCGGAACGAGCGGCTACGCCATGTATGTTCAGGGCTGAAAATCGTCAGTTTGATTTCTGGATTGGCGAATGGAACGTAATGAATCCACAAGGACAACAGGTCGGAACAAATAGCATTCAGCGCATAGTTGACGGTTGCGTCATTTTTGAAAACTGGATAGCCGGGGGCGGCAGCAACACCGGAAAGAGTTTTAATTTCTACGACCCGGGTAAGAACAAGTGGCGACAGGTATGGGTTGGCAATAACGGTCAGCCGATTGATTTTGAAGGCGATTATAAAGATGGTGTTATGCGTTATACAAGCGTAAGCACGGGCGCAAACGGGCAGAAAATTTTAGGACGCATGACTTTCTTTAATTTAGGTACAGACAAAGTTCGTCAACTCTGGGAAACGTCAACAGACGAAGGGAAAACCTGGACCGTAGCATTTGACGGAACTTACGTTAGAAAGAAATAAACAACTTCCATTTGTCATTTGAAGTTTATTGTTTGTCGTTGGACGATAGGCAAAACAATAAACGGCAAATGACAAATGGATGCTTCTTTTTCAAGATGCTTTCTTTGGTTCGGGCAGTCTGCCATCGGGGATGGTTTGCCCTCTGTGGCAAGTTGAACAACTCACCTGTGTTTTGCCGCCGAGGTTTTTGATGCCTTTGAGATGTTCGCCATTAATTTTTGCGACCATTGCGAGCATATCCCTTGCGATTTGTTTCGTAGGCAAATCTTCTTTTTCCCATTGACCTGCGACATGGCAATGCGAACAACTAACGCCCAAAGCTCTTGAGAAAGCACCCATTACTCTTGGAATACTTTCGGCGGGACGCCCTTTGAATGATTGTATGTTTTTCCACACCTGTTCCGCCGGTAATTTTTCCTTTCCTGCAATTGATTTACTAAGCTCTGCAAGAATTTTATCTTGCTCGCTTTGTGGCGGCGGTGCTGTGTTTGTGTTGCTTGTTTGTGCGCTGACCGTTGATATTGAGTCGTTGGCAATATAAGCCAGCTTGTTTGTTACGATGAGGGCGGAAATCAGCCCGAATAACGCTAGTACACAAATGCATATGAAAAAACTTCTGCTCATAGTTTTGCCTCTTGGTTTTATTTGGAATGTTTGGAACTTAGTTTCTAAGAGTAACGAAAACCTGATAGCGTTGGTTCGGTTCATTACAAAACAAAAAAAACCCCGTGTGTGAAATTAAAATCACGCACGGAGTTTGAATGGCTAAACAGCCCAAGGATTTATCAAATGTTACGGAACATCGGGGGCAGCAATAGGTTTGTCACCCTGAAGCCCGAATCCAATTACATCAAACGTCGTGTAACCCGTAGAACTCCTTAGGAAAAACCATCCTGAATTTGAAGCACGCCAGACGGCAGGATCAGTCCTTTGGTCTCTGTCGTAATCACCGGGAACGGGAATGTCACCCGTTGTTCCAAGTTGTAAGAACTGTGCAGTGTTGTCCGAACTACGAAAGATAATCCATTGACCGGTGCTTGGACGCCAGATGGCTAAATCACTTCGTTGGTCACCATCAAAATCACCTTCGACCGGAATATCTCCGTTTGTTCCGAACGGACCGCCTGAAAGCTGACCATTGCCGCTGTTAAGAATGAACCATTGACCATTACTTGGACGGAAGATTGAGCGGTCACTTACACCGTCACCGTCAAAATCGGACGGATGATATTGCATCGCACGCGGCTCGCCGTAGATGAAATCGTCCATAGCCACAACATCAACTCCGTTTGTGCCATCGTTGTTTGTTGCTGAAAGAGCGTCATTTCCGCTTTCGATTACGACACGCGCAATGCGTTCACCGGCGTTGAAAGAAATGCCTACAAATGAAAGACCATTGTCTAATACAAAAGCGGACGCAGCCGACAATTGTGTACCGTCCGGTCCATAGACTCGTATAAGACTACGGTTGCCGCCCGTAGATGAATCAACGTCACAAAAGACCAAACCGAAGCCGCTGACTGTTGCAGGAATGCTTGTGCCGGGAATAAAGAATGTAACTTCCATCAAGTGCGTGTTGCGGGCGATAAACAGACGTTGTGCGCTGAAAGTGGTAAAGATTGTGGAGTAGTTGGCATTCAAATTACCGAAACGAACTGCCGTACCCGACGCGGCAGTTGCGCTGACCGCAAACTGATTTAATGCCGCTCCTGTGGCGTCTTCGATGGAATTAAACATAACTCCGCGGGGGCTGTTTGAATTGAAAAAGTTTGGCGGAAGGTTATTGGGTTCCGATGAACCGTCCGGCACACCATCCCAATTTATCTCGCGTCTGCCGGACGTAAACGAACTGCCAACACCGTTGTTTGCTCCGCCTAAATCGGCACGAAACAGGTCAACTATTGCCTGAAGTGCCGCAGTATTTGCGCCTGAACCTTGTCTTACGACAGGTGCTGCAACGATAATTCCTTGCATTATAAGCAGGGTTGTTATTACAAAAGCGAGATGAACAAATAAAGTTGTAAATTTTCTCGTTTGTGTTTTGACTGTTGAATTTGTTTTGGTTTTCATTACTTATTTAGCTCCTTGCATTTGTTGTTAGTTGTTTGTTTTAGGGAACTTTATTTTGGTTATTGCTTGGTTTCCTTCTGCTATCTTTCATTTTTTCTGAACCTTACAACACTGCCTTTAAGCGGGAGCGTGTAATTTTTAGAATTTGTTGGTTTCCGTATTTCTTTTAAGCTTCGTTTGTTTTGACACTTGGCGGAAGCAGTTTTGTGTTCAAACCGTTATGATTTGAATGAATTGAACCTTGCGCCATCTGAACAATCTGTCTGATAAATTCGTCATTCTTGCCTTCGAGTTCATCAAGCGAAACTGTTACTTCGACATCGTTCCCACAAGCGGGGCAGCAGATGTGAATTGTTCTTTCACGATTGCTTATAAGGCATTCGCGTTCAATCTCAATTGTGATGATTCGTTTACGTTTCATCTGTTTTTTCTCGTTATTCGGAAAATTTTTTACTCAATTTCAAATCTTGCGTTACAATCGCCAGACCTTTTCGAGTTAATAAAAACCTTGTTATCAACTACGTTGTGGAAGATAAGACAACAGTGGGAAAAAGGTCTTTAATCTCTCTTGAAGTTTTTGTGAAGATTTCCTGAAGACAAAAATGTACGGAAAAAAACAGGTTTACAGTTTCGGTTCGGCGCGTCTTGATGTGGGCGAACGTCTGCTTTTGATAAACGAGAGATTTGTGACTCTGCCGCCGAAAATCTTTGACACACTGGTTGTCTTGGTTGAAAACAGCGGTCACGTTTTGAGCAAGGAAGAATTGATGCAGATGGTGTGGCCCGACAGCTATGTCGAAGAAAACAATCTGGCGCAGAACATCTCTGCATTAAGAAAAACGCTTGGCGAAACAAAAGATTTGAAGTTTATCGAAACCGTTCCGAAACGCGGTTATCGTTTCCTTGCTCCTGTTCAAATGATTTCCCAAGAATCGAAAACACAGGTACACGAACGCACACATGCGGTTATTGTTATCGAAGAAGAGATTGATGACGATAAAGATGATTTGCCGCAGATGAAAATTGTCGGAAGCGGTTCGACAAAGGCAATGCCTGTGACATACGGCGCAAAATTGTTGGTTGCCACAAAGCCTGAAACTCATTATGTCCTCAGCGGCGACGCAAATATCGCTTATCAGGTTGTTGGAAGCGGCGACATTGATTTGGTCTTTGTGATGGGGTGGGTTTCGCATCTCGAATACTTTTGGGAAGAACCTCATTTTGCAAACTTCCTGAATCGTCTTGCTTCGTTTTCGCGCCTTATTCTTTTTGATAAACGCGGAACAGGTTTGTCTGACCGCGTTCCTTTGAGCCATCTGCCCACACTTGAACAACGTATGGAAGACGTTCATGCCGTGATGGATGCAGTTGGTTCGGAACGCGCCGTTCTTATGGGAATTTCCGAAGGGGGCCCGATGTGCAGCCTCTTTGCCGCAACCTATCCCGAACGTACCTCGGCTTTAATAATGATTGGGACATATGCAAAAAGAATATGGGCGGAAGATTACCCTTGGGCACCGACAGCAGAACAGCGCGAAAAGTTTTTTGAGTATATGCAGCGTGAGTGGGGAGGTCCCGTAGGAATTGCGGAACGCGCTCCGAGTCTTGCCGATGACCCTGACTTTAGAAAATGGTGGGCAACATATTTGCGAATGGGAGCGAGTCCGGGTGCGGCTGTGGCTCTCACAAAAATGAATGCGGAAATTGATGTGCGAAATGTTTTGCCGTCCGTTCGTGTTCCCTCGCTTGTCATTCACCGTAAAGGCGACATCTGTCTTAAGGTTGAAGAGGGGCGTTATGTTGCGTCATTAATTCCGGGCTGTAAATACATAGAACTTTCGGGCATTGACCATCTTCCGTTTGTCGGCAATCAAGATGAGATTTTGGAAGAGGTAGAATCTTTCCTGACGGGTGTGCGCTATCCTGAAGAAGTTGACCGCGTGCTTGCCACCGTTTTGACCGTAAATTTAATTAAGCCAAAGGACGAGAGAGAATTAAGCGAATGGTATTCCTTGGTAGAAAATTCAAGAACTTATGTCCGCAAGCAGATAGATTTATTCAAAGGTAAAACGGTTGATTACGATGGTGAAAAATTATTCGCTACTTTTGACGGACCCGCCCGTGCGATTCGTTGTGCTTGCGCCCTTGCGGACGGAGCGGCACGTTTGAACTTGAAAGTTAAAATCGGACTTCATACAGGCGAATGTGATGTTTACGAAAACAACGTCGGTGGTGTCGCCGTTGAGATAAGCAGAAAAGTTTCAGAAGAAGCAGACATAAGAGACGTTCTGGTTTCGCGCACAGTAAAAGATTTAGTTGCAGGTTCGGGAATTCATTTTCGCGAATACGGCGTTTATTCGTTCAATGAAGATTTTGGCGAATGGCGTTTATTTAAGGTTGAAAGGTAAGTTAGTTCCAAGTTTCAAGCTCCAAGTTTCAAGTTAAACCGAACAACTTGAAACTTGGAACTTGAAACTTGGAACTTTTTATATGACTACACCAATCATTTTCACACTTATTTTACTGCTGGTTGCGGTGATTTTGTTCGCAACTGAAAAACTGCCCGTTGATATTGTGGCTTTGCTTCTCGTCATAGGGCTTGTTCTTACCGGAACGCTGACGGTCAAAGAGGCTGTCGCGGGTTTTGGCGACGACATCATCGTCACAATTGCAGGATTATTTATTTTAACCGGCGGGCTTGTTAAAACGGGCATTGTTGATGTTATTGGTCGGCGGCTTCACAGAGTCGCGGGCGGCAATGAATTTTTGCTGACTGTTTTGGTGATGATTGTGGCGGCGGTGTGCGCGTCTGTGATGAAAAACACAACAACGACGGCGATGCTTGTTCCCGTTGTTCTCGGTCTGGGAGAACGCGCAAAAGTTGCACCTTCAAAACTTTTGATGCCGCTTGCATTTGGTGCAATTTTGGGCGGGACTTGTACGCTGATTGGAACATCCACAAACCTGGCAGTTAGCGGTGCATTACAGCGTTATAAAATGGAGCCGTTTACGATGTTTGAACTCACACCCGTTGGCGTAGCAATCGTAGCTGTCGGAATGGTTTATATGCTAACTCTGGGAATATGGCTTCTTCCTCGTCGCGGGGGTGAAAACTCTCTCACGGAACAGTACAAAATGCGCGAATATGTAACAGAGGTAATTGTGCTTCCAACGTCGCGTCTTATCGGAAAAACTCTCGGTGATGCAAGATTGGGTGCAGACCTTGAACTGACCGTTATTGGAATTATACGTGGCAAAGAAAACATTGCGCCAAGTCCTTACGAAAAAATCGAAGCACACGATTTACTTCTGGTTCAAGGTGCAATGCCGGACATCTTGCGTATAAAGACGGAAGCAGGAATCGAAATTAAAGCTGATTTCATGTTGAGCGACAGATTGCTTGAAGGCGAAGACGTAGAACTTTTTGAAGTAATGGTTATGCGCGGTTCACGTTTCGTGGGACGAACCATGAAAAGTCTTCGTTTCCGTCAACGCTATGAACTAACGGTCTTGGCAATCAACCGTCACGGCAAAACCATTTTGCAAAAGATAAGTTCAGTGCCTTTGATGTTTGGCGATGTTCTTCTGGTTCAAGGCAAACGCGAACTAATTGACACTCTTGTCGCGGACGGTTATCTGCTCTTGCTAGAAGACGTTTCTTCGCAAGGGGAAAGGTCTGAAAAGAGAGGCTGGGCTTTGTTTGCATTTGGGGCTTTCCTGACGTTGTCCTTGTCGAAATATGTAACGGGAATTGATTTCCCTCTGGCAATAGCTGTCTTGATAGGAGTGATGATTCTGCTGGCAAGCCGCGCCGTCAGAACCCAGGAGATGTACAACCTCATCGAATGGCGTCTGCTCGTTTTAATCGGAAGCATGATTAGCTTCGGCGTAGCAATGGAGAAAACAGGGGCGGATAAATATCTTGCGGGATTTATTGAAAAATATGCGGGGCAATACGGAGGCACGGCAGTTCTTGCGGGATTCTTTTTACTAACCGTTGCGCTTACACAGCCAATGTCCAACCAAGCTGCCGCGTTGGTCGTTGTTCCCGTCGCAGTGAAAACAGCTTTGGCTTTGGGGTTAAATCCACGCACATTTGCAATCACTGTAACTTATGCAGCGTCATGTTCTTTTATCACGCCCTTAGAACCCGCCTGTGTTTTGATTTATACGCCGGGACGCTACCGCTTCTTTGATTTTGTCAAAATCGGGACAATCCTAACTATTGCAGTCTTTTTTATAGTCATCTGGCTTGTGCCAATGTGGTGGCCACTCAAATGAAAGACTTGAAGAAACATTTTGTGACTATTTCTACTTGAAAGTAAAAAGCACCATATCAAAACTTACATCACTATTTATAAAAGCCAAATCCTTTCCGTTATCAGCCCATATAAAAGACAAAACATAATCTGATTTGAAGTTTGTTAGTTGCCTGGCTTTGTTACCATCTAACGGTTGCACCCAAACATTTTCCTTTCCGTTGTTAGTATAAACGTAAAATAATCCGCTTCCGTCAGGTGTCCAGTGAAGAAATCTGTTGGGGTCTGTCTCAAAGGTTTGTAAAATTGTGGGATCGTCAATTTTCCTGACCACAAGTAAATTTTTGTTGCTTTTCTCATCAAAATAAGAGTATGCCAATTTTTCACCATCCGGTGATATTGCCCAAAATGAAACAATCGTTTCCATAACTTGTTCTGCATCGTTTTCCGCAACGGATATTTTCCACAAATGAGGTTTACCTAAAAGGTTATGAGTGAAAAAAATAAACCTTCCATCGGGTGTAAATTGCGGGTTATCAACATAAGCGGGCATTGTGGTCAATTGTTCAGAGTTATTGCCGTCTGAATTCATTCGCCAGAGTTGAGGCGAACCGCTACGCCTCGAAACAAATATAATTGTTTTGCCATCGGGCGAAATTGTCGGTTGATAGTTTTGCTCTGTATCTGTGGTCAATTGTTGCCGGGAATTACCATCAGGCGAACTTTTCCAGATGTTCCAAGATCTACCGTCACTAGCCGAAAAAATAATTTGACCGTCGGGTGTCCATTCAAGCCCTCTGAAATCGTTTCCGAAAACCATGGGCAAAGATTGAGCGTTATTTACATCGCCTCCGGGAACAAACCAGAGACGTGCGTTGACATTGACTTGTTCTGTTAACAAATTCTTTCCGTCATTACTGATGCTAATTGTTTTATAGACAGTCAAATCATTTGTGATGCGTTCAATCTTGCCATTAGAATAATTTACCTGCCAGAGTTGTGGAACTCCCGTAGCAGGATCAACCGCGTTCATTATTAAACCGCTTTTGTCCGATAGCCAGATTGCCATAAAGATTTTCGTGAAGCGGGGCGGAACTATTATTTTCTCTTCGGGTTTTGTTGCCTCGCAACACGGTAGCTCTGCAACATACCAACTATCTTTTTCTGCTTGGTGTTGATAAAAGGGATACATTATTGATTTGCCATCGGGTGACCAATCAAGCGACATATAAAATGAAGACGGATCCATTTTGCTTAGTATTTGTTCATTTCCGTTTGTCAGATCACGAACAACAAGCGAAAGCGTTCCTGAAACCTCACGCTTAAAAGCAATCTTATTGCCATCGGGTGAAACTGCGAGTCCTGAAAGGTTATCTGCAATAAACTCCGATTCGCCTCCAAAAACCGAAACGCGGCGCAGTTGTCCTTTTATCCGCAACTCATCTGTGACAATGTAATAAACCTTTTGGCTGTCAGGAGAAAAACGAACACCCCAATAAGTGATTTTAGGTTTTGGCGGATCAAGTTCTGTAATGCGACCGCTAGCAATGTCCTGTAAAACTAATCTAGCCTGATTGTTTCCCCATGTCATATATGCGAGCGATTTGCCGTCAGGTGAAATTATCGAACCGTAAACCAAACCTTTGTTAGCCAGGCGTGTCAGGTGCATTTCGCCAAATCGGAAAGATGTTTTGCTTTTCGGGTTATCTGTGTGTCGAAAATAGCGGTACGTCAAAATTGAGACAGGCAATAACAGAACAATCAATGCCAACAAAAAAATCGCTTTTTTCGATGCGAAACTTTTCTTTGCTGAAGTTATTTTCGCGTGCTCAACTAAAGCAGTGTTGCCATCATCTGTTCCATGTTCGATTACGATTTCAGAGACCGAATGATGTTCGGCAATATAGCCTTGTGAAGTTTTCAGTTCAGCGACAAAACGATAACCGCGTCCCGGAACTGTGATGATGTACTTGTGAGTCTTCGCATCTTCGCCCAGAGCTTTCCGCAAAGTTGAAACATTGCGTGCAAGATTTCCTTCTTCAACAAAATGGTCTTGCCAGACGGTTTCCATCAGCTCTTCTTTTGTCAGCAACCTGCCTCTGTTTTCTATGAAGACCAGAAGAATATCGAAGACCTTACTCGTAAGTTGCACTTCTTTTCCGTCACACATCAATAATCTGTTTCTTGAGTCAACAAAAAAACGGTCAAACTCATAAAAGCCGTGTGTTTCTGATATTTTCAGTTTTTCTCTATCAGACATTTCCGAACATTTCCGAAAAATTTCCGAATTTGCGAAGGACTTTTCCAACAGGTTCGAGCTATTTGTAACAGTGAATTCGCATATTGTCGTGATATTTGCCGGGAGCATACGGCACAAACGGATTTCAGCGCAACAGTTTTTATCTCGTAATTAAGTGTAAAGGAGATTTTATCTATGAGTGACGCGGATAGAGCTAAACTTTTCAAACTCTATAAGACGGTAGGTACAACAAAAGTTTGGCAGATTAAAAATGCAATTGACGCAACCCCTTTCTTCTTTGTTTCCGGGATGAGCGTAGATGTTGATGGCGCACCAAACGCATATGCGCCAATCGGGACAGGCAAACCATTAGACTATTTGGGTAATGCAAACTCAGATTACAAAACAATGAAAGGCAAATGGACATCCATTGTTACAGATAAAGGTAAACCAATACAACAAACAAGCAAACAGCCATTTCCCGGTCATTACATATCCACAACGTCATTACATGACAGCCACTTTAAAGGCAATGACCCTAAACATTATGTTGATGCCGGTAAAATCCCTTATATAGCTCTTCCAAACAAATACTTCTCTTCAACAGGTTTGCAGTTAGGTGATTTTGCTCTGGTTATCAACGCAAATAACGGGAAATCCTGTTTCGTCATATTCGCAGATACAAAGAACCTGCCAAATCTAGGTGAGGCATCTGTTAAAACTGCCGAATTACTCGGGTTGCCAACTGATTTGCGATGGAAGGAAAAGAAAAAAGCCGGTGATAAAACGGCACAACCCGCAGGAACAAATAGTGGCATCATCACGCTTGTCTTTCCCGGTTCAGCCAAGTATTTGGGACACGAACAGGGACATAGAATTCTTACGGAAGAAGAGATTCAGCTTTACGGGAAATTCCACTTGTACCGTTTTGCAATTATTGATCACGACGACACTTTTTCACTTAGCTTCTCAAATGATTACGCGCAATTCACCAAAGCACTTGAGCAGTGCGGCTATTTATTTATGTGTCGTGACACTTGAAAATGTTGAAACTATGAAGACAGGTTCAGAAAACGAAACCAAAGAATGCGAACCAAACAGAAAACAATTATCAAAATTGAAACACACAGTCTTTCTGTCATCAGACCGTTACACAGTCCGGTCAATTTTTGGTGTGAAAGATGTGAATCAGTTGTGACAATGGTCACGCCTGAATGTGCTGCTGAAATGGTTAACAAAAAACCGCGAGCAATTTACAGTCATATCGAAACGGGCGAACTGCATTTTGTGGAAACAGGCGAAGGCGAAGTTTTTATTTGTTGCGTTTCATTGCAAAACAACTCATTGGTGAAAAAGGAGGAATAATGAAAACGAAATTTGTTCCGCGAATTCACCGGAACAAGAATAATTTGTTGTTGCTCACAAAAGAAAATAATTTGAAAGTGACAATGAGCTTTCAGACAGATTCCCGATAAAACGGGTGAAAAGTTTTTTTCCTTATTTCTTATAGAAGTGAAAAGGAGAATTCTATGCGTGAAAAGCAAAAAACCATGACAACCGGTCAATTGATTTGTATGGCTGTTTTTGCAAGCTTTCTGATTGTTCTTTTAAGACAATTAGGTGTCGGCGGAGCGATTGGCGGTGCCTTAGCCGGTGGTGGTGGTGCTTTGATTGGTGCGGGCATCTACCATTTATTTAAGCCAAACGAATAGATGACGGAACAATGAAAGCATGTTTGAAAACAACTTTTTTTGCAGGGAGATAAAATGAAAAATCTGAAAATACAAATAACCATTTTAGTTCTTTTATTAGTTGGATTGTTTTCAACCAACCTTTTTGGTCAGGTAAAGAATAAACAAACCAAACCGACCACAACAAAAACAACCCAATCCCAAACCGGGAATAAAAAGCCTTTTGCCCCTGCAAAAGATAGTTTTAGCGTAATGCTCCCGTCGGGTTTTCTTACGTTGAAAAAGAAAGTACAGGTGCTGAAACCGGCAGAGGACATGACCTTGAGGTTAGTAACATATAGTGCAAAGCTCCGAACCAAAAAAGGAAACAAAGAATGCAACATAATGTATATGGAAGGTCCACCGGATTTATTTTCGGCGATGACCGACCGACAGGCTCTGGAATCATTTCAAAGAAACTCGATGAACGATGTGCCAAACGCGCTGATTATCAAAGAAGAAAAATTTATCTGGAATCAAATCACAGGTGAAAGAACATCAACCTTCGATTACCGCGAAACGAAAAACAATGTATCAAAAAATCTGGTGTCGGGACTTATGACTTTTCTTTCGGGTGAAGACAGATTCGGAATCCACTATATCCGAATGGATGCTTTTATTATTAAGCCTCGAATCTATGTAATCAGCCTTGCTTACGATGATGAGAATGCTTTTGAAGAAGATTCTGCGAAATATTTTTTCGATTCGTTTCGCGTCACTACGTTAGAAAGTTAGTAGAAAGATGTCTTTGGACGGAAAAATTATTTTAGTCGGATGTTTAATGGGATATGAAGATGGCGGAGCCAACTACGCTCATGCTGTCAGCGCAGCGACGGGAAAGCGTGTATATGCTTCAACTAATCTTTTTGCTGCTGGTAATGGAGATGTAGTAATCAGGCATGTTGGCAGCATTGAAAAGGGTAAGGCAATTTCACCTATGAAGCGGTTCTAAATACAAGAGTTAGGCTTCTCCCGTTTTAAGTCACCACACGAGATTGCTGTCACACCTGACTATATTTAGTTCGCATTAACTGACGAAACAAAAAAGTAAAGGAGAAAAGAGCAATGTTTTTATTACAAGCAAACAGCCAAGCCGACCCGACAATCGGCATTGCTTACATTATCGGTTTATTGATTCCTTTGGTAATTGTTAGTGTGTTAAGTGCTTGGTTTATTAAATTGGGCTACAAGCTTTTAACAAAAAAATCCGTGAGTTTCACCAAACCATTTTGGATTTCATTTTTTTCAATAGCAACGACTTTTATCGTGCAAGCGATAATTAAAAATGCTTCCTCAACCCCTAACACACAAAGTTCAATCGTAGCGGTTTTGCCTGCTATGGTCTTCTTTTTGACTTGTTGGGTTTTGAATTCGCAATTCATCAAATACAGCGATGACGAAGAGTCTAAAAATTATGGATTGGCTTTTGGAGTAACGGTTATACAGTTCGCTTGTTTGATGGTCATCGGGCTGGTTTTTGTTTTCGGGTTGATGAACTTAATGCGCCGATAACCACTACATAAAGTGAAATGCTCTTATAGCAGATAACACGAATTTCCAGAAGGACAACCTCAGAAGCTAAATTTATTAAAAAATTGGAGAGGATTTGTAAACAATGGTTTTATACAAAAATTTTGCCTTGAGTTTTTTAGTGTTGTTAATAACAGCAGCACTCGCTGTTTCACAGACCGACAAGATTGACACACGCACAGGTCACACTGCCTCTGTCAACATCATTGCCTTTAGTCCGAACGGAAAATTATTAGCAAGCGGCAGCAATGACAAAACAATAAAGTTTTGGAGCGTCGCCGACGGCAAAGAGATTCACACAATAATAACCAAAAACAGAGTTAAGACTTTAGCGTTTCTTCCTGATGGAAAATTGTTAGCCAGTAGCAGTAGTTATTCATCAGACGGCATAGTGTTTTGGGATGTAGCCGCAGGCAAAGAGGTTCGGAGAATAGAATCAGAGTCTTGCGAATCATTGGTGTTTAGCCCTGACGGAAAACTTCTCGCGTGCGACACAGATTTCGGCGGAATCAAACTTTTTGATGTTGAAACAAGTGAAGAGACGCAAACATTCGATAAAGCCAAATCGCCAATGGTTTTCAGTTTTAATGGTGCGGAACTTATAACGACAAGTGGTGATGACCTTGTGCGGATTTGGGATGTGGAAACAGGCGAACGGCTTCGCACATTTGAAGATGTCGGCAGATTGAAAAGTATTGTTGTCAGTCGTAACGGGCGTTACATGGCGTGTCTCAATAGTGAAGAGGAAAGTTCTAAAGCTAAAGAAAGTCTGAATGTTTTTGATTTGAAAACGGGACGTAAGGTTCAGGGGCTAACCGGAGAAGACGACCCGATTAAACCTCAAACCGTAGCCTTTAGCCCTGACAGCAAAACAATAGCTTTTGGTCTTGCTTCGGGTTATACCGAAAGTGTTGTGATTCAGCTTGTAAATATTCAAACGGGCGAAATCGAAGCGGAACTCGGCAGTAGCGAAGAAAATCGTGCTGACGGTCAGCTTATTTTCAGCCCGGACGGAAAGGTATTGGCAAGCATTGGCGAAGAGATATTTGCCAACAAAGAGATTTATCTATGGGATGTTGAAAGCCAAGAACTCCTCTTTGAACTTTCGGGTCATGCAATTGATGCCAAATATATCGGCTTCACTCAAGACGGAAAAAGACTGTTAAGCATCACAAGTGATGGAACTGCTTTATGGCGGGATGTCAACACAGGGAAATTACAACAGCTTGTTCAACTGCCGGAGGAATTTTTCGATGGCTCAGGTTACGGGAAACAAACCCTTAGCTCTGATTCCAGGATTTTCTTGAATTCGGAAACAGATTATACAAGTTATGCGGCTCTAAGCTTAGAGTACCAGTTTATTGATACAAGCACAGGTAACATTCTTCTCAAATATAAAATACCCGCTCGTGTTTCCTTGTTCAGCCTCTCATCCGTTGTTCCCGCGTTCAGTCCCGACGGGAAGTTCATCACCGCAATAGTAGGTGATGACGTGATAGCGTTGCTTGATGCTAAAACAGGTAAAGAAGTTCGTAAGATAACTTTGAACTCATTACCGAAAGATGATGGGCTGAAACAAGTATTGTTTAGCCGCGACGGGAAACTGCTCGTCGGTTGTGGCGAGAAATGGGTGAGAATTTTTGACGTTACGACAGGCAAAC
>Ga0187894_10002435_pt1 | contig 22260 bp, 23 predicted proteins | sample GBC1701081metaG_FD_136650 | JGI IMG/M metagenome (GOLD analysis project Ga0187894, IMG submission 136650) | White microbial mat communities from a lava cave in the Kipuka Kanohina Cave System on the Island of Hawaii, USA - GBC170108-1 metaG ... | reverse complement strand
GTTCACGCCCTTGAGGATGACCTCGGCCTTGCCCTCTTCGACCACGACCTCGGAGCAGCCGGTCGCGTCGACCTTCTCGCCCTTCGGCGTGCCGGGGCAGCGATCGATGCCGTCGCAGACGCCATCGCCGTCGCTGTCCTTCTGACAACCCGTGGCGTCGACGGTGCAGCCGCGCGGCGTGTTGGGACACTGATCCGAGCCGTCGCAGACGCTGTCGCCGTCGGCGTCGCGCGGGCAGCCGGTGGCGTCCACCGCGCAGCCCCTGGCCGTGCTGGCGCAGCGGTCGACGCCATCGCAGACGCCGTCGCCGTCGGTGTCCATCGGGCAGCCACTCCCGTCCACGGCGCAGCCGGGGGCCGTGCCGGGGCAGGTATCGAGGCCGTCGCAGATTCCGTCGCCGTCGGCATCCTTCGGACACCCGTCGGCATCCACGGTGCAGCCGCGCGGCGTATCAGGGCACTTGTCCTTCTTGTCCTTGACGCCGTCCTGATCGGTGTCCTTGTCGGCGCCCCACGCCCACGCGAGACCGAGCGTCCCTTCGACGTTGCCCTGCCAGTCGTCATTGACGAGCTTGTTGTCGACGCCGGTGTACACGTAGCGCGCATCGAGCCGTAATCCGACCTTGTCGGTGATGAACCAGCGGATGCCGCCGCCGGCGTTCGCGCCCAAGTCATACTGATCGGTGATCGGCTGCAGATCCAGCGACTCGATGCCGGCGCCGATCGTCACGAACGGACGGAAACGCGAGCCCTCCATGAAGTTCCAGAGGATGTTCCCGCGCGCCGAGTTCAGCTTGAAGTCGAAGTTCTTCGGCCCGGCCGTATCGAACTCGGTCTTCGTGGACAGGCGTTGATACGAGCCTTCGATCGACAGCTGCGGGACGATGAAGTACCCGATCCGGAAGCCGCCGAGAACATCCGTCTCGGGGTTCAGGCTCTGGTAATCGTCCATCCACGCCGCGCCGGCGAAGAGACCCACCTCCCAGTCCCCCTGCTCTCCGCCGTCGGCCCTGACTGCGGGCGCCGCGAGGATGAGACAGGTCGCCAGCGTGGCCAGAATCGCAATCTTCTTCACGGTCTGTCCTCCAGAACTGTCGTTTTTTCGGTGCCGCGGGCGTCGCCCTCCGCCTGCTCGCTGAAGCCCCGAGGCGGATCGGGGGGGAATGGCGCCCGACGATCCGAGGACGCGATGGCGTGACCTGCCGTCCCCGTTGAGATAGGTCGGAGGCTATCGGTTTTTATTCTGCGATGCAAATGCAAGGGCTTCTTCAGCGCGAGAATGGGTGTGTGAAGAGCCGGAGATGCGCCTGTTTGTAACCGCGGAGCGGGTCCTTCAGGCGTGGATGGATACAACTCTCGAGTTCCGCCGCCGCGACGGCGGCGCGGCGGCGCTGAGGGTGGACCTGCGCCGCAGCCCGGCCGCCCGGCTGAGCCGGAGACTCGGCGACCTGGGGCTGCCGGGTCCCTTCGCGGTCGTCACGGCGGACAACCCCGGCGCGCTTGCCGGCGGCGCGCTCCGTGCGGCGCCCGGAGGCGGCGCCCGCCTGCGGGCGCTGCTCGCCGCTCGGGGGATCCTCGACCCGGTGTGCGTCGCCGGAGTCTCGAGGGACGGTGCGCACCGCGAAGAGGGGCTGGCGGTTCCGTGGCCGGAAGAAGAGGCGGTCGATCTCGCGGCGGCTCTGAGCCAGGACGGGATCTACTTCTGGGACGGCGAGCGCTTCTTCATAGTTGGCACGCGCCCGCGCGGCCCCGGGCGGCTCCCCCTGCCGGCGCGGAAACAGCCGGCGAGGTGATCGTCCACCATCCCGACCGCCTGCATGAAGGCGTAGCAGATCGTGGAGCCGACGAACCGGAACCCGCGGCGCTGAAGGTCCTTCGAGAGGGCGTCCGAGGCCGGTGCGCGGGCGGGGACTTCCGACACCGCGCGCGGGCGCCGCGGCCGATCGCCGGGCGCCGGTGTGAACTGCCCGAGATAGGAGGCGAAGGAGCCGAACTCCTTCTGCACGTCCAGGAATGCGCGTGCATTGGTGACCGTCGAGGCGATCTTCAGCCGATTGCGCACGATCCCGGCGTCGCGCAGAAGACGCGCTTCGTCGGCGGCGAGGAACCGGGCGACCCGCCTCGGGTCGAAGCGCGCGAAGGCGCGCCGGTACGCCTCCCGCTTGCGGAGGATGGTGATCCACGAGAGGCCGGCCTGGGCCCCTTCGAGCACGAGGAACTCGAAGAGAACCCGGTCGTCGCGCACGGGGATGCCCCACTCCTCGTCGTGATAGCGGCGGTAGAGCGGGTCGTCGCCGGCCCACGGGCAGCGGCGCCGCCGGTCCGTGCGGGGCGCGGGCATGCGCAGGACCCTAGCACGCCGGACCGGATGGATTATTCTTTCCTCCGATGATCGTCATCATCGGCGCCGGTCTCGCCGGGCTGTCCACCGCGCTGCACCTCCGCGGACGCGAGCACGTCATCCTGGAGCGGGAGGCCGATGCCGGCGGGCTCTGCCGGTCGCGGCGCATCGGCGATTTCATCTTCGACTACACCGGGCATCTGCTGCATCTGCGCGACCCGGAGATCGTCGAGTTCGTGGACCGGATGCTGCCGGCCGCCTTCGCGCAGATCGAGCGGCGCGCGGCGATCCGCAGCCACGGGGTGCTGGTGCCGTACCCATTCCAGGCCAACACCTACGGGCTGCCCCCGCAGGTCGTCTTCGAGTGCGTGTACGGCCTCTCTCAGGCGCAGCACGGGACGGCGGCGGACCTGGGAGACGATCCCGACTTCCACGACTGGGCGCTCGCCACCTTCGGGGAGGGGATCGCCCGGCACTTCATGCTGCCCTACAACGCAAAGATGTGGCTTCGGGACCTGCACGACGTCACCGCGGACTGGGTGTCCTGGGCGGTCCCGCGGCCGACGCTGCAGGAAGTCCTGCGCGGGGCGCTGGGACTCACGAATCGCGGGCTGGGATACAACGCGTCGTTCCGGTATCCGCGGGACGGCGGCATCGGAATCCTGCCGGCGGCTCTGGCCGAAGGGGCCGACATGCTCGAGCCGATCCGGTTCGAGAGCGACGTGATCGCGGTGGACGCGGCGCGCAGGACGGTGAAGACGAGCCGCGGCGAGAACATCACCTACGACGCGCTCGTGACCACCGCTCCGCTCCCGGCGCTGGTCGCGCGGACGAGCGGTCTGCCCGACGAGGCGTATCGCCTGGCGCAGCCGCTCGACTGGGTGGACGTCTACTGCCTGAACCTCGGCATCGCGCGTCCGCACGCCACGGACCAGCACTGGATCTATTTCCCGGAGGCGGAGTTCCCGTTCTATCGCGTGGGCGCTCCTTCGGAGTTCTCCACGGCGGTCGCTCCCGAAGGAGCGACTTCGCTCTACGTGGAGACGGCGGTGCGCCGCGACGCGCAGCCGGACGAAGCGGCGCTCGCCGGCCGCATGAAGGAGGGCCTCGCGCGCGCCGGGATCCTCAGGGATCGCGACGAGATCGTTGCGGAAGAGATGATCCGGCTCTCCCCGGCGTACGTCCTCTTCGACCGCCTGCGCCAGGCGGCGATGCCGTCGCTTCTGGGCATGCTGCGGGAGCAGGGGATTCATCCGATCGGCCGCTTCGGCGCCTGGACCTACTCGTACATGGAAGCCGCGATGAAGGACGGCGCGCGGACTGCGCGCATGCTGCTCGGCGAGCCGGAGGGCCAGGCGCCGGTACTGCCACCCGTTCAGGGGGCCGGCCGGGGGAAGGGGTGAGCCGCGCCCGGGTTTGCCACGTCATCACGCAGCTCGAGCTCGGCGGAGCGCAGCAGAACACCCTCTTCACCGTGTCTCATCTCGACCGCGACCGCTTCGAGCCGTCGCTGGTCGCCGGCCCCGGAGGGCTCCTCGACGCCGAGGCGCGCCGGCTCGCCGACACGCCGGTGCGATTCGTGCCGGCGCTGGGCAGGCGGGTAAGCCCCGCTTCCGACCTCGGAGCGCTCGGGGCGATCCGGAAGGAGCTCCGCGCACTGCGTCCGGACATCGTGCACACGCACTCGAGCAAGGCGGGGATCCTGGGCCGCTGGGCGGCGCATCTGGAAGGAGTCCCCGTCGTCATCCACTCGATTCACGGATTCGGTTTTCATCCGGGCCAGACGCTGCCGGTGCGGGCCGCGTTCCAGGCGGCGGAGCGGATGACAGGGCCGATCACCACGCACTTCATCGCCGTGAGCCGGAGCAACAGGGAGCAGGGGATCGCGCTCGGTCTCTTCCGCGAGCGAAAGGCCACGCTGATCCGCAGCGGCGTCGAGCTGGACCGATTCCGCCGCGCCGGTCTTCCCGAGGCGGAGGCGCTGCGCCGCGAGCTGGGAATTCCATCCGCGGCGCCTCTCGTGGGAATGATCGCGTGCCTCAAGCCGCAGAAATCGGCGGTGGATTTCGTGCGCGCGGCGGGGCTGCTCGCCGGGGAGTTCCCGGAGGCGCGCTTTGTCATCGCCGGCGATGGGGAGCAGCGGCGCATCGTGGAGGGCGCGATCGCTCGCGCCGGTCTCGGCGCCCGCTTTCATCTCCTCGGGTGGCGCCGGGATGTCCCGGCGATCGTCGCGGGTCTCGATGTCTGCGTTCTGACCTCCCGCTGGGAAGGCCTGCCCCGCGTCATCCCCGAGGCGATGGCGGCGGGGAAGCCGGTGGTCGCGACCCGGGTGGACGGGTCGGCCGAAGCGGTGCGCGAAGGGGTCACGGGGTTCCTCTGCGAGCCGGGGGACGCGCGGACGATCGCGGCCCGGATCGGAGCCCTGCTGGCCGACCCCGGGCGCGCCCGCGCCATGGGCGCCGCGGCCCGGCCGCTGGCCGGTGAATGGGACATCCGCGAGATGGTCCGGGCCCAGGAATCGCTCTACGGGCGTCTTCTTGACAGGGCGGGGCTCGGGTCATGAAATTGCCTCCGCGATGATTCCCCCCCGGGGCGACGGGACCGCCCCGTCCTCCGCGCTCGAAACCCTCCCGCTCCAGGCGCCGCCGCGGCCCGCGCCGCGCGATCCGGCGGCTCTGCGCGGGCGTACGCCGGCGCTGCGGCTCGCGGGGGTCCGCAAGGCGTTCCGCCGGCACCTCTCGCTCGGAAGGATTCCTGTTCTGCGCGGCGTGTCCTTCGAAGTCGTGCCGGGAACGATTCACGGGCTGCTCGGTCCCAACGGCGCCGGGAAGACGACGACGCTGCGCATCATCCTCGGGCTCGTGCGCCCGGACTCCGGCACGGCCGAGATCTGCGGGCGCCTCGCGAGCGATCCCGACTCGCGCGCCGGAGTCGGCTTCCTGCCGGAGAGCCCCTGGTTCTACGACGATCTCACGGCGCGGGAGTTTCTCGAGTTCTCGGCGCACCTCGCCGGGATCCCGGGGCCGTCGCGCGCCGGAGAGGCGCGGCGTCTGCTGGAGCGCGTCGACATGGCCACGCGCGCCGACACGCCGCTGCGGCGCTGCTCCAAGGGAATGGTCCAGAGGGTCGGCATGGCGCAGGCCCTCCTCGGCGATCCGGAGCTGATCCTCGATGAGCCGATGTCGGGGCTCGATCCGGTGGGTCGCCGCGAGTTCCGCGACCTGATCCTCGAGCAGCGCGCCGCGGGGCGCACCGTCTTCTTCTCGAGCCACATCCTGCAGGACGCGGAGATGATCTGCGACCGCGTCACGATTCTCGACCGCGGCGCCGTCGCCGCGCAGGGCGAGCTGGCGGAGCTGCTCGGCGGCAACATCCGATTCTGGGAGGTCGGTCTGCGCGGCGTGGACCCCACGGGGCTGATCGCCCGCGTCGCGGTTCTGCGGACCTCGGGGGCCGAGGTCATCGCGCGCGTCGACTCCGAGGACGACCTCGACCGCCTGCTCGCGGCGGTGGTGGACCGGGGCGGCGCGATCCGCTCGGTCGCCCCCTGCCGCGAGACGCTGGAGGATCTGTTCCTGCGCGAGATCGGCGCCCCGCGCGGCGGGGGGGCGCGATGAATCCCGCGACGACGCGCGCGGCGAGCGGCGACAGGGCGGCCGGGGCGGTGCGGCGGCCGGCGCGCCCGGGGATCGTCGCGGCCATCGCCCGGAACACGTTTCGAGAGGCGGTGCGCGACCGCGTGCTCTATCTGCTGCTCTTCTTCGCGCTCGGGCTCATCCTGCTGTCGCGGGTGCTCTCGATGATCACCGTCGGGGACGAGACGAAGATCCTCAAGGACTTCGGTCTCTCGGCGATCGGCCTCTTCGGCGTGCTCACAGCGGTGCTGATGGGAGTCGGTCTCGTGTTCCGGGAGATCGAGCGCCGCACCGTGCAGGTGCTTCTGGCCCGCCCGATTCGACGCGCCGATTTCCTGCTCGGAAAGTTCGCCGGTCTCGCGCTGGTGCTCGCGGTCAACACCGGGCTGATGACGCTCGGGCTCTACGCGCTGCTGGCGCTGCACGGCGCCGCCGATCCGGGGCTGCTGCGCGGCATCGGCCTGCTCTACATCGAGCAGCTCGTCATGACGGCGGCGGCGCTGCTCTTCTCGTCGTTCTCGACGCCGATCCTGTCCTCGCTGCTCACCCTCGGGCTGTACGCCGTGGGGCATCTCTCGTGGTCGCTGCTGCTCCTCGAGGAGAAGCTGCCTCCCGGTGCGGGCCGGGCCGTGAGCCACGCGTTCTACTGGCTCCTCCCCAATCTCGACCGGCTCGACATCAAGGCCGAGGTCGTTCACCAGGTGGCGCTCGCCCCGTCGCTCGTCGCGCTCGCAGCGGTCTACGGGGCCGGCTGGGTCCTCGTGCTGCTTGCCGGGGCGTGCGCGGTCTTCGCGCGCCGCGAGTTCGTGTGACGGCGGGCGCGTGACGAGAGGATTGGCGGGAGCGCTCGGCGCCGCCGCGGCCGGGGCGCTGCTCGTCGGCGCGTCGGGACGGGCGCTCGAGGCCCCGGCGCCGGCGTCGGCCCCGGCCGAGCTGCTGTATCTGCCGTCTGGCGGAACACTGCGCGTTGCCAGCCTGGGCCAGGAGTCGGTCCTCGCCGACCTGCTGTATCTGTGGGCGATCCAGTACTACAGCGACTACACCGAAACGCACCGCCACGAGTACGTCGAAAAGGTGTTCACCGACGCGATCACCGAGCTCGATCCGCGCTACCGAGACGCCTACTGGCTCGGCGCGCTCATCATGTCGGTCGAGGCGAAGGACCTCGACGCCGCCCTGCGTCTCCTCGACAAGGGGATCGCGATGAACCCCGGCGAGTGGCGGCTACCGTATCTGGCCGGATGGGAGTGCTATTTCCAGGGCCGGTACGATCAGGCGGCGGCCTACTTCGAGAAGGCGATCTCGGTGCCCGGCGCGCCGCGCTCGATCCGTCGCGCCTCGGCGGGGATGTTCTCGAAGAAGGGGGACGTCGGCGAGGCGCTGGCGCGCTGGAGCGAGCTGGCGAACGACCCCGGGATGGACGACGAGACGCGCGCGATCGCGGCGCGGAGGTGGAGCGAGCTGATCGTCGAGCGGGACCTGGGCGCCGCGCGGGCCGCGATTGCGGTCTGGCGCGCGCAGCACGCGGGGATTCCGCCGCACTCGCTCGAAGGTCTGGTGCGAGCGGGGCTGCTCAAGGCGGTCCCCGTCGCCCCCGGCGGCGGGTCCTACCGCTACGATGCCCTCACCGGAGAAGTCCTGCCTCCGGACGCGCGGGTTCTCGGTCCCTCCTGACGTGATCGACGAGCTCCCCATCGCCGCCGTCGCGGTGTTCGCGGGCCTCTACGGCCTGTTCATCGGCTCGTTTCTCAACGTCTGCATCTGGCGCCTGCCGCGCGGCGGCTCGGTCGTGACTCCGCGCTCGGCCTGTCCGCGCTGTGGAGCGCCGATCCCGTGGCCCCACAACATCCCGGTCCTCTCGTGGGTGCTGCTGCGCGGACGCGCCGCCTGCTGCGGCGCGCCGATCTCAGGGCGCTATCCCGCAGTGGAGGCGTTCTCCGCAGCGGCCGCGGCAGCCTGCGTCCTCGCCTTCGGCCCCGGCGTCGAAGCCTTTGCCGTGTTTCTGTTTCTCGCGATCCTCGTCGTGCTGTTCTTCACCGACTTCGACCTGCGGCTGCTGCCGGATGCCGTGACCCTGCCCGGCATCGCGGCCGGGCTGCTGCTCTCGTTCGTCAGGCCCGCGCCCGGCCCCCTCTCGGCCTTCGCGGCCGCCGGGATCGGGTTCCTGCTTCTGCTCGCCCTCGCCGCCGTGTGGCGGCGATTGCGCGGCGTGGAGGCTGTCGGCGGCGGAGACATCAAGATGCTCGCCCTCATGGGGGCGTTTCTCGGGATCTCGGGGCTCTTCGTCGCGCTGCTCATCGCGTCGGTGCTCGGCGCGGCGGTCGGCTGCGGCATGGCGGCGGCGTACGCGTGGTCGAGAACCGGTCCCATGTCGCGCCGCGGCCGCTGCGCGGCGGTGCCTCCTTCGTCGCTTGCGCTCGCCTTGTTCTGCCGGGGCATGCGCCGCAAGGCAGTCCCGTTCGGCTGTTTTCTCGCGGTCGGCGGCGCGGTCTCTGCGTTCTCGGGAACCGCGCTCGCCGGCTGGTACTTCAAGACGCTCGGTCTCTGAGCCCGGCGCCGATTCCCGGCGGCGGGAGCGAGCGATTCTCGAATTCAGCCGCCGGTCCCGGCGGAGGGCTCTCCGCCGCCTGGTCGCCGCGCTACGTTCCGGACGATGCGCCCGATCCCCGCTTCGTCACGCCGCGGCGTCACCCTCGTCGAGGTCCTGGTGGCGCTCGTGCTGCTCGCGGTCGCCGTCGTGGCGGTGGCGGGGCTGGCACTTCTGTCGGCGCGCGCCCTCGAGGGCGGGGGCAGAGTCTCGCAGGCGACGGCGCTCGCGTCCGGCGTTCTCGAAGAGACAGAGTCGCTGTCCTTCGACGGGCTCTACCGCGCGCTAGGGGCCGCCGACACGTCCACGACGGCCCAGGCCGACTCGCTCACCGATCCCTGGGCCTCGCGGTTTCAGCCGCGCATCGCGTCGCTCCTGCACGACGGCCACGCCGTCATCACCCTGACGCCGCTCTCCGCATCGGGGCCCGCAGCGTTCGGCTCGTGCACGGCGATCCGCGTCCGCGTCGCGGTCGAATGGCGCGAAGCGCTTCGCCTGCGCCGTGCCGAGCTGCAGACGGTGCGGTTCTGATGAGCACGGCACGCGCGCGGGGGGTGACGCTCGTCGAGGCGATCGTCGCGATGACGCTCGGGCTCGTGGTCGCACTGATGACTCTCGGGAGCTTCGACGCAGGCCGGCGTCTTTTCCAGCGGGGGGAGTCCGAGGCCGAGCGGCAGCAGCAGTGCCGGCAGGCGCTGGACGAAATCCTGCGCACACTGCGTGACGCGGGGGCCGGCGCCGATCCCGACGGCGATCCCTCGCGGCCGGACGAATCGCTCGAAGGGGCCTGGGACTCGTGTCTGATCGTGCGCGGGGATTTCGACGCAACCGATGCGACGGGGCTCGCGGCGGATCCCGAGTCGGTGATCGGCGGGGCGGGTTCCCCAGTGTTCACCGGGAACGACGAGATCATCGGCTGGTTCCTGCGGCCGATGAGCGGGACGGGAGGCGGCACCCTCCGCTTCGAGGCCGACGTCTCTTCCGCTGCGACGACGCTCTCGCCGGCGTACGGACTCGTTTCTCTTCGGGATCGAGTTGTCGATCCTGTCGACCTGGCCCAGGTGGACACCACCGGAGCGTCACCGCCCTACACGCTGTACCGGGCGGCGCTGCAGAACCCCGCATCGGCGTGGGCGGGCGGGTCCGGTATTTCGGTGCTGCCTGTGGCCGACTACATCCGGTCGCTCGACTTCCGGTATTTCGATCGAGCCGGGGCGTCGGTTCCGGCGCCGGGGGGCCTGCAGGCGGCGAAGCCGGCCCGCGCTTCGATCAGCCGCGTGGACGTCACACTGGTCGGTGTGGCGCCGGACCCTGAGCCGGGGTATCTCGACCCCTTCGATCCATCACCTGCAACCCGGAACCGCAGGAAATTCACCCTGAACGGCTCGGTCTTCCTCGAGTCCTGCGGCCGGGCGGGCGCGCCGGACCCTGCGGCCCCCCCGAGGCCGGTGCCGAGCGGCATCGCCTTCTGATGCCCCGGGCCCGGTTCGACCGCCGGCGTGCCGGGCCCTACCTTTACCCTGCAGCGGTCCCGGGACGGCCCGACCCCCCGTACGCCCAGGGGACCGCGACGATGGATGGGTATAATGTCCACTCGCTTGTCCTGCCCCCAGTCTGAAGTCTTCCGACGGACCCGAGCCTCGGCTCTTCCCGGCATCGCCATTCTGCTTGCCGCGGCCGCCACCGCCTGTCAGCAGTCAGGCACGCTCCAGGTCGGAAATCCCCCGAAGCCCCAGGCGCAGAATTCCGCCGAGCGGGCGTTCGAGGAGAGCCGGATCCAGCCGGAGACTGCTCCGGCACCGGCCCCGATCGAGGCGGCCTCTGAGCGCACGCCGCTGCCCCCGACCGGGCCGGCCCAGGAAGCGGCACCGGCTCACAGGGCGCCGCGCGGCACGCCCCTCGACTCCGGCACCGTGATGTACACCAACGACGACCTGGCCGGGTTGCCCGGCGGGGCCCCCGCCGGAAAAGGGAGCGGCGCCGCAACCCAGGCAGAGACGCTCGCGCTCGGCGACGACTATCTGCAGGGCGTCAGCGAGCGGGCCACGGCGCGTATGGCCTCCGAGACCGCCGCGGCGAAGGAAGGCGCGCGCGTCCAGGCGCTGCAGAACGAGTTCGACGAGCTGACCCGCCGGGAGGCGAGCCTGCACAACCCGCTGCTCCCACGCGCGCCGGAGACCGGCGCCGAGAAGAGCGCGGGCACCGGCGCCGACGCGAATTCCCGGCTCGACGCCATCGCGAAGCGCAAGGCGGAGCTCGAGAAGGAAATCAAGAATGGATCGGGAGGGGGCGGCTCCTAGAGGAGCCTGCGGCCGGCGGGTGCCGGCGGCGGGGGGCTCGTCGCATCCAGCTCCTGCCCGGAATCGGACGATGAGTCACGGCAGGAGGCTTGCGTGCGCAGGGTGGTCATTCTGGGGGCGGCGGGGCGCGACTTTCACAACTTCAACGTCGCCCTGCGCGGGGATGCGCAGACGCGCGTCGTTGCCTTCACCGCGACGCAGATCCCCAACATCGACGGGCGGCGCTATCCGGCGGATCTGGCCGGGCCGATGTACCCGGATGGGATCCCGATCTATCCCGAGGCGGATCTGGACCGGCTCATTCGCGAGCAGAGCGTGGATGAGGCGATCTTCGCCTACAGCGACGTCAGCCACGAGTATGTGATGCACCTGGCGGCGCGCGTCGTCGCCGCGGGCGCCGACTTCCGGCTGCTCGGCCCCACCGCCACGATGCTCGACTCCGGCGTGCCGGTGGTCTCGGTCTGCGCCGTGCGCACCGGAGCGGGCAAGAGCCAGACGACGCGCCGCGTCGCCGGTCTGCTCGCCGGGCACGGCCTTCGCGTGGTCGTGGTGCGGCACCCCATGCCGTACGGGGACCTGGTCGCGCAGCGCGTGCAGCGCTTCGCGAGCATGGAGGATCTCGACCGGCAGAAGTGCACGATCGAGGAGCGCGAGGAATACGAGCCGCACATCGCGCGCGGCACGATCGTCTACGCCGGCGTGGATTACGGGGCGATCCTCCGCGAGGCCGAGAAGGAGTGCGACGTCCTGGTGTGGGACGGCGGGAACAACGATCTCCCGTTCTACCGCCCGGAGCTCGAGATCGTGGTCGTGGATCCGCACCGGCCGGGGCACGAGCTGACCTACTGGCCCGGCGAGGCGAATCTGCGCCGCGCCGATGTGCTGGTGATCAACAAGGTGGACTCGGCGACGCCGGAGCAGTTGAGCATCGTCCGGAAGAACATCCTGATCGCGAACCCGACCGCGATCGTCATCGAGGCCGACTCGCCGATCTCGCTCGAGGATCCGTCGCTCTTGAAGGGGAAGCGGGTGCTCGCCATCGAGGACGGGCCCACGCTGACGCATGGCGAGATGAAATACGGCGCCGCGGTGCTCGCGGCGCGGAAGGCCGGGGCCTCCGAGATCGTGGACCCGCGTCCCTACGCCGTCGGCTCGATCGCCGAGGCGTTCCGCAAGTACCCGCACGTCGGCGCCCTGCTTCCGGCGATCGGCTACGGCGAAGCGCAGATCGCGGATCTCGAAGCGACGATCCGCAAAGTGCCGTTCGATGTCTGCGTGATCGGGACGCCGGTGGACCTGCGCCACCTCGTGAAGTTCGAGAAGCCGGCGGTCCGCGTGACCTACGATCTCGCGGAGCGCACCCCTCCGGGGCTCGCCGGCGTGCTGCTGCCGTTCTGGGAGCGGTGAAAGCCGGCACCGTCCTCGTCGCCTTCGGGGGCAACGCCCTCCTGCGCCGGGGCGAGGACGCCACGCAGCGCCAGCAGATCCACCGCGCCGAGGAGCTCGCCCGGCTCCTGGCCCGGGTCGTGCGCCGCGGCTCGCGCCTGCTGCTGGTGCACGGCAACGGGCCGCAGGTCGGGGACGCCCTCATTCGCGTCGAGGCGGCGCTGCACGTCGCGCCGCCGCTGTCCCTCGCTTTCTGCGTCGCCGAGACGCAGGGGAGCATCGGGTTCCTGCTCGAGACGGCCCTCGCGAATGCTCTGCGAGGCCGCGGCCCCGGCTCCGCGCGCCCGGCGACGGTGATGACCCGCGTCGTCGTGCGCGCCTCGGACCCGCGCCTGCGCGCCCCTTCGAAGCCGATCGGCCCGTGGTATCCGCGCTACCGCGCCGAGGATCTGCAGCGGCGGCTCGGGTGGAAGATGGTCGAGGAGCGCGGTCTGGGCTTCCGGCGTCTCGTCCCTTCGCCGCGCCCGATCGAAGTCCTGGGCCTCGAAGCGATCCGGGGCCTGCTGCGCACGGAGCGGGTGGTCATCGCGGCGGGGGGCGGCGGCGTGCCGGTGATCCGCACGCCGCGCGGTCTGCGCGCGGTGGAGGCGGTGATCGACAAGGACCGCACCGCGTCGCTGCTCGGCCGGGAGCTGGGAGTCGGTTTGTTTGCGATCATCACGGATGTCGACGGCGTTTATCGCGACTGGGGCACGCCGCGGGCGAAACGGATCGCGAAGCTTCCCGTGAAGGAAGCGCGCAACGGCCTCGCCAGCGGCGAATTCCCGCGCGGGAGCATGGGGCCGAAGGTCGAGGCGGCAGCGGATTTCGCCGAGGCGACCGGGCGGCCGGTGCTGATTACGGACGCGAAGCACTTCGCCGCCGGTGTGGCGGGCGCAGCGGGAACGCTGGTCGTCAGCCGCGGCTGAGGGCCGGGGCGCCAGCGGCGGGCCGCCGCCCGAGGTGCACAGCGACGATGCCGCCGGTCAGCGCGCGCCACGAAACGTCCGCGCAGCCGGCGCGCCGCATGATCCCGGCCAGTTCCTCGGCGGGAGGGAACTCGCCGATCGTGCGCGCCAGGTAGCGGTACGGCCCTTCGCGCCCGCTGACGGCGTCGCCGATCCGCGGGAGCAGGCCGTTGAGATAGAGCGAGTACGCGGCGGCCAGCGGCCCGCGGGACGGTCGCGAGAATTCCAGAACGCCGAGCCGCCCCCCCGGCCGCAGCACGCGCAGGATCTCGCCGAGTCCTTCCTCGATCGTGCGCAGATTCCGGATGCCGAATCCGATGACGACTGCGTCGAAGGACCCGTCCGCGAAGGGGAGCCGCAGGGCGTCCGCGAGCAGGGGAACCGGGCGGGAGCCGTCCCGGCCGCCCGCCGGTTCCCCGAACTTCGCGAGCGCACGGCCGAGCATCGGGTGAGAGAAATCGCAGCAGACGACCCGGGCACCCGCCCTCGCCGCTTCGAGCGAAAGCCCCCCGGTTCCGCCGCAGAGGTCGAGGATCCGCTCGCCTGGCCGGGCCTCCAGGGCCGCCACCGTGGCCCGTCTCCAGGCCCTGTCCCGACCGGCGGACAGCAGGGAATTCAAAAAGTCGTATCGGGGGGAGATTGCTGAGAACATCTCACGGACGGAGGCTGGGTCGCGCACGGCGCAGGCGAGGATAGCAGGCTTTCCGCTTGACGGATTTCGCGCGCATCCTGTATAAAACACGCTTCATCGCAGGTTCATGGCGGGTAGTGTCTCCCCCCACAGACCGGCACATGGAGAGTGGACCGATGCGGACGTACGTCCCTCGCAAGGGCGAGATTGCGCGCGGGTGGTGGATTGTGGATGCCGACGGCAAGACCCTCGGCCGTCTCGCCACTGCAGTCGCCATGAAGCTGACCGGAAAGACAAAGCCGATCTACACCCCCTTTCTCGACACGGGGGACCACGTCATCGTCATCAATGCGGGCAAGGTCGTGCTGACCGGCCGCAAGAAGGACGACAAGATCTATCACCGGCACAGCGGCTATCCCGGCGGTCTGAAATCGATCACCGCGGGCAAGCTGCTGGCGAAGCGCCCGTCGCGCGTCGTCGAGCAGGCGGTCTGGGGAATGCTCCCCAAGGGGCCGCTCGGCCGTCAGATGTATCGCAAGCTCAAGGTGTACGCGGAAGCGGCGCACCCCCACGAGGCGCAAAAGCCCCGTCCAATGAGCGTGTAGCCCGGGGCCGCACCGCGGTCCGAAGGAGAGTCGTTGGCGACAGCACAGTCCGAGACCAGCACCACGCAGTGGTACGGCACCGGCCGCAGGAAGAGCGCGACCGCGCGCGTGTTCCTCAGACCGGGCAGCGGCGCAATCACCGTGAACAGCCGTCCCATCGAGAATTACTTCCCCAACCCGCTGCACCAGATGACGATCCGCCAGCCGCTCGTGCTGACCGAGACGCTCGGCCGCTTCGACATGCTGGTGAACGTCGGCGGCGGCGGTCCGGCCGGGCAGGCCGGAGCGGCGCGCCTGGGCGTCTCGCGCGCGTTGATGGAGTTCAACGGGGAGTTCCGCGCGAAGCTGCGGGGCGAAGGGCTCGTGACGCGCGACCCGCGCGGCAAGGAGCGCAAGAAGTACGGACAGCCGGGCGCGCGGAAGCGCTTCCAGTTCTCGAAGAGGTGATTGTTTGACCCCTGTGACGATCAAGGATCTGCTCGAAGCGGGCGTTCACTTCGGGCATCAGACCGACCGGTGGAATCCGAAGATGAAGCCGTTCATCTTCGGAAAGCGCAACGGCATCTACATCGTGGATCTGCAGCGCACCCTCCGGAAGTACCGCGAGGCGATCGCCTTCGTCAGCCAGCAGGCCGCCGCGGGCCGCACGATCCTGTTCGTCGGGACGAAGCGTCAGGCGCAGGAAGCCATCGTCGAGGAAGCCGGCCGCTGCGGCATGCCGTATGTCACGAGCCGCTGGCTCGGCGGAACCCTCACCAACTTCACGACGGTCAAGAAGAGCATTCAGCGCCTCGTCGATCTCGAGGACTCGGGGTCCGACGAGCGCCAGCAGAAGCTGACCAAGAAAGAGCTCGCGCGCCTCGAAAAAGAGCGCACCAAGCTCGACAAGTCGCTTTCGGGCATCAAGCGCATGGGCCGCGTTCCCGACATGCTGTTCGTCGTGGATCCGAAGAAGGAGCGCATCGCCGTCTCCGAGGCCCGCAAGCTGGGTGTGCCGATCGTCGCAATCACCGACACGAACTGCGACCCGGACCTGATCGACTACCCGATCCCCGGCAACGACGACGCGATCCGGTCGATCAAGCTCTTCGCCGGCCGGGTCGCCGACGCGATGATCGAGGGGGGGCAGATGCACCAGGCCACCCAGAAGGCGGCCCGCGATGAAGCGGCCGACGCCGCCCGCACCGAGCGGATGGCCGGCGGCCGCGGCGAGCGGCGCCCGGGCAAAGGCGCCCGCGGCGCGAAGCCCGCGCGCAAGGACACGTCCGAGACGCGCACCGAGACGGAAGCGGCGGTCGAGTAGTCGCGGGCCCCACCGCACGCAGGCCGGGCGCGCCCCGCCGAACCGCGACGGCTCGAGGCTGCCGGGGCGGGTCGCCGGGGCGCGGCGGCACAGAGAGGAATCCAGGATGACCGAGAGCACCGGGAGCACGACGATGGCGATCAACGCAGCGCTGGTGAAGGGGCTCCGCGAAAAGACCGGGGCCGGCATGATGGAGTGCAAGACGGCGCTTCTCGAGTCCGGCGGTGATCTCGCGGCGGCGGAGAAGATCCTGCGCACCAAGGGGCTCGCGGCCGCGGCGCGCAAGTCGGCGCGCGCGACGGCGGAAGGAGCGATCGGCTCCTACATCCACGCCGGTGGAAAGCTCGGCGTGATTCTCGAGCTGAACTGCGAAACCGATTTCGTGGCCCGCACCGACCAGTTCCAGGGCCTGCTCAAGGACATCGCGATGCACATCGCGGCGGCGAACCCGCGCTTCGTGGCGCGCGAGGAGGTCACGCCGGCGATCCTGGACGCCGAGCGGGAAATCTACCGCGCGCAGGCCGCCGCAACGGGCAAGCCGGCCGGCGTCGTCGAGAAGATCGTGGACGGCAAGCTCGAGAAGTTCTACGAGGAGTTCTGCCTGCTCGAGCAGCCTTTCGTGAAGGACCAGGAAACGACCGTCGGCGCCCTCATCGCCGCTGCCGTGGCGAAGATCGGCGAGAATATCCGCGTGAAGCGGTTCGCGCGATTCCAGCTGGGCGAGGAGTCCGGCCGGGCATCCGAGTAGCCGGGCGCCGCTCGATGCCCCCCGCCGCGCCGGCCTGGCGCCGGGTGCTCCTGAAGCTCTCCGGCGAGGCCCTCATGGGCTCGCGGGATTTCGGCGTCGATCCGGCGATGGTCACCCAGATCGCGACCGAGGTGTCGCAGGTCCACTCGATGGGCGTCGAGATGGCGCTCGTCATCGGCGGCGGCAACATCTTTCGCGGTGTCGCCGGCAGCCAGTCGGGCATGGACCGCGTCACCGCGGACCAGATGGGGATGCTGGCGACCCTCATCAACGCGCTGGCGCTGCAGGACTCCCTGGAGCACATGAGCGTGACGACGCGCGTGCTCTCCGCGGTCGAGATCCGCTCCGTCGCGGAGCCGTTCATCCGCCGCCGGGCGATCCGGCACCTCGAAAAGGGCCGCGTCATCATTCTGGCGGGCGGCACCGGCAATCCGTATTTCACGACCGACTCGGCCGCCGCGCTGCGCGCGATGGAGGTCCGCGCGGAGGTGATCCTCAAGGCGACCAAGGTCGACGGGATCTACACCGCGGATCCGCGCAAGGATCCGACGGCGACGCGCCTGCCCCGGCTGCGCTATCTCGAAGTCCTCGAGCGCGGCCTGAAGGTCATGGACGCGACCGCCATCTCGCTCTGCATGGACAACAAGATGCCGATCGTCGTCTTCAATCTCCTCGAGCCGGGGAACATCCGCCGCATCATCATGGGCGAGCAGATCGGCTCGGTGGTGGAGGAATCGCCGTCATGAACCACGCCATCCTCGATCGGGCCGACAAGAAGATGAAGGGCGCGATCGACGCGACCCGTCAGGGGCTCGCGGCGATCCGCACGGGGCGCGCCTCGCTCACGATCCTCGACGGCGTCACCGTGGAGTACTACGGCACCCCCACGCCGCTGAATCAGGCGGCGAAGCTCGCGATCCCGGAGCCGACGCTGATCACGGTGCAGCCCTTCGACCCGACGCTCCTCAAGGAGATCGAATCGGCGATCCGCAAGGCGGACCTCGGCCTGAATCCCTCGAACGACGGCAAGATGATTCGCGTGCCGATCCCCCCGCTCACCGAGGAGCGCCGCAAGCAGCTCGCCAAGAAGGCGGGGCAGCTCGCCGAGGAGGGGCGCACGGCGATCCGGCAGATCCGCCGCGAGGCGAACGAAGAGGCGAAGAAGCTCGAGAAGGACAAGGCGCTCTCGCAGGACGACGCCCGCCGGCTCCAGGAAGAAGTCCAGAAGCGGACCGACAAGGCGATCACCTCTCTGGACGAGGCGGTCCAGAAGAAGGAAAAGGAAATCCTCGAGGTCTGACGTCCCCACGCCGGGGCGGCCCGGAGACCGGATGAGAACCTACGCAGTGGTCGTGGCCGCCGGGTCCGGGGCGCGTCTTCCCGGCGCGGTTTCCAAGCAGTTCCTGCCGTTCGCCGGCGAGCCGATGTATGCGCGCAGCCTGCGCAGCATCGACCGCGCCGCGCGCATCGCCGGCACGGTGCTCGTCGTGCCGGAGTCCGAGGTCGCCGCCGTCGAGCGCGCGGCCGCGGCGCTCGCGCCGCCGCTCTCCAAGCCGCTTTCGATCGTGCCGGGAGGTGCCCGCCGCCAGGACTCGGTGCTCGCCGGAGCGCTCGCGGCGCCGGAGTGCGATCTGCTCGTCATTCACGACGCCGCACGGCCGCTCGCGCCGGCCGCCCTCTTCGACGCCGTGGCGAACGCGGCGGAGGCGGCCGGCTGCGCGGCGATTCCGGTCCTTCCGGTCGCCGACACGGTCAAGGAGGTCGGCGCGGGCGGGGACCCCGTGCGAACCCTCGACCGCTCGCGCCTCGTGCTCTCGCAGACGCCGCAGGCGTTCCCGCGCGATGCGCTGATCCGTGCACTGCGCGACGCCGCAGCCGGCGGGACCGAGGTCACCGACGAGGCGTCCCTCTTCGAGAAGGGCGCGTTCGGCGTCAGCGCCGTCCCGGGAGACGCGCGGAACATCAAGATCACGCATCCCGCCGATCTCACGCTGGCCCGAGCCCTTGCAGGCGGCGCGGCCGACGATCTGCGGATCGGCTCCGGCGAAGACGTCCATCCATTCGCCGACGGGAGGCCGCTCGTGCTGGGCGGCGTGACGATTCCCGGCGTGAGGGGGCTCGGCGGCCACTCCGACGCCGACGCGCCGCTTCACGCACTGATCGACGCGATCGCCGGCGCCGCGAGTCTTCCCTCGATCGGGGAGATGTTCCCCGACACCGACCCGCGCTGGAAGGGCGCCTCGTCGCTCGGGATGCTCACCGAAGCCGCCCGCCGCGCGCGCGACGCCGGGTGGGGTCTCGTGAACGCCGACATCGTCGTGCTGTGCGACCAGCCCCGCCTGCTGCCGCATACCGAGGCCATGCGCCGGGCGATCGCGGAAGCGCTGGGGTGCGAGCCATCGCGCATCGGACTGCGCGGGAAGTCCCCCGAGGGGCTCGGCCCCGAGGGGCGCGGCGAGGGGATCTCGGCGCGTGCGGTCGTTCTGATGCGCCGCGGCAGCGCTCCGTGAGCGGCGTGCGCGTCCGGTTCGCACCGTCGCCGACCGGAAGCCTGCACCTCGGTAACGCCCGCACCGCGCTCTTCAACTGGCTCTTCGCACGGAGGGAGCTTGGCGTCTTCGTGCTGCGCGTCGAGGACACCGACATCGAGCGCGAGGTCGCCGGCGCGGAGCCGGCGCTGCGCGAGGATCTGCGCTGGCTCGGCATCGCGTGGGACGAGGGCCCCGACACCGGAGGCCCACACGGGCCGTACCGCCAGAGCGAGCGCAGCGGCGTTTACCGGACGGCGGCGGAGCGGCTGCGCACCGGGAAGCATGCCTACCCGTGCTTCTGCACCACGGAGCAGCTCGAGGCCGATCGCGCCGCGCAGCAGGCGCGGGGCGAGACGCCGCGCTACCCGGGCCGCTGCGCGGGGCTGTCCCGCGCCGAAGGCGACCGCCGCCTCGCTGCGGGAGAGGCTGCGGCGCTGCGTCTGCGAATCACCGGGTGGCCGGCCTTCACCGATCTCGTGCGCGGGCGGCTGGAGTTCGGCGCGCGAACGCTGTCGGACCCGGTTCTCGTCCGGCGCGACGGCCGCCCGACATACAACTTCGCCGTCGTCGTGGACGACCTCGCGATGAAGATCACGCACGTGCTGCGCGGGGACGACCACATCTCGAACACACCGGTCCAGGTGGCGATTCTTGAGGCGCTCGGCGAGAGCCCCCCGCAGTACGCGCATCTGCCCACGGTGCTGGGCCCCGACGGGACACCGCTCTCGAAGCGGCACGGCGCCGTCTCGCTCGCGGAGATGCGGCGCCGCGGCTACCCGCCGGAGGCGGTGGCCGCGGCGCTCTGGCGACTGGGCTGGACGCCGCCGGAGGATCTGCCTCCCGATCTCGCGGCCGCGGCCGCGGTCTTCGATCTCGCGCACGTCTCGCCCTCGCCGGCGGCGTTCGACGCGCAGCGTCTCGATCACCTGGGCGAGGTGGTCCTGGCGGGCCTGCCGCCGCTGCAGCGCGCCGTGCGGGCTCTGCCGTTCCTGGGCCCGCTGCTCGGCGAGGCGGCAGCCGCCGCGTGGGCGCCGGCGGCGCTCGACTGGCTGGGGAGGCTGCTCGACCTGTGGTCGCGCCAGGCGCGGACCTTCACCGATTACGCCGACCTCGCCCGCTGGGTGTTCCGCTTCGACGAGTCGCTCGAGAGCGCCACGCCCGCGGTGCGGGACGAGTTGTCCGGCGCAGACGCGCTGCGGGTCAATCGTGCCGCCGCCGCTGCGGCTGCGGAGCGGGGCCCGGTGCGTTCGATCGAGGACTGGAAGTCTCTCTGCACGGCGGTCGGCGGCGCGGCCGGCGTCAAGGGACGCGCCCTGTTCCACCCGCTGCGGCTTGCGCTGACGGCGGCGGAGAACGGCCCGGAGCTGCAGCGTCTGGCACCGCTGCTCGACGAGGGGGCCGGGTTCCGCGAGCCGGCGGCAATCCGCGGCGTGCGTGAGCGGCTCGAACTCGCCTCGCGGGCGGCGCCGGGGGCGGCCACCCCGTGAAGCCCCACGGGTTCCGGGGAAAGAATGGCCCGCCGAAGCGCTCGCGCGGCGCCGGCGATGCGCGCCGGACCGCCGCATGCGCGCCCGAGCGCGGTCCGCGGCGCGAGCCGCGCCCGCCCGGGCAGGCGGAGTCCCCGCGTCCGGACAGCGCGGGCGATCTCATCTATGGAGTGCATTCGGTCGTGGCGGCGCTGCGCGAAGGGAAGCGGCAGATCGAGAGGCTCTATCTCTCGCGGGACCGCAACGACTCGCGCATCCACGAGGTGCACCGGCATGCGCGGGAGCGCGGCATTCCGGCGCAGTTCGTGCCCGCCGCCACTCTGGACCGCCTGGCCGGCGGGGCCCACCACCAGGGGGTGGCCGCGGTCGCCGCCGCCGCGGCCTACGCCGGCCTGGAGAGGATTCTCGAGTCCTTCGGCTCCCGGGGTGTTCTCTTGTGCCTCGATGGCATCCAGGACCCCCGGAATCTGGGCGCGATCCTGCGAACCGCCGCCGCGAGCGGCGTCAGGGGGGTGGTCATCCCGACCCACGGAGCCTGCGGTCTGACCGGCGTCGTGGCCCGGACGGCGGCAGGAGCCCTCGAAAGAGTGCCGGTGGCCAGAGTTCCGAACCTTGCGGCGCTGGCGCTCGATCTTAAGAATCAGGGCTTTGCGGCGATCGGCCTCGACGCCCGCGGGGCCGACGGCTGGTCAGCCGGCCCTTACCCGGACCGTGTTGCTCTCTTTATCGGGGGGGAAGACGGGCTGCGGGACCTGGTCCGCCGCCGCTGCGACCGGGTGGTCAGGATCCCCATGGTCCCAGGGTCGGAATCCCTCAATGTCTCGGTGGCGGCCGCAGTGGTACTATACGAGATCGTTCGGCAGGCGGGGGGCGTGCGGACGGACTGAAAATTGCATTGCCTCGGGCCGAGCGTCCTGCTAATATGCGGGTTTCGCCAAGCTGGCGTAGCTCAGCCTGGTAGAGCAGCTGATTTGTAATCAGCCGGTCGGGGGTTCAAATCCCTCCGCCAGCTCCAGGTGGGGTGCCACGCCGGATGGTCGGCCGGCGGGCGCCGGAGACGCAGTCGGAAGGGCGGATCAAGAGGTCTCGGGCGCGCCATCAGACGCAGGGTCGAGCGCATTCGTGTCGGCGTGTACTGAAGTGTACGAACGTGTGGAGTGTGGAGAGGTTCCCGAGTGGCCAAAGGGAGCAGACTGTAAATCTGCCGGCTCTGCCTTCGAAGGTTCGAATCCTTCCCTCTCCACCATCGGTGCGGGAATGTTCGGCGCGAAGCGGCGTTCGGATCAGAGCGGGAGTAGCTCAGTTGGTAGAGCATCAGCCTTCCAAGCTGAGGGTCGCGGGTTCGAGTCCCGTTTCCCGCTCCACAGGCGGCGCGTGAACCGCCGGGGAGAACACGAGGAATCCAGGCCCACGTAGCGCAGTCGGTAGCGCACGTCCTTGGTAAGGACGGGGTCACCGGTTCAAGTCCGGTCGTGGGCTCCACTTGAGACGGCGCCTCGTGGCAGCGCAACAACGCCCGCCCGGTGCGCCGGGCGGTCCGGAGGAATGGGATGTCGAAGGAGAAATTCGAGCGGAACAAGCCGCACGTGAACGTGGGGACGATCGGTCACGTGGACCACGGCAAGACGACGCTGACGTCGGCGATCACGGTGGTTCTGGGGAAGAAGAACCCGAAGATCCAGGTGCGGTCGTTCGACTCG
>Ga0187894_10002434_pt1 | contig 22265 bp, 13 predicted proteins | sample GBC1701081metaG_FD_136650 | JGI IMG/M metagenome (GOLD analysis project Ga0187894, IMG submission 136650) | White microbial mat communities from a lava cave in the Kipuka Kanohina Cave System on the Island of Hawaii, USA - GBC170108-1 metaG ... | reverse complement strand
GCGACGACGAGCAGTTCCGGCAGCAGGTCGCGATCAAGATCATCAAACGCGGGATGGACACGGACTTCGTGCGCGACCGATTCTTGCGCGAGCGGCAGATTCTGGCTTCGCTCGATCATCCGCACATTGCGCGTCTGTTCGACGGCGGCGCGACACAAGACGGCTTGCCCTACTTCGTGATGGAATTCGTCGCTGGCGAGCCGATCACGGACTATTGCCGCCGCCACAAGCTCTCACTCAACGAAAAACTGAGACTTCTTCGGGACGTTTGTTCCGCCGTCCAGCACGCGCACCAGAAACTGGCCATCCACCGCGATCTGAAACCGCGCAACATCCTGGTCACGCCGGACGGTACGCCCAAATTGCTCGACTTCGGCATCGCCAAATTGCTCTCGCCGGATCTGAGCGAGGCCTACACGCGAACTGAAACCGCGTACCGATTGATGACGCCTGAGTACGCCAGCCCGGAACAGGCGCTCGGGCAGGTGGTCGCTACGACGACCGACGTTTACTCGCTCGGCGTCGTGCTGTATGAACTGCTGACCGAACGCCGTCCGCATGAGTTCAAGACATACTCGCCCGCCGAAATCGAGCGCGCATTCTGCGAGACCGAAATCGAGGAGCCGAGCAAAGTCGCCGGCCGGATGACTGGCGCTGGCGCCAGACTGGCCCGCTTGCTCGCGGGCGACCTGGACAACATCGTGCTGATGGCGATGCGCAAAGAGCCGGAGCGGCGCTATCAATCGGTGGAACAGTTTTCCGAAGACATCCGGCGCTATCTGGCGGGAATGCCGGTCGTGGCTCGCAAAGACACGTTCGGCTACCGAGCCGGAAAGTTCATCCGCCGGCATAAAGCCGGGATGGCCATTCTGGCGCTGCTCGCCATCCTGGTCGTCGCGATGACCGTTCAGGCCGCGCGCATCGCCCGGGAACGGGACCGCGCCAATCAAGAAGCGGCCACGGCCCAGGCCGTGACTCAATCGCTGGTGGCGATGTTTGAGGTCGCGGATCCGAGCAATACCAGGGGGAATGTCATTACGGCCAAGGAGATCCTGGATCAGGGAGCGGAAAGCTTGCTCCGGGAAGCGTTGGCCTTGCGCCGCAAGCTGCTCGGCGATGAGAGCGCGGAGGTGGCCGATAGCCTGTACAGCCTCGGGCGATTGATGAGGGGCACGGGCAAGTCTCATGAGGCTGAATTGTTGTACCGGCAGACGCTGACGATGCGGCGCAAAGTGTATGGCGCGGATCATCCGTCCGTGGCCCACAGTCTGAACAACCTGGCCGCAACGTTGCAGGAACAAGGCGATTTCAAAGGCGCGGAGGCGCTGTTCCGCGAGGCGTTAATCATGCGCCGCAAGCTGCTCGGAGAGAAACACCCGGACGTGGCCGTGAGTCTGGCGAACCTGGCGTCCGTGTTGCAGGACCTGAGGGAGTATGACGAGGCCGAGCAACGATACCGGCAGGTGCTGGCGCTGTTGCGCAATCTCTTCGGCGAAGAGCACCAATTGTTGGCGAGCACGATGAACAACCTTGCGACGTTGTTGAGAGATAAAGGAGATTACGAGGAAGCCGGGGCCCTGTTCCGCGGGGCGCTGGCGATGCGGCGCAAGCTATTGGGGGATGAGCACCCGGAGGTGGGCATGAGTCTGTATAGTTTGGCGGTATTGTTGTACCTCGAGGACGAGTACGATGAGGCCGGGAAAACGGAGCGGCAGGCGATCGACACCTATCAGAAGTCCCTCGATCCGGATCACTGGAGGATCCATCGAAGTCGAAGCCACCTCGGCGCGTGCCTGGTCAAACTCAAGCGCTACCGCGAGGCCGAAGAACAGTTGCTGGCCGGTTACGCCGGACTGAAGGCCGCCCTGGGCGACCGGCACGCGGAGACACAGAAGGCCGTCAGCCGTCTCATCGAACTCTACGAATCTTGGGGCAAACCCGATCAGGCCAATCCCTACCGCGCACTGCCCCACACCACTCCTGACAAATCAAAAAAATAATTTTCGCGACCAGCAATTCGCCCTCCATTTTTCGCCTGTGTAGGTGAGTGGTGTTGAATCTCGCGGAAGGAACTTGCGACCTCGCCGCGGGTGGAGTCATCAACTACTGAAAGGCGCGCGCCAACCGCGACAGCGCCGTCACGCTTCGTTGAAGCAAACCCGAGAAAGACTATCAAGCAAGGAGAAGATCAATGAACAAGTACGGAAACAAACTGCTGAACGCAATGCAATGCTGCTTGATTGCGTTATTGACATTATTCATCGCAGCGCCAGCTCACGCGCAGACGCCAACCACCGCGCCGGAAGCGGCGCGCGCCGCCAGCCTCACACCGCCGTCCGTGCCCGCCGACCTGCAAGTACCGCCGGGGAACGAGGTTTTCCTCATAGGTCACGCCGTCGGCACACAGAACTACGTTTGCGCGCCTTGCGACTCAAGCAAGCCGGGTTGCGAGGCTGGCGTCGCCTTTACTTTGTTTACGCCGCAAGCCACGTTGTTCAACGACCACGGCAAGCAACTGACCACTCACTTCTTCAGCTCCAATCCTTTCGAGAACAACCTCGTACGCGCCACCTGGCAACACTCCCAGGACACGAGCCGGGTCTGGGCCAAGGGCATCGGAACTTCCGCCGACCCAGCCTTTGTCAGGCAGAGCGCGGTCGCCTGGCTGCTGTTGCAGGTCAAAGACGTAGGCGCGCTGGCCGGGCCGACGGGCGGCAACAAGCTGACCGGAACCACCTTCATTCAACGCGTGAATACCTTCGGTGGATTAGCGCCCGCGACAGGCTGCGCCAAACCTGAGGACATCGGCAACAAGGCGTTTATGACTTACACGGCGGATTACGTTTTCTACAAGCGGGCTGACGAAGACGAGCGCAATAAGTACTAGCTCAGTAATCTTCACATTTCGAGAAGGAGCAAGCATGCAATTCACCAATGTGAATCGAGGCTCGGCCTATGTCTTCGTCTGCCACTGATTACGATCACGTCCGGCGCATCATCAGCCTTAGCCTTCCTCACGAGCACGTACCCTTGCGCGCCCGGCTTCCGGCGCTGGGCGACTTGCCGAAGCCAGCGCGCGCAAGGGGGGCGTGCGCTCGGGAGGATCCTGGGGCAAATCTCAAATAAATAGAATGGAGTCAGGCAATGAATAAGAGCAGACAATTTATATTTTGTGGCTTGCTGGCGCTGATCGCGGCGCTGAACATCAACGTGAAGTCCCAGCACATTCGCGGGGCTTTGGAGGGAACCGCTCAAGAATGTGATCGCGGCGGCGCAGAACATGCAGGCTGTCCTGCAGCAGGTGTCGGCGGCTTTGGCGGCGAATTATCCGCCGGCGGGCGTGTCGCCGCTCTTCAACCAGACGTTGGACACGGCCAATAGCCTGATTTACAACAAATACAAACGGCCATACGGGATCATGTTCAACATCGGCGTGCAGCGTGAGATCAGGCCCGGATTGGTCTTGAGCGTCGACTACGTGCGCAACCGCGGTGTCCACTTCGGTCAGGTCATCGAGCTTAACCGCATCGGCGCGGCTGACACGCTCAATGTCGGCGCCGCCCGCAACATTATCGCGGCGGTTAACGGAGATTTTGGCTGTCCGGCCAACGCGAGCGAGGCGGCCATCAACTGCGCGATTGGAGCGGGCGCCTCCATCACTGACTACTCAGACAATGGCTTGGACGCCGGCAGCGCGCTCGACGGGTTCGCCTTCCAGGGCGTCAATCCGAACTTCCGCGCCATCGGCGTGATCGCGCCGGTCGGCCTATCGCTTTATAACGCCCTTACGGCGTCGCTACGCGGGCGGATCGGCGCCTACGGGCCGCTCAAGGGGACGACCGTATCGGTCAGCTACTCGCTCTCGCGCTTCCAGGCAACGGGCGCGGATCAGGATGCTGGTTTCCTCTCCGGCTCGGTTTTCAACGACGCGCCGACGAAATTCTTCGGCCCATCGGCTCTCGACCGCACACACCAGTTGACGGTCAGTTTCCTGACCGATCTGCCATGGGGATTCAAAGTCAATTCAACGACGCGGCTCGCGACGGCGCTGCCGCAATCCATCTTCCTGCCCTTCGCCAGTCCGAGCGGGTCGGGTGAAATCTTCTTCACCGATCTCAACGGGGATGGCGTCACGCGGGATCCACTGCCGGGCACGGGCAGTGGTTCGTTTGGACGTGATGTGGGCATGTCCAGGCTCAACAACCTGATCACCGGCTTTAGTTGATGGTCATTGAGAAATAAATGCAACAACCACAATGATGCGACAGCTGAGAGTGCACGGATGCTTGGAGCCGCTTTGGTAGTCCGTTGCTTGACTCGCCGCTTCCGAGACAACCAAGCAATTCCTCAATCCACAGTGAGGGCAGGCAGGCCATCGGGTGAGTTTCCGCGAAAGGCTCGGATCAATAAATGGACTACCAAAGCGGCTCCAAGCATCCGCACTCCAAGGGCTGCGGCCATTCATTGTCCGGCTGGCGTCGCGGCGCCACGTTAGACTGCGTTGTTGCGCTTATTTCTCAATGACCATCAACCCACGGTATCCGCGGCCGGATGATCCTCACGTCGCGGAGCGACGTTTGAATCGGTTGCGCACTTTGACTCAATCGTCGCTCCGCGACGGAGGAAAATATTTGGCCCGCCACTGTGGGTTGAAACCCACGTCTAAATTCATCGGGCCGTTCAAAAAAATCTTTCTCCCGCCAGCGATTCCATCGCGATTTTTCGCCTGTTTGATTGAGCGGCTGCTTCGGCGCCGCTCTTCGCAGCAAAAAATATCGGCGACCGAAAACGGTCTGCCATTCCACGTTCGAGAGCGAGGAAGGATGGATTTCATCAAGCATATTTCTCATTCGTTGATGTTCGCCGCGCGTGGGGATGCGCGCCGGCGACACAGGCTCGCCGCCGGCGCGCTCTTCGTCGCGGCGGCGAGCCTGGCGCAATTCTTCTATCAGTCCTGGCAGCCGCGCCGGGCGGCAGGGGCGCAAGCAGCGGCGTTGCAAGGCGAGGCTGCGGTCCGGCGCCTCAAGACCGACTGCGACTCGCCGGCTACGGTTACGGCGAACATCTCGAACCGCTCACGCCGGGCGCGCTCAGCGCCAACGGCAACCGCATCGCAATAACAAAATCCGCAATCATCCACAACCAAGGGCCGCAATCCGCAATCGAAGAATGGTATGTCAACAAGCCCGAAGGTCTGGAGCAGGGCTTCACGCTCTTCGCGCCGCCCGCACGCGGCAAGCAGGGCGAATGGTTGCGCGTGGCTTTGTCCATTGGCGCCCCGGACAGTGGATGGCGCGCCAGTGTGCGCGGGGACGGGCAGGGCGCGGTCTTTGAGCGGCAGGCTGATGGCTTGCGGCTCGGCTACGATCAGTTGCAGGCGCAGGACGCGCAGGGGCGCACGCTGCCCGCGCGGATGGAACTCGATGGCGGCGCGCTGGCGCTGCTGGTGGACGATGCGCGGGCCGTCTATCCGCTGACGATTGATCCGATTCTGACGCAACAACAAAAGCTCACGGCGGCGGACGGAGCGGCGGTCGATCGCTTCGGCGCGGCGGTCGTCCTGAGTGGCGATACCGCGGTCATCGGCGCGTCGTCTGATGATGTGACAGGGGCGGATCAAGGCTCGGCCTACGTCTTCACCCGTAGCGGCGCGGTCTGGACGCAGAGCCGGAAGCTGACCGCCAACGACGGCGCGGCCAATGAAAACTTCGGCTTCTCAGTGGCCTTGAGCGGCGACACCCTGGCGGTGGGCGCGTCGCGCGATGAGGTTGGCGCGAACACCGCGCAAGGTTCGGCCTACGTCTTCACGCGCGGCGGCGCGGCCTGGGCGCTGCAACAGAAACTGACCGCCAACGACGGCGCGTCCGGTGATTTCTTCGGTTTCTCAGTCGCGCTCAGCGGCGACACCGTGGTGGTGGGCGCGGAGGGCGGCGACATCGGCGCGAATGGGAATCAAGGCGCGGCCTACGTCTTCGCCCGCGGCGGCACGGACTGGACGCAGCAACGGAAACTCACAGCCTCCGACGGCGCGGCCGGTGATAGCTTCGGTTTCTCTGTCGCCCTGAGCGGCGACACCGTGCTGGCGGGCGCGTTGAACGACGCCATCGGCGCGAACACGAATCAAGGCGCGGCCTATGTCTTTGTCTGCCCCGCCTGCCCCACCATCGCGCTCACCCCGGACAGTCTGCCCGGCGGAGTCATTGGCAATCCGTACAGCCAAACCGTGACGGCCAGCGGCGCCGCGGGGCCGTATCAGTTCTCTCTCTCCGATGGCGCTTTGCCGCCCGGTCTGTCGCTGGCGCAAAACGGCCTGCTGTCGGGCACGCCCACTGCGGCGGGCACGTATCGCTTCACGATCACGGCGACCATTCTGAGCAGCCTCTGCCCCGGCAGCCGCGATTACACGCTGACCGTGACGGGAGCGTCATGTCCCACGTTGACGATCAACCCGGACGCCTTGCCGGTGGGGCAGAGCGGCGCGGCTTACAGCCAACAGTTGAGCGCGAGCGGCGGCGCGGCTCCTTACAGCTTCGCCGTGAGCGCCGGCGTGGCGCCGAACGGGATATCGCTGTCCGCGGCAGGCTTGCTGTCAGGCGCGCCGACAGCGTCCGGCACATTTAACTTCACGGCGCGGGCGACCGGCGCCAATGGCTGTCAGGGCACGCGCGCTTACGCGTTGACGATCGGATCATCCGCCTGCAACTTCTCGGTCGCGCCGGTCAATCACGCCTTCTCCTCCGAGGGCGGCAATGGCGTGATCAGCGTCAATGCGGCTGATGGCTGCGCGTGGACGGCGCTCGGCAACGATCCGATGATCACGATCACCTCCGGCGCAAACGGCAGCGGAAACGGCGCGGTTAGGTTCGCCGTTTCCAAAAATCCGAATACGACTTCGCGCCAGGGCTTGCTGACTATCGCCGGTCGTAAGGTAACGGTCGTGCAAGCGGCGCCCATCGCCTGCGTCTCAGCGGCCAGCTTTGTCGGAAATTCGCTGGCGACCGAATCCATCGTGGCCGCGTTCGGTAATGGGCTGGCGAAGGGCGTCGAAGTGGCGACGACGCAACCATTGCCGGAGACGCTTGCCGGGACGCGAGTCAGCGTGATGGACAGCCTGGGGACGAAACGCTTCGCCGCGCTCTTTTTCGTCTCGCCGGGGCAGATCAACTTCCAGGTTCCGCCCGGCACGGCAGCCGGCCAGGCGCTCCTGACGATCATCCACGACGACGAAACGTCGGTGTGGCCTTGCGCGTGAAGTCGGACGGCTCGCAGAGCTTCGAACCGGTCGTGCGCTTCGATGCGGAGAAAAAACAATTCGTCGCCGCGCCGATCGATCTGGGGCCTGCGACTGACCGGGTTTTCCTGGTGATGTTTGCCACGGCCTGCGCAATCGAAGCTCGCTCGGGGCGGTCAGCGTAAAACTGGGCGGCGTCAGCGCGGAGGCGCTCTTTGCCGGACCGCAGGGATCTTTTGCCGGACTGGATCAACTCAACCTTCTGTTGCCGCGCAGCCTGGCTGGGCGCGGCGAGGTGGAGTTGAGTGCGCTCCTTGACGGCCGGGAGTCGAACAAGTTGAAGGTCGCAATCAAGTAGCCCGGATTGATGAAGCAAGAGGCTGCTCTTCGGAAATTAGCCATTAACCATTGGCCATCAGCCATTATTGGTCAGGTAAGATACCGCTGACCCTGATCAATAATGGCTGTTAGACAGTGTGCAAGTTGGTCAGTTGATTCTGTTATTAACGCTGATCCTCCGGGCTTCCAGCCTCACTCTTCTTCTCACCCTTCTTCTCATCTGCCTTTTCGTCCTTCAACGTTTGCAGCATCTCTTTCCACTCGAACCATCCCTGTTTGCCGCGAATCCATTTCTCGAACCAGTTGAACTCCGAGACCATTTTGACCATTTGGTTGCGCGGTTCGGTGATGCCGTGCGTGGCGCCGGGGTAGACGAAGAATTCGGTTGGCACGCCGAGTTTCTTCAAGGCCATGTGTAGCTCTTCGCTCTGGGGGCGGGGGACGCGCGGGTCGCCGTCAACCACGTGGATGAGCGTCGGCGTTTTGGCGTTCTTGATGTATTTGAGTGGCGAGACGTTCCAGTATTTGTCGAAATCTTCGTAGGGCGGCCTGCCGCCGTAGTAGAACTCGCGGTTGCGTTGGATGTCGCTTTGCGCGTACATCGAAATCCAGTTGACCGCGCCGGCGCCGGACGAGATCGCTTTGAAGCGGTCGGTGTGAGTCAGGATCCAGTTCGACCAGTGGCCGCCGGCGCTCCATCCCATCACGCCCATCTTGTCGCCGTCCACGAGGCCGGTGTTAATCAGGTGATCAACGCCGGCCATGATGTCGTCGTAGGCCTGGCGGAAGTAATCGCCGCCGATCTCCATCTTGAACTTCTCGCCGTAATTGGTCGAGCCGCGGTAATTCGGCAGCAGGCAGACGTAACCCGCGCCCGCGTAAACGTGCGAGTAGTTGCCGTGATTGCCTATGAACGCCAGCGTCGAAGCCGAAGCCGGGCCGCCGTGAATCTGGACGATCAGCGGGTAGCGTTTGCCGCGCTCGTAATTGACTGGTTTGACGAGCACGCCGCCGACCATTTTGCCGTCCGACGATTTCCATTCGATCTCTTCCGTCTCTCCCAGCGCGAGGTTTTTGACTTGCGGGTTGGAGTCGGTAATCTGTCGCCACGCCGCGCGGTTGCTGATTTGATTGAGAGACGTTGTGAACCAGTTGGTAGGAGTCGCCGGATCGGAGTAGTTGATGATCAATCTCTTCGTGTCTTCGTCCTGTGTGACGGAGAGAACGGCCTTCTCTTTGGTCAACTGCGCGACCTTGCCGGTTTCCGTGGAGACGGAGAAGAGTTGGTTGGTCGCGCGCCAGCCTTCGTTGAAATAGATCGTCTTGCCGTCTTCGGACCAGAAGCCGGTCGAAACATCGCCGTCGAAATCGGCTCCAAGCCTTTTCCACTGGCCGCCTGCGGTCGGGCGGATGTAGACGCGGTTGTTGCGGAAGTAAGTGAAATCGTCCGCAGCCGAATACGCGATCATCGAGCTGTCAGGCGCAAAGCTCAGCGCGCTTTCGCCGATCTCTTTGTTGTTGGTCAGGCGTTCGGTTTTGCCCGTGGCGGTTTCGAGCAGGTAGAGGTCGGCGTAAATCGTCGTCTCCGTGACCGTGCGCTGATAGCGGTCTTTCGGCGTTCCGCGAAAGCCCAGCCATTTCGAATCTTTCGAGATCGTCACGTCGCTAACGCTGTAATCCGCGGCGGAAGTCAATCGCGACTCCTGTTTTGAAACCAACTCGATCGCCCACAGATGGTTGAGCGGAGTCTCTTCGTTGCGGATGCGGACGGTGAACTTCTGCTCGACGCGCTCTTTGTTCTCTTTGCTCGCGCTGTCCGGCGAGATGAAATAGATTCGTTTGCTGTCGGGCGCGAATTGCCACGAGACGACGGGAGTCGCGTGTTTGGTCAGTTGCTGCGGTTTGGCGGTTTCGATTTCGGCGACCGGTAAGATCCAGACCTGTTGCTCTTCATCCTTGCCGGCGGAAAACGCCAGCCATTTGCCGTCGCGGCTGAAGGCGAACGCTCCCACTCCGTCTTTGGCTTCGGTGATCTTGCGCGCTTCGCCGCCGTCGGGGCGCATCAAGTAAAGCTGGTTCTGATTCGCGTTCGATTGCGGCGCTTCGCGGTTCGAGGCGAAGACGAAATACTGGGCGTCTCGCGACCATCGCGGCGAATTTTCATTCTTGTCTTTGGTGAATGTCATCTGCCGGGTTGACGGCAGGCCAGCGTCGATCCCAACGAGATAGATGTCGGTAAAGCTCCGGGCCGCTTTCCAATCGGGCGCGCTCAACGTATATAGCGCCCATTTTCCGTCAGGGGAGACTGCGGGGGCGGCGCCTTGACGCATCTCCATAACATCCATAAAGGCCATCGCGCGTTTGGTCTGCGCTCCGACCGCGCGGTCTTGCGACGCGACCGCGCTCAATGCGACGAGAGAACTGATTGACAACACAGCAAGACGAAGATGGATGGTTCGATTTTTCCCAGGGCTTTTCATAGAAATCTCCTTGCCGACCTCATTTGCGTCGTCGTCCACAGTCATAAACGCGTTTGGGGCGGAGTTATTAACAGACGGTTCAATATTTAACTACAACCATCGAAGGCGAGCGTTTAGAGTACCGACTTCAGTCGGCGGGGCTTGGGCGTCCGAACGCCGCCGACTGAAGTCGGTACTCTAAACGCTCGCCTTCGATGGTTGTAGTTTCATTCGACGTACCAATGTCAGTTGTTCTGATTTAGACAGACGTAACTGAGAATGTGAGGTGTGGTTACTCCAAGTTACTCTCAAAGACACGGAAGAATCGCGCCATGAACTCGTCGCGGTCTTTGCGAATCTCTTCCTCTTCTTCCGGCGTCGGTTTGTAGGCTTCGATGTCGGCGCGCGAGATCGCGCCTTTGGCGTCGAGCATCTTTTCGATGACGCGCACCCGGTCGCGCAGCACATAAACTTCATTGCCGAGCGAGAGCACGATGCTGAGGAGGGTATCAATTGCCGGATCGTCGAATTGGTTTGGTCTTTTGGTCATCTTTGTCTTGTGCGCTCTCGAAATAAATACGGCGTTTTACTTCTCCGCCATCGTTACCCAATACGGAAACTTGCCCGAGTAGGCCCCTCTGCCGCTGTTTTTACTCGCCGCCGTGATCTCGCGGATATTCTTGAATCCGGCTTCATGAAAGATCGCGGGCAGGTCCAGTTCGTGGAAGGCGCGCCAGTACGGCTCGCCGTTGTTGCGCGTATCCCAATCCATGAGAAACACGTTATAGGGCGAGAGTTGGTTGTATGGCGGCAGATCAAGGTGCGCGGCCAGCCCGCCCGGTTTCAGGACGCGATAGGATTCGGCGATCATATTGCGGATCGCGCTGGGCGGAAGCTCGTGAAACAGGATGGTCGAGAAGACCATGTCGAAAGAGTCGGCGGCGAACTTCGTCCGCTCGACGTTTTGCTGGCTGAAATGAATCTTGCGACCCATCCGTTCGGCGCGTTTATGCGCGTATTTGATCATCGAAGCGCTCAGGTCAATCGCGTGGACCTCGGCGCCGGGGAAGGCGTCGGCCACCGGGATTGTCTTCTGCCCGATGCCGCAACCCATGTCGAGAATCTTTTCATAGCGGCCCGGCGGAATCACCGAGGCCAGCGCGCGCCCGCTCTCGCCACTGTCCGCGCCGTTGCGACGCATCACGAAAATGGGGACGCCGAGGTCATACACGATGCCCGCCAGATCGTCGCCGTGATAGCTGCGCGGCTGCAAATGGAAATCAACCGTTGTGTAATACTTCGGCAACTCCAGGTCAGGATCCGTCTCGACGCTCCCCATGGCATTCTCGGTTGGGCGATTCAGGCCTTCGACGAGTTCCGCGCGACGCGGTTCGAGTGACTCATAGACGACCGCCCACATCAACTCCTGGCTCGCCTGTTGGATGGCGCGGTTGTATTTGTAGAGCGTCATCGGCTGCATCACCTCACCGACCTGCTCCATCGTCGCCGGTTTCTCGCCGTTGCGCGTTTGGATGTAGCGCTGCTCGCGCGCCTCATAGGCCGTCCGCAGCCTGGGCATGAATTTTTCGGCGACATAGCGCTTCAAGCCCTCGACGTAATCGAAAGCGGCTTGACTGGTTCGATTGGGTTCGATTTGCATAATGTCCTCTCAATAGCTTGGGATGGAAACCGCTGTGAGTTCGTCAGCAAGAATAATCCGATATAGACATGATTACCAGGATTTTTCAGGATGTTCAGGAGTTACTTACACGCCGTCTTCTCCAAAAATTGCGCCTCCAATTTCGCGGGCGTGCGGAACAGCCAGATCGCGTAACCTCTCGCGCCCGCATTCGGCCCCACGTGCGCCAGGCCTGCTGGACGGAAAAAGTAACTGCCGGGCGTGTACACACCCTCCTTGCTCTTTCCATTGAGGCATTCGGCCAGGCGATATTCGCCTTCGAGCAAGTAGCCTTCCTCCCAGGTCGGGTGCGTCTCCCATGTGTAATTCGGATGGCCTGAAAGCACGCCTGCGACCCATGTCCGCGCGCCGGTCTGTTCGTCCTGACGTAACACTTTGATGAGCAGCGGCGGCGGCGTTTTCGATTTCGCGCGAAGGCTGCCCAGCGCCCACGATTCGTCGAAATAATTTTTGTACTCGACTGATTGGTCGAGCTTCGCATCGGGCTTCGATTCGTTTGACGCGATCACGTCTGGCTCCTGGTCGAAGAAGGTCAGCGCCAAACAACCATTCCTGGTGCTGATCGGACCGTGCGTCATCCCCGCTGGAATAAAAGAGTAGCAGCGGTCGGTCAGCGTGCGCCCGCCGATGGTTAGGTCGCCTTCCAGCACGAAGATCTCTTCATTGCCGCTGTGATAGTTGCTGTTGGCGCGGCTTCTCCAGCCGGGCGGGTACGAAAGCAACAGCGACACTGCGCCTGTCTTCGGATCGCGGCTGAGCGTCTTGGCTTTGAGTCCGGAGGGGGCGCCTTTCACTCGAAACTCTTCCCAGGGCAAATCCTGTTGGTTGATGAATCCGGCAAAGCCTCGTCCGGCGCCGGAGGTGTCAACAACTTTACCGCGCATAGGCGAGGCCGGCTTAACTAACGGTCCAAAGTTGACGCAGAGCAAGCACAGAAAGGAAAAAGAGATTGTTACTTTGAACATCAATCGTTGGCGCGAATGAAAGACGCCCCTGGGTACGTATCGCTTCCAGCGTGCTTGGCTCCAATCAAAGACCGCATGAAGAAGCCTGATACGTTGAAGGCGATGCCTACCCAGGGTTTTCCGAGGAGTCGTCCATGTCGCAGTCGAGCGACTCCCAGAAACAATGAAACTCAACCACGAAGAAACGGAAGAAACGAAGAAAAAACATAAAAGCGATGTGAATCCGTTTCTTCGTGGTTGAGTTTCTGATGGGGGGGTTAGAACAAATATTTCAACCCGAACTGTAAGATGCGCGGATCACGCGCTGCGCCGATGCGTCCGAACTGCGCCGCCGTGCAAGGAGCGTCAGTCGTCGTGCCTGCGCAGAACCGTTCGGGAATGTCGAAGTTCGCGTGGTTGAAGAAATTGAAGAACTCCGTGCGGAATTGCAGCCGGTGGCGTTCGTTGAACGGAATGTTCTTAAGCAACGAAAAGTCCACGATGTTCGTCCCCGGGCCTTCCAGGATATTACGGCCCGCCGTGCCGAGCGTGCCGACTGGTTGCACGACGAAGGCGGCGATATTGAACCATTGTTCGACCGTGCGCTGGCCGCTGGGCAGGTTCGGATCGCGGATCAGATTGGGTCGCTGATTGAGCAGGCCGTTGTTGGCGCGATCGCTGGTGATGTTGACCGTAAACGGCGCCCCCGACTGCTGGGTGATGATGCCGCCCGCCTGCCAATTGCCGAGCAGGGCGTCGAACGCTTTGTTCTCGAACTTGAACGGCAGATCGTAGGTGTAACTGATCACCAGCCGATGTCGCACGTCGAAGCTCGAGAGAGCGCGTTCGAGGTTCTTGATGTTGCTCTGATCGAGGTTCGACGACGCGACCGAGTTGCCGAGCGAATCCACGTCAATGCTCTTCGAGAAGGTGTAGTTGCCCATCACCATCAGCCCAAACGAGAGCCGTTTCTCAGCTCGCAGCGCCAGCGCATGGTAGTTCGACTTGCCGGCCGACGCCTGCAACGAATTGTTGCCGAGGTTCGGGAAACGAGACCGCGCCGCGATGGAGGGCGTGGACGTCGGCGACGGATCGGGCACGTTGAAGAAGATGTTGGTATAGAGCTTCGTGCCTTTCGATCCCAGATACTGCGCCTCGACCAGCAGGTCCTGAGTGAGCAGTTGCTGGACACCGAAGTTCCATTGCTGGAAGTAGGGCGTGCGGAAGTTGATGTCGAACGGGGCCCAGCCGGGGGTGCCCAGCAGTGGGTTGTTCAGGATGGTCGTGATCGGCGCGGGCGCGGTCGCCGAATTGTTCGCGTTGACCGCTTTGAAGAACGGCGCGGCCAGGGTCTGCAACGTCATCGAATTGAACGAGGCGCTGTTGTAGTAGATGCCGTACCCGGCGCGCATGACCGTTCGCTGGTTGCCGAACAGGTCGAACGCCAAGCCGATGCGCGGCGCGAAATTGTTCAAATCTTTATTGGCCAGCGACCGATCCAGTCCGGCGTCTTCGGAAGTGACGATCGGCAGGGGCAAGAGTTGTTGTTCGATGCCGGGAATCCACAATTCCCGAGGGAAGGTCTTGCCGTCACTGCTTGCGACAATCACTCGGCGGTTTTCGACGTCGAGCGTGGACCACCGGTTGAATTTTTCGGTGAACGGCGACGCGTATTCGTACCGTAAGCCGATATTGAGCGTCAACCGTTTCGACACTTTCCAATCATCCTGCGCGAAACCGTGCCATTCGTTACCGCGCAGATAGACGAGGGAACTGCCCACGCCGCTGCGGGAGTTGAACGGGAATCCAAGCAGGAAATCGCCAAATGCGCTGCCGGTATACATTCCGGTGTGGGTGAATTGGCCGCGTTTGCTGGAAGCGACAACGGGATTGAATTGGATCCGCTTGAACATCCCGCCGAAATTCAGGTTGTGGCGGCCGCGGAACCACGAGAGGTTGTAATTGAGTTGGAAGTCGTTGTCGCGGCGCGAGAGGGGAGTGGTCAGATCGCCGAATGTGTTGAACGGCGGGATGACGATGCGCGGGATGCCCCGATCGAACGGGTCGCGGCTGACGCCCGCGATGTTGAACCGCGAGTTGAAATCCACGTCGTTGTTTTCCTGCAACTGTCCGCCAGCGGTGCGGTTGAACCCGAATTTGAATTCGCCGACGAGCGTCGAGTTGAAGATGTGCGTCTCGCCGATCGCCACGTTCTGTGACCGCTGTTTCAGAAAGACGCCGAAGCCGGGCAGCGAGAGCGGGCTGGTCGCGAATTGCACGAACCCATAGGGCTGATAGGCGTTCACGTCGAAGAATGTGTAACGCGCAAAAACCGTGTCGCGGTCGCTGTACCTGTAATCGGTCCTGATAGTGAACTGATCCTGGTCGTTGATCTCTTGCGGCGAGCCGATGAAGTTGTTGGCCGCGCCCGTTAAGTTCGCCCGCGGCAGGAATTCGAGCAGTCCTTTCGCCACTGGGGAAATGCGATTGTCGGGGATGCGGTTGTCGGCGAAACAGCCGCGCCGGTCGGCATCCGCGCAGGGAAGACCGGTGGCGGGATCGCGAACGAGCGTTGTGAACTGGCCGCTCCGCAGGCTGTCGGTCGGCACCGTGAATGTGCGTGTCAGAGCCTTGGCCAGACGCAACCCCTCGTAATTGCCGAAAAAGAACGCTTTATTTTTGATCAGCGGGCCTCCCACCGTTCCGCCGAACTGGTTCTGGCGGAACTCGGGTTTGACACCGCGATCGAAGAAGTTGCGCGCGTCGAAGTTGTCGTTGCGCAGGAATTCGTAGACCGAACCGTGCAGGTCATTCGTACCGCTTTTGATGGCGATGTTGATCTGCGCGCCGCCGAGCGTGCCGGATTCGGCGGAATAGAGGTTTGACTGGACTTTGAACTCCTGGATCGCATCCACGGCCAATGGCGTGGAGAGCGTGTTGTAGAAGCGGTCGGTCAAGCCGACGCCGTCCAGCGTGAAGTAGTTGTCGCTTTCGCGCGCGCCCATCACGGTGATGCGCGGCCCGGAGACGCCACCCAGTTGCTGGCCGAACCCGCCGCGCGAATTCTCGGTGACGCCGGGCGTCAACTGCGCCAACTGCAAAAACAAACGGCCATTGAGCGGCAACTCGACGATGCGTTTGTTCTCGATCACTTCGCCGGCTTCGGCCGTTTCAGTACGGGTGAGCGGCGCGCTGTTGGCGTCATCACTCGTGATGACTTCAGTGATCTGGCCGACTTCGAGAGTGACGTCAATCTTGGCTTTCTGATCCAGTTCCAGCACCACTCCCTTGATCGCGCGCTGTTTGAAGTTTGAAGCTTCGAACGTCAACCTGTACCGGCCCACGGGCAGCTGCGCAACCACGTATTCGCCGGAGGAGCTGGTCGTGACGGTTCGCGTGAAACCGGTCGCTTCATTGGTGACAGTGACTTTGGCGCCGTTGAGCACCGCGCCGGACGAGTCGGTCACGAAACCGAGAAACGTGCCGGTCGTCGTCTGCGCATAGGAGATCGTCGCAATCAATACGATTGCCAAAGTCGAATACAAAATACGGAAATACTTGGTCGTCATTACATTCCTCCTGAACGACTAGTGTTAGTTGAAACTCGCGGACGACCCACCCTTATATGGTGGCGCCGCGAGTGGCTTCTGGGGCGACTAGCTCAAGTCGTTCCTGAATAATCCATGTCAGGTAGTTAACAGTTACTACTCTAAAAACGTAGACAAAAGCGCCTACGACGTTTTACACTCTTCTTGCTTCTCAGTCCGCAGCTTAAATTGAAACAGGTTTCAACCCAGAGGCTGCAAACCACACGTGGAAGGAGCCACTCCCGACGAGAAACTGCGTTTCGGGACAAAACTTCAGGAAACGCGAACGGCGTCGTCTGATTTCAGTAACCAGGCAGGCGCCTTTCGGTGTAACAGGGCCATCAAAACAATTGAAACAATCGAACAAACGGCCATCACTTTGAAGGCCGTCTGATAATTGCCTGTGGTATCGAACAGGCGGCCGGTCAGCAGGTTGCCGCCACTGCCGAAGATCAACTCGGCGCTCATCACAATGCCGAGGAGTTTACCCAGGCTGCGCAGACCGAAGAGTTCCACTAACACCAGCTTCGTCGTCACAGTGATGCCGCCGTAACCCAGCCCGAACAGCACGCAGAAGAACCAGGTATTCGCCTGATCGATGTCGAGCAGGATCAGCGTGCCGGCAAACATCATCACACAGCAGGCCAGATTAATCGCTCGCTTCGGGAACCGGTCGCTCAGAAATCCGAAGAACGATTTGCCCGACAGGCTGAAGAAAAACAGTGTGCTGTAGGCCCAGGCGGCGCCGGCCGGACTGAAACCGACCTGTGGCGATTGCAGGTGTAGGATGAATTGTTGCACGATCGCGAAAATGACGTAGTAACAGAGCGATGAACCGAACAGCAGCGCCCAAAAAGAAACGCTGCTCATCGCTTCGCTCATCGTCGCCCCCCACGCCGGATCGGACTTCGTCACATTGGCGGCCGTGGCCACACCGGGTCTTGCCGCAAAGTATTTCATCAGCGCGCCCAGACAAATAGCGCCCAGAATGGTGAAAGCCAAGATCGCGGTCTGCTTGCCGAACCTGCCGACGAGGAGTGATGAGACGGGCGAATAGATCAGCGTCCCCAGGATTGCGGCGGTGGCCACGACGCTTTTGACCAGCGTCTGGCGCCGCAGAAACCAATCCGATTCGTCAGGATCGGCGGAGAGGCCGGACTCGGCGGGGCGGTTCTTGATGAAGAAGTACATCAACGGCATGAAGACGACGAACGCGAACACGGCATAGATGATCATCGCCATGCGCCATCCATAACTCGCAATCAGCTTGGTTGAGATCGGCGAAAAGATCATCCCGCCCAGACTGGTTCCCGTAGTCACGATGCCCATCGCGATGCCACGCTTGCTAGTAAACCAGCTCGAAGCCAAATATGCGGCTGGCCCCATTCCCGCAAAGGTCAGCCCAGCGGCCATCATCAAGAGCATCACGTAGAGATGCGGCGTTGCCTTGATGAAGTAGCCGTAGATCAGAGCAGCGCCAATGACCGCCGCGCCGACCACCATAAACCGCTTTGGCCCGTACCGATCCCACAACGGTCCGATGAATGGCCCGGCCAGCCCGCGCGCCAACAGCAGCGTCGCGCCCGCCGTGGCAATGGTCGTGCGGCTCCAGCCGAACTCGCTGATGAACGAGCGATAGAAGACGGGGATGCCGCCAATCGAAAGCCCGTTGGTCACGGCGACGGCGAAGACAGCAAGGAAGACCACGATCCATCCGTAGAAGACTTTCGATCCGCTTTGTGATCCGGCGCCAGATGTGGGGGCAATGTTCATTGGTTACCTTTCAAAGAGGTTCAGCGACTGTGTACCGCAATCATCAAAATATTCCGACGTCAATTTCGCCGGCGTGCGGAAAAACCAGAGCACATACGACCGTGAGCCGCTGGCGGGGCCGATGTGCCGAATGTTGGGCGGGCGATAGAAATAGCTGCCTTCGATCAGATGCCATACCTTGGCGCCTTCGGGCAGGCACTCGGCCAGGTTGAATTCGCCTTCCAGACACCAGGCCTCTTCCGCGCTCGGATGGACTTCGTATTTGCGCGGCGGGCGACCGGCGAAGCTGCCCGAAATCCAGGTCATCGGGCCGTCATTCGGGAGCCGTTTCAAAATCTTCATAAAGATGCCGGGCTGTTTGCTGAAGCCGGTCTCAACCGCGGCTTCCCACGGCTCCCGGTAATAGCTCTTGAATTCGACGCGTTGGTTGATCGCGGCGTCGGGTTTCGATGTCGTTGACGCCGTGAACGAAGCGTCGCCATCGAAGAACCAGAGCGCGGTCGTCTCTTTCTCGACGACCATCGGACCATATAAAACGCCTGCGGGGACGTATGTGAAGCAGCGATCTGTGAATTGGCGATCGCCGATCTTGATCGCGCCTTTCAGCACGAACAACTCCATATCACTGGTGTGATAACCCGACGCCGCGCGCCTCCAGCCGGCAGGGAAGCGGGCGAGCAGCGAAACCGCGCCCGCTTTGCCGTCGCGACTGAGCAGCTTGACTTCGACGCCCGCTGAAACGCCTCCGGCCTCGAATGGACGCCACGTCAGGTCGCGCTCGTTGAAGAAACCGACATATTGGCTGCGGTCTCTGTTCCGAGAAGACGAAGCTGGCGCATTTTGCGTCGAAGCCGATTGCAGCGGCGCTATGATGGCGAACAAGATGGTGAGCAGAGGTCTCGGTTTCATCTAGCGCTTTTCATTTATTGGGGGACTCTGAAGACGAAAGTCAAGACTATCTCCGTCTTCACTGGAACGCCGCTTAGTATCGCCGGCTTAAAGACCCACTGGCGCGCCGCTTCTACTGCGGCGTCGCGCAAGAGAGGGTGACCGCTGATGGCCTTCGCCTCAATCACACGTCCCTCTTCCGAGATGGTGATTTGCACATCAACCGGCCCCGAGGCCCTTACCCGTTTAGCGTTCACCGGATACCGCGGCTGCGCCTTGGTGATCGCGTCACCCCACGACACAGCTCCCAATAGCTTTGGCGTCCCGCTCGTGGCAGTCCGACTCGAATCTTCAGACAATACCTGATTCTCCGCTGGCGGCTGCGGTTTTACTGGCTGCGGCTGCGGTGGGGGCTGCGGCGCTTCAATCATTATAGGCTGATTAAGCTCCTTGCCACTCCACACCAGTAACCTGGCCACGTACGCATCGTCCATTGGCAATCTAACCTTCGGTATATCTACCGCAGGAAGGTTGACTAGAGGTTTACTTACCAGGCTCCCAGGCGCTCGCAATAGTTCCGGCAGATCGCGAAGCCGCCGAACCATGTATAACTCCTCCTGCTGCTCGATCACGCCATAATAAAAAGATGGGGCGCTGGCCATCCCCTTTTTAAACGTCCCGACTGCGATCATGACAACTACCTTACGGCCATCAGGTAAGATTGCATTGACCTCCGCGCAGGCGCGCATATCCCCAGTCGAATCGGAAGGAGCGCCCGGTTGCTCTCCACATTCGCTCAGTTGCCAGATTACCCCGACACCCGGTCCGACGACCTTTCCAAACCAATCCGCAAATGGAAGTCTGGGCAGATCAGCGTCCAGCTTGGAGGCGAGAATCCGCTGGGTGTCAGCTACTGCCCGTTTTTCCAACGACGACTGCTTTTCTGATTCGGATGGAGTCTGAGTTGGGTTGTTCAAAAATGAACACCACGCAATCATGATCGCAATCGCAACAAACAAATTCATGTGCTACTTTCGATTGCCCCGATCAGGATCTACGGCTGAATGTTGTGTGATATAACTTCGTTAACGGGGTTGTGCAGCGATATACCTTGCTGCGTGTTGTGCTTGGCTGCCAAGTAAAATTACTACCTCTCGCTGTCTAAAGAAAGCGACTTCGAGAGCAAACCACAACACTGCCATAAAGCCACATTAAATCGGGTTGCTGAATAATATTGGCCGGCTCACGCACAGCCAAAGAGTTCAAACGAACCCAGTCGCTAGCTCATGGGGCTATCTTTCTTGTGTGAGTCAGTGCTTTTCTACCAACACGAGAACCAGTTTGATGCCGGAATAAGGTATAAAAGCTTTGTTACCAGCATCTTAGCTTGCAGGTAACATAAGGGTAACATTTTTGACCGAGCCTTTTTTAAAAGGTCAGACAGAGAGCGTAAACAATCTACTCCACCCTCTATAGCCTGTCAACAATCAAACGATACAATGACGCAATAGCGCGAGAGTTGTTAAATATATCCACCGAGAAGCCCAAACTTTTGAATAGTTCGTTATTCAATCTGAAGCCGGACGTAGCTGAGGATGCGGGCCAAGTTGCTGTTTCGGGCGAAGATCAACCGTTTGTCCGCCAAATTCAACTCACTCGCCGCAACCTTCAACGCTTCCGCTCCGGCGACCAACGCCTTCGGCGTGTAGATGGCCTTGATCGCTTCGCGGCCTCTTCTGGCTTCGTTTCGTGTGTTCTCTTCACGAATCTTCGACAGATCGGGGTTGAGCAGCGCCTCGGGATCGGCCATCGCGCGGTAATGGAAGTTATTGATGTCCTCCATCGTAAGGGGCACGTATGGCCTTTGATCTTCAGGGCGGAGCAGAGTGGCCAACGCCCAGACAATATTGCCCGTCAGGTAAATCTTCTTTCGCGTCATCAGGCCGGCGTTTTGGGCGGCCTCAGCCCGGAGGGGGCCTTTGGTCGGAATCTCCCAGGTGACGTAATCGTATTCAGCCCGCGCGCGCGCCGTCTGCCTCAATCGCTGATAACCGCCTCTGATGTGGGTCGCGCCAATATCGAGCAGTAACGAGATGGTACGGTTGTCGTACCATTTTCCGTCGAGTTGGTAACGGCGTGGGATGTTCCCGGCGATGCTCAACTCCATCTCGCTTTTCGCGTCGAGGAATGTAACCTCTTTGCCTGTTTTGTCACGAATCTCCCTGGCCAGGTTGTCGCGAATTTGACCCGAGAGTTCCGACAACCCCAGAAGATAAGTCTGGTTCGGCGGAATACGAAATTCGTGTTGCAGCTTCTCCGAAAGTCTTTGAACCGATTGGGCAAGATCTCGGATGTATTCGGGAGTAGGTTTGTCGTCTCTGGGAAAAGGGGTTGAAGGAGTAAGGCGGTCGGAACCGAGGATTTTAATATTGTCTCCTTCTGCGCTGGTCGAAACGCGTAACGCGATTGCCCGGACTTCTCTGAGAGCCACCTCAATCCCGCCGTGCAATTCTTTCGGGTTGGAATCGGAGGGGGTGGGCGACTGGCAGCGTACGTCGCCGCCGCATACTATGGTAAGCAGGCTCAAAAGAGCCACGCCTATTGCATTTCTGGCGGCGCCATCGAATTTTCGAGAAAGCATAAAGAACGCTCCTGAATTGAATCAACATTTGCGTGATGAACATTAGGCGATTTCCGGGGCGATGACAAACTCTAAATTTCGGATGACGGATGGAAAATGGGAGGCTGTTATAACTCAGAAATTTTGCCTACGCGCTTAATAACTAGAGCCGCGAAGTTTTTATCCCTCGCGGCTCTGATAGGTTTTGACTTAGCCAGAAAGACTTGCTCCTGACTTAAGTCCTAACTATGGCTCCTCGAACTCGGCGAATTCTTCCCCCGCCATTTCGTCGAACTCTCCATCGGCCGGAACAACGTCCTCGTATGCGCCTTCGCCGTCCAATTGTTCATCGAAGCCCTCCTCGTCGAAATCCGAATCAGGTTCCGGTTCGGGGACGGCGCGGGCAGTCGTCGCCGCCACCATCTGTTCGATGTAGCTTTGCGTGTCATCCATCTCTTCGGACCGCGGGTCTTTCATTGTTGGGTCGTGAGAGATCTTGACGCGGCGGTAATAATCCATACCGGTGCCGGCCGGGATCAGACGTCCCATGATCACGTTCTCCTTCAAACCGCGCAGGTAATCCACGCGGCCTGAGATCGCCGCTTCGGTTAACACGCGGGTCGTTTCCTGGAACGACGCCGCCGAGATGAACGATTCGGTCGAGAGCGAGGCCTTGGTGATGCCGAGCAGCAGCGGTTCCGCCGTGGAGGGCTGGCCGTCTTCGT
>Ga0187894_10002433_pt1 | contig 22266 bp, 19 predicted proteins | sample GBC1701081metaG_FD_136650 | JGI IMG/M metagenome (GOLD analysis project Ga0187894, IMG submission 136650) | White microbial mat communities from a lava cave in the Kipuka Kanohina Cave System on the Island of Hawaii, USA - GBC170108-1 metaG ... | reverse complement strand
CCCGGGTCGCATCCGGAAATGTCGGCAAGCATTCGACAGAAAACTGTGAACTTATCGTGGCTGCAGTTCGCACTCACTCCGGTAGCGTTGAGTCGCGACAAGTTGTCGTCCTGATCGGGACTGAGAATCCCGGTCCGTTCGTGTGGCGGGTTTTCGTTGCCAGGGTGGGCGACTTCGACCCTCGGAAACTGGCAGCGGAGCTTGCGAATGCGATCGAGTCGCCTCAAGAGGCTATTGCCTTGCCTCGTGCTCGTGTGTGCGCCCCCGGCCGTCCAGGCTGCGGGCACCGCCGCCGGTACCGCGATTTCCAACACCGCCACGGTCAGCTACTCGCGCGACGGCGCGAGCGTCACCGAGAGCTCCAACACGGACACGGTGCGCGTGGCGGAAATCCTCGACGTCGTCGTCACGCGCGTGAGCCCGGTGGTGACCGTGGACGCCGGCGCGACGCGCGAGGAACTCGCCTTCACCGTCACGAATACAGGCAACGGCAGCGAGGCCTTCCTCCTGCTCGCCGAAAGCGCCGGCGTCACCGGCGACGACTTCGACCCGACGCTCTCCTCCCCGGCCCTCTACTTCGACTCGGACGACAGCGGCGACCTGTCTGCCGGAGACGTGACGTACGTGCCGGGCAGCAATGACCCGCTGCTGGCAGCGGACGCGAGCGTGCGCGTGCTGGTCGTGAACGACATTCCCGCAGGCACTGCGGACGGCGGGCTCGGCCGCAGCCAGCTCACGGCGAGCGCCCGCACCGGCACCGGACCGGCAGGCACGACCTTCGCGGGCGACGGCGACGGCGGCGTGGACGCGGTCGCCGGCACCACCGAGGCCGACGGCGTCGAATTCGGCGAGTACCGGGTGCAGTCGCTCGGCATGGCGGTCGTGAAATCCCAGACCGTCACGGATCCCTTCGGCGGCACGCAACCCGTGCCCGGCGCTCGAATCCGCTATCGCATCGAGGTGACCGTCACCGGCGGCGGGACGGCTGCTTCGGCGGCCTTCGACGACGCAATCCCGGCCAACACGAGTTACGTCGCGGATTCGCTCGCGCTGAACGGGGGCGCATTGACCGACGCGGCCGATGCCGACGCCGGCACCTACGCCGCGGCGCCTGCGCCGCGCGTGCAGGCCGCGCTCGGCGACCTCACCCAGGCCTCCGGGCCCCAGATCATCGAGTTCGTGGTGACGATCAACTGAAAAACGGAGTGATGTGACATGAATACCCCCGCGATTTTCCGTCGCCTGGCAGGACGCAAGGCGCTGCTCGCGCTGCCGCTCCTGCTGTGCGCCTTCGAGGCAACGGCCGAGACTGCCGGCTGCATCGAGCTCACCACGACCGCCTCGGTCGAGGAGGAGATCCGCAACTCCCAGGGCCGTCGCCAGACTCGCCTCGTCGAGCCCGCCAAGGTGGTGCCGGGCGATGAGGTGGTGTGGACCATCACCGCCCGCAACGTCTGCGAGAAGCCGGTCGACAAGATCGTGATCAGGAACCCCGTGCCGCAGCACATGAAGTTCGTCGGCGGCTCTGCGGACGGCACCGGCACGACGATCACGTACTCGATCGATGGCGATGCCTTCCTGCCGGCCGCGGCTCTGACGGTTACCGCGCCCGACGGCAGCGCGAAGCCCGCGCCGCCCGAGGCTTTCCGCCACATCCGTTGGGCCTACCAGGGCGCGCTCGCCCCGGGTGAGCTCGCGACCGTCCACTACCGCGCCGTCGTGATCTGAGGAGAACAACCATGAACAGCAAGCGAAGCTTCACGCCGGTCGCCCTCGCGCTCACCGCGCTCGCGGTCGTGCTCGGTGCCCCGTCCGCGCTCGCAGCGGGTACGGCCTCGAACACGACGGTCGCGAACCGCGCAACCGTCAACTACAGCGTCGGCGGCGTGGCGCAGGGGGCGATCCAGTCGTCGCCCACCGGCAATACCACCGCCACGGGATCCGACACGACCTTCGTCGTGGACAACAAGATCCTGCACACGGTCAGCGAGTTCTCCGGCAACGCGACCATCACCGGTCCGGGCGCCGCGAACCAGGTGACCGCGTTCACCGTGACCAACACCGGCAATACGGCGCAGGGCTACCTGCTCTCCGCGACCAACCTGACCGGTACGGGCCTGTTCGGCCAGACCGACGACACGAACGTGAACAACCTGCGCGTGTTCGTCGACGCGAACGGCAACGGCACTTACGACTCCGGCACCGACGTCGCGACCAGCATCGCGACCCTCGCGCCGGATGCGAGCGTGCGCGTGTTCGTGCTCGCGGACCTGCCGCTCACGGTGACCAACGGGCAGTATGCCAACGTCCAGCTCGCCGCGCAGGCGACGAACGCGGGCACCGCGACCGTGGTCGTGCAGTCGACCGGCGCCGACAACCCGGCGGCGGTGGACGTCGTGTTCGCGGACGCAGGCGCGGTCGCCCGTGACGGCATCCACGAGGCCGCCGACCAGTACGCGGTGCAATCGGCCGCGCTCTCGGTCGCGAAGTCCTCGAGCGTGATCAGCGACCCGTTCAACAACACCTCGAACCCGAAGGCGATTCCCGGCGCGGTCATGCAGTACGCGGTCACGGTGACGAACACGGGTTCGGTCGCCGCGAACCTGGTGCAGATCGCCGACCCGATGCCGACCAACACGACGTTCCTGCGGGGCGCCTACGCGGGCTCGACCGACGTGCAGCTGCAGGTGGGCGCCGCGGCGCCGACCTACTGCCTCGCGGAGTCGCCGGCCGACACCAACGGCGACGGCTGCTTCGTGGACGGCACGGGCCTGCTCAACGTCGGCCCGCCGTCCTCGATCGGAACCGTCAACCCCGGCGTCGCGAATGCCGTGGTGGTGCGTTTCCGCGTGACCATCAACTGAGGCCCTGACGCCCGGTACGGTCACTTTCATGCGCACGCGCACCGGCGCGGCGGCCGCCCTGGTGGCCGCCATGTCCGGCTGGTGCGGCCTGGCGGCGCTCCTGCCGATGACGGCAGGCGCCGCCACGCCCGCCGGGACGCGCATCACCAACGCCGCAGTCGTCCGATACGGCGACGCGGCGCCGGTCGATGCCGTCAGCAATACCGTGGAAGCGGTAGTCGCCCGGCCGCCGACGCCCTCGACGATCGCGATCCTCCGCGCGGTGTCGGCGGGCGTCGGCGCGCCGAGCACTGCGGGCCCCACGGCCTGCCGCGCGCAGCAAGGCTTCGCGACGCTGCCGCCGCCCGCCCTGGTCGGCGGCGGGACGCTCGATCCACTCGTTCCTGCACCGCTCGCCGGCACGAAGGCGCTGCACGGCGGCGAGGCCATGTTCATCCGGCTCGAGGATCGCGACGAGGACCGCGACCCGCTCGCGATCGACACCGTCCTCGTCGACGTCACGACGCCGGCCGGCGACCGCGAGCGGCTGCGCCTGTCCGAGAACAAGCCGGGCTCGGGCGTGTTCGTCGGCTACGTGCAGACCGACGTGGCGCCGGTGGCGCGCCACAACTGCCGGCTCGAAGTGGAACAGGACCGCGAAGTGGCGGCGCGCTACATCGACGGCGACGATGCGTCCGACACCAGCGCCGCGACGGCGCTGATCGACTATTTCGGCGTGGTGTACGACTCGCGCACCGGGACACACCTCGACGGCGCGCGCATCCGGCTCGTCAACGCCGACACCGGCCTGCCCGCGAGCGTGAAGGGCGACGACGGTGTCGCCGCTTTTCCGCCGGAATTCGTGACCGGAGAGGAGATCTCCGACGCAGCCGGAAAGGTTTACGCGCTCCCACAGGGCAGTTACCGCTACCCGCTGGTCGAGCCGGGCCGTTATCGCCTCGAGGTCGTGCCGCCGCCGGGCTATGCGTTTCCGAGCGCGCTCGACGAGGGCGCGGCGCAGGCCGCGCCCGGCGGTCCGTACCGGCTCAATGACGGCTCCTGGGGCCGCATCTACGAGGTGACGACGCCGGTCGGCGCGGCGATCGACGTGCCGCTCGACGCGATCGCGACCGACCTGTTCGTGCAGAAGCGCGCGTCGGCGACGGTCGCGGGAGTGGGCGACTTCGTCCAGTACGTCGTCACCGTCGAGAACACCTCGGCGAGCGACCCGGCGGTTCGTACCACGGTCGTGGACACGCTGCCGGCGGGACTTCGCTACCAGCCGGGCTCCGCGCGCTTCGACGACGAGCCGGCGCCGGATCCAGTCATCTCCGCGGACGGGCAGGTGCTGACTTTCGACACGGGCGCGCTTGCGATCGCGGGGCAGGTTTCGATTCGCTATGTCGCGGAAGTCACGGCGGGCGCGCGCCAGCGGCGGCTCGTGAATGCCGCGCAGGCCTTCGGGCCCGACGGCTCGGGCTCGAACGTCGCGCACGCCTACATCCAGTTGCGCGACGAGATCTTCCGCGAGCGCGCGATCGTCATGGGCCGCGTCGTCGAAGGGAGCTGCGAGCTCGGGGCAGCCGGCGCGCCGGGCGTTGCCGGCGTGCGCATCTACCTCGAGGACGGGCGCTACTCGACCACGGATTCCGAGGGCAAGTATCACTTCGACGACGTCCCGCCCGGCTCGCATGTCGTGCAGCTCGACACGGTGACGCTGCCCAGCGGCTTCGAGCCGCGCGCCTGTCCGCTCGCCGTGCGCCAGGCAGGCAGCGCCGTGTCGCAGTTCGTGGACCTGCGCGCCGGCAGCCTGTGGCGGGCCGACTTCCGCCTGGCCCACAAGGCCGGCGCGGCGGAGCCTGGCGTGGCCTCGGCGGCAGGCGCCGATGCGGCTAGAGCTGCGATCGTTGCCGCGACGCCCGCTGCGCCGGCTGTGTCCGCCACCGCGGTCGACGTCGCCGTGCTCGCGCCCGGTATCGGCTGGGTGCTGCCCGCGGACGGCGACGTGCCGTCCATTCCCGCGATCAAGGTGGCGCTCAAGCACGCGCCGGCCGAGCGCGTCGAGATCAGCGTCAACGGCATCGCACCGCACTCGCTCAACTTCGACGGCGTCGAGGTGAACGCGGCCGGCACCGTGGCGCTCAGCCGCTGGCGCGGCATCGAACTCAAGGACGGCGATAACCGCCTGGTCGCGATCGTGCGCGACGCCGGCGGCACGGAAATCGAGCGGCTGGAGCGGCGCGTGCACTACGCGGGCGGCGCCGTGCGCGCCGAGCTGGTGCGCGAGGCCTCGACACTCGTCGCGGACGGGCGCACGCGGCCGGTGGTGGCGCTGCGCATGCTGGACGCGCACGGGCGCGCGGCACGGCCCGGCACGCAGGGCGCGTTCCGCGTGCAGGCGCCGTACCGTTCCTGGTGGGAAGTCGAGACGCTGCACGAGAACCCGCTGGTCGCCTTCGGCAACCGCGAGCCGATCTTCAGCGTCGATGAGGACGGCCTCGCGCGCCTCGAGCTCGAGCCGACCTCGCGCGCGGGCACTGCGATCCTGACGCTGCGCTTCGACGAGCGGCACAGCGAGGAGATCCGCGTCTGGCTCGAGCCCGAGGCGCGCGACTGGATCCTGGTCGGGCTGGCGGAAGCGGGCGGCGCCTGGAACCAGGTGCGCGACAACATGCAGCTCGCCGAGGCGGCCGGGATCGAGGACGGCTTCGCCGAAGACGGACGCCTCGCGTTTTTCGCCAAGGGCGTCGTCAAGGGCGAGTTCCTGCTGACCGCGGCCTACGACTCGGCGCGCGACCGCGAGGAGGCGAAGGAGCGCCTGCTCGGCGTGGTCGAGCCGGACCGCTACTACACGCTCTACGGCGACGTGACCGAACAGCGCTTCGAGGCGGCGAGCACGGAGAAACTGTTCCTGAAGCTCGAGCGCCGCCAGTTCGCCGCGCTCTTTGGCGACTACGAAACGGGGCTGACCGTGACTGAGCTGACGCGCTACAGCCGCACGATGACCGGATTCAAGGCGGACTACGCGGGCGAGCGTGCCGGCTATACGGTGTTCGCGGCCGAAACGGAGCAGGGTTACGTCAAGGATGAGCTGCCGGGCGACGGGACGTCCGGACTCTACCGGCTCTCGCGCAGCCCGCTCATCATCAACAGCGACAAGCTGCGCATCGAGGTGCGCGACCGCTTCCGCAGAGAGATCGTGCTCGAGTCGCGTCCGCAGTCGCGCTACCTAGACTACGACGTCGATTACGTCAACGGTACCTTGTTCTTCAAGCGCCCCGTGCCGAGCCGCGATGCGAACTTCAACCCGATCGTGATCGTCGCCGAGTACGAAGTGCTGAACGGCGGAGACCGCGAACTCGCGGCCGGCGGGCGCGCGGCGCTGCACTCGCAGGGCGACCGGATGGAGCTCGGTGCATCGGTGCTGCACGAGGGCGCACCGGCGGGCGACACGCAGGTCGCGGGCGTCGACTTCCGCATGGACATCGATGCCGCGACGGAGCTGCGCGCCGAGGTCGCGCACAGCGACTCGGACGACTCGACGCGCCCGGATTCGTCGCTCGCGTATTTTGCCGAGATCACGCGCGTGACCGGCCGCCTCGACGCGCGCGCCTACCTGCGCGAGCAGGAGTCGGGATTCGGCCTCGGGCAGCAGATGAGTTCCGAGAACGGCACGCGGAAATACGGCGCGGACGGTCGTTGGCACCTCGGCGACCAGCTCCTGGTCGAGGGTGAGGCCTGGCGGCAGGAGCTGCTAGACACCGGCGCGCAGCGTGACCAGTTGAGCGGGACGCTGCGCTACGAGAGCGACGACTACGGCGCGGGCGTCGGGCTGCGGCATGTCGAGGACAGCGGCCTGCCGAACGGCGGCGGCGAATCGAATCTCGCTTTCCTCAGCGGGCGCGTCGACCTCCTCGACGACCGGGTGACGCTGCGTGCTTCACAAGATTTCGCGCTCGGCGGCAACGATGGCAGCGTCGACTATCCGGTGCGTTCGCTGGTCGGTGTCGATTACCACTGGCGGCCTGGTTCGACGCTGTTCGCCGAGTACGAGACCGCGAGCGGGCGCGACCTCGACACCGACATGACGCGCGTCGGCATCCGGACGGCGCCCTGGGAGCAGGCGCAACTGCAGTCGAGCATGACGCAGGAGGCGACCGAGTTCGGGCCACGCCTGTTTGCCAACCTCGGCTTGACGCAGGGCTGGCGGCTGAACGAACGCTGGGGCTTCGACGCTGGCGTCGACCAGAGCAACACGATCCGCGGCCCGGACCTCGAGCCGTTCAACCCGAATGCGCCGCTGGCCTCGGGCTCGCTGGCCGACGACTTCACCGCCGTATTCGCGGGCGCGCAGTATCGCAGCGCCCTGTGGTCACTCACCTCGCGCGTCGAGGCCCGGAACTCCGACCGCGAGGATCGGCGGCTGTTCACCGCGGGCCTGTATCGCGAGCCGGTTTCCGGGCACGCGTTCTCGCTGGCCGTGCAGTTGATCGACAGCGATTTCACGCGCGGCGCGGACACCGCCGCGCAGAACCTGCAGTTCTCCTGGGCGTACCGCCCGGTCGAGAGCGCGTGGATCGTGCTCGACCGGCTCGACCTCAAGCGCGACGAGCACGGCGCCGGGGCCGACTCCATGGGGTCGCAGCGCATCGTCAACAACCTGAACGTGAACCGCGAGTTCGGCGCGCTCATGCAGCTCGGGGTGCAGTTCGGCGGGCGCTGCGTGGTCAGTACCTTCGACGAGGAGCGGTACAAAGGACTGTCGGCGCTCGTCGGTGTCGACTTCCGGCGAGACCTCACCGAGCGCTACGACGTCGGTGCACAGGCGGCGAGCCTGCATTCCTTCGAGTCCGGCGTCAGCGAGAACTCGCTCGGCCTCGACGTCGGCGCGACCTTCATGCAGAACCTGTGGGTGTCGCTCGGCTACAACTTCGTCGGCTTCCGCGACGCCGATTTCTCGGCGGGCCGCTATACCGCACAAGGCCCCTACATCTGGTTCCGCCTCAAGGCCGACCAGGACAGCCTGCGCCAGCTCCACCGCTAGCGGGGAGCAACTAGAGGGGTCACTCCCCGATTTCCCGGCGACGGCAGTCACCCTTCATGGGAAATCGGGGAGTGACCCCTCTAAACGTTCAGGAAGGCGAGGGCGGTCGCGCCGGTCGCCGCAGCGGCCAGGAACGCGACCGCCAGCGGCCGCCAGCCCGCCTCACGCAGGTTGGCGAAGGTGATGCCGAGCCCGACCGCAGCCATGCCGCACAGCAGCAGCAACTCGGACGCCAACTGCCCCGCCTGCAGGAACGCCTGCCACGCCGGCCCGCCGAGCCAGAAGTCGCCAGCGGTCCTGACACTGGCCAACGCGATGAACGCGACCACGAACCACGGCAGCGCCCGTGCGCGCAGGCCGCTCGCGGCCGCCGCCTCCAGCGCGATGTTCCTGCGCGACATCCACATCGCCGCGACCGGCACCAGTATCAGCAGCCCGAACGTGCGCATGAACTTCGTGAGCCCGGCGATCGCAACCGCATCCGGTGCCCCGAACTGCTGCGCATAGATGAGTGCCGCGCCGACCACCTGCGACGTGTCCTGGATCGAGGCGCCGAAGAACATGCCGGCTGCCGCTACTTCGTCCCCGAAAGAGTAGTGTGCGATCCACGGGTACGCGACCATCGCGGCGGAGCCGAACAGCACGACGCAGGCGATCGAGATCCCGACGTCCTGCTGCCGCGAGCGCAGCACCGGCGCGAGCGCGACGATCGCCGTGCAGCCGCAGATCGCCGTGCCCGCCGCCAGCAGTTTCTGCAGCCCCGATCCGATCCGAAATACTCGCCCGAGCACCATCGTGGCGAGCAGCGCGACGGCGATGCTGGCAATCACCACCGGGATCGCGGCGAGGCTGACGCTGGTCAGCACCACAAACGTGAGCCGCAGGCCGATCAGGGCGATACCTGCGCGCAGGAGCTGGCAGCCGGCAAATTCGACGCCCGCGTCCGCCCAGGCGCCGAGGCCGGCGAAGTTCCGCCACAGGATACCGAGCAGGATCGCGCACAGGATCGAACTGAGTTCGCCGCCCGTCGCGACGGAGATGCCCTTCGCCGCGAGCGCGAGCACTGCGGCAAAGGCGAGGCCGGGGAGGGTGGCGCGCAAGGCGCTCATGTCCGACAAGTCAGCTTGTTCAGCCCCGCCGGTTCCTGCCTGAATAGGCGCCCGCGTACTCGTCGAGGACGCGGCGGATCATCCTCTGATACGGGATCTTCGACTTGCGCGCATGCGCCTTGAAAAAATCCACGCTGCGTTTGCTCAGCGAGATCGTGACCTTGACGCCGTCTTCCTTGAGGATGAGCTGGTCAGGTGGAGGGAGGAAATCCTTGATGACCCGCAAGCGGCCGAGTGGCTCATCCGTGTATCCGTCGTGTTTCTTCATAGAGTCTCCGTCCTTTGCGCCAGTATCCCGCCCCGAAAACCCTGATGGCCTCACCCCGTACCGTGAAGCGAACCGTCATGACGCGACCCGAATCGACGCCAAGACAGAAGAATCGCGGCTCGCCATTGCCATGATCAGGGTCCTCCGCGATGACGCGATCACGGTCGAGAAACGCCAGCTGGGCTTCCGGGAAGCCCACGCCGTGTTTCACGCGATTGGCCTGATCCTTGTCGTCATCCCACTCGAACAGCGCTGCCATCGGGGCAGCGTGACCGCTGTATGGTCAACAAACCATACACATTTATGGCTCTTGCGGCAAGAAACTGCGCCTACCGTTCCAGCGACCCCATCAACTCCGCCGGGTCGTACACCACCCCGCCCTTGATCGTGCGGTACACCCTGGCGAGGTTCCCGACGTCCGCGAGCGGGTCGGCATCGAGGATCACGAGGTCCGCGAGCATGCCTTCCTTCACCTCGCCCGCTGCGCCCTCGAGGCCGAGCGCCTTCGCGCCGTTCACGGTCGCGGCGCGCAACACCTCGAGCGGCGTCAATCCCGCCTCCACCATCAACGTCATCTCGCGGTGGATCGACGGACCGTGCAGCGTGCCGATGTTGCCTGCGTCGGTGCCCATCACGACGTCAACGCCTGCGTCCACGATCCGGCGCAGGTCCTTCATCGCGACGTCTCTCGACGCGAGCGGCCGCGGCTTCGCAATCAGGTCGGCAATACCCGGAGGCAACTTGTCCTTCGGAATCTCGTTCAGGTCATACATGGCGGCCAGGATCCTGGGGTCCGCGCGCGCGGCCTCGGCCTCGGTCGCTTTCCAGGTATTGCTGAGGGCGAGCGCGTAGCCTTCCATCACGAACAGCGTCGGGCAGAGGAGGGCGTCGTTCTTCCTCGCAAGCTGCAGGAATTCCTCGTCCACGGGCGCGTCATACACGCCGTGCACCAGGTAGTCCGCACCGGCGCGCAGCGCCGCCTTTGCCACGACGAGCTCGGTCGCGTGCACCGCGAGGCGCTTGCCGGCCGCATGCGCGGCATCGCCCGCGGCTTTCACGATCGCCTCCTGCGCGGCAAGGTCGTCGCCCGCCTGGTGGATGAACCAGACCTTGATGTACTCCGGTTCGCGTTCGAGCTGGCGTGCGACCAATGCGCGCGCCGCCTCCGGCGAATCGATCTTGACGATCGGCGGGTCGCCGAGGTCGAGCTGCGGCCGCGCGACCATCGAGATGAGCGGCCCGGCGACCGCCATGCGCGGTGCGGCGCGCGATAGCACGCTGCGATCGCGCACCTCGAAGTTCCAGAACGGCCCGCCGATGTCCACGACGCCCGTGACGCCGCTTGCCAGCCATACCTTGAACGTGGCGTCGAGCCGCGCCTTGTTGCGCGCGACTTCCTGGGCGTAAGGGACGACGGCGTTGAAATCCGCGACGTCCGGGCGCGTGTAGAGATTGCCGGACTGGAAGAAATGCACGTGCGCGTCGATGAGCCCTGGGATGACCCACTTGCCGCGCCCGTCGATGACGGTGGCATTCTGCGTGAGCTCGAGCGTGATGCCCGAGCCGGCGAGCTGGATCCGGTCGCCGGAAATGACGATCGTCGAGTACGGCTCGACCGCTGCCGAACCGGTGCGCGAGGGATGGATCACCGTCGCTCCGGTAATGACGGTGACGGGCGCGGGTTCCGCGGCTGCGAGTGCCGGCAGGGCGAGCGTGACGTACAAGGCCATCTTGATGAGTGACATGTCGGCCCCCGAAGGCGTGTAGCGCGGACGCCGCAATATGCATCAGACCGCGACGCAGGTCACGTTGTGGGGGTGGCGGCAACGTATCGCGGGCCTTGGGTTCCTGCTGTCCCGAATTATGTGACCCCTTGCCGGGAGTGCGCCTGCCGCCAAGCCTGAGACTTGAAATCGTATGCGCACGCTACGGCGCAACGGTCTGTTCGCTGCGGCCGCCGGCATTTCAATGCTGCTCGCCGCGACGCCGACGATTGCCTCGACCCAGGGGCACTTCGAAGGCGGCACCTACATTGCGCCGGGCGCGCTGTTCACCGCGATTTCGCCGCTCGGTCCCGGCGCGCTGTACTTCGACAGTTTCGACCGCTCGACCGGTGCCGTGACATTCCTGAATGAAGCCGGCGACCTGTATGGAGTCGTGTGCACGCCGAACATGGACGTGCTCGCCGGCGCCAATAACGACTACGAGACGGATGCCGCGATCCTGCGCAACTGGCTGCACGACGCGACGTTTCCGATGTTCTTCCAGCGCCAGCTCCCAGGTGCCGAGATCCTGGCCGAGGAGCCGGCGCGCCTCGAGGGACGGGCGGCCTGGATCGCGGTGATGCGCCTGCCGCACGGCTCGGCGAGGTTCCGCAGCGACCCGGACACGGGTCTGCCGATCCGCGAGGACTCGTACCGCGCGCTGATCGTGTTCACGCGCGGCGATCGCACCTACCTGATCATGAAAGAGATCGCGCCGGAACTGCAGCTGCCGGCCGTGCTGCCCGCACTCGCGGGGTTCTACGAAGGCATGACCTTCGCCGACGACCACCCGTTCTTCGCCCTCGCCCGCTAAAAGGGGTCACTTCCCGATTTCCCGTCAGCTAACCTGATACGCCAATCGGGGTGTGACCCCTTTTGCGCCCCCTTTCCTAATCGGGGAACGTCCCCATCTTCCAGTCGTCTAAGTGATCGGGACCCCAGGGAGGGGTTTCCGCCCCTCCGGGTTCCCACTGGAGGCAGTGTCATGAGAACCCCGATTGCCCTCATCCTGGCCGCGGTGCTGGCCAGCGCCTGCGCGACGACGGGCGGCGGCCCCGACTCGCTGATCCGCCGCAGCGACGACCGGCTGGCGAAGTACGAACCCTACGTCGGCGAGCCGGTGGATCGCGTCGTCGCGTTCCGCTACGACTCCTGGGAGCCGATCAGCCGCACGCAACTCGTGGTGCGGACGACGATGAATGACGCCTACCTGCTGACGGTCGATGGCACCTGCACGGACCTGCCTTTCGCACAGTCGATCGGCATCAAGACGACCGGATCCCAGATCACGAAGTTCGACGCGGTGCTCGTCCGCGGCAACCGCTGCCTGATCCGCCAGATCCAGCCGATCGACCTGCGCCAGATGCGAGCTGACCAGCGCGCCGCGGCGGCCTGACTTAGAAGGGTCACTTCCCGATTTCCGTGCGTAGGCGCGTTGCCAGGAAATCGGGGAGTGACCCCTCCTATACTGCGTGGCCATGAGAGCAGGGTTGCTCGGCTGCGCACTCTTTCTCGCGACCGGCGCGACCGGCGCGGCGATCGCGGTGGAAAACGCGCCGCTCGCGGCGACTGAACGGCTGTTCCTCGATTTCCTCGACGCGCGCGACGCGAGCGCATACCTGGAAACCGGCCACGTCGAGGAATGGGACGGCGCGAAGCTCGACACCTGGAACGCGCGCCTGCGCGAGCGTCACAAGGCGCTTGCCGCGAACCTCGCGACTCTAAATGGCGCGGCGCTCCCGCCACGCGACCAGGCCGCGCTCGCCGCGATCCGCGTGACGCTCGGCGACTTCGGCGAGCCGGATGCCGCGGACGAGAGCGATGACGAGCGTCCCGCCTGCGCCGACCGCCACGACAAGTCGCTCGACTACGAAGGCCTCTCCGCTGCGCTCCGCGCCTGCTTCCGCGAGATCGGCAACAGCCTGCAGTTCGAGGGCGGCACGATCGACCGCGGCGGCGCGCTCGGCCTCTGGTCGGACCTCGAGGAATCCGCCAGGCGCAAGGCGCTGAACGACGCCTTCCACCCGCTCTGGACCGCGCTCAACGGCAACAACGAATCCGACAGCCCGTACCGCCGGCTCCTGAAGCTCGCCGCCGCCGAGGAGCAGACCAACGGCTCCGGTATCGCCGCGGCCGCGCGTGCGATCGGCGTCAGCGTCGACGACGTCGAAGCGTGGCTCGTGCGGATCCTCGCCGCCTGGCGCGATGCCAACCCGCCCGGGCTCATCGAGCCCTGGGACTACCGCTACGCGATGGGCGAAGCGAACCGCCGGCTTGCGCCGTCCTTCCCGCCCGGCGCGATCCTCACGCTCAACGACCGCTTCTACCGCGACCTCGGCGTCGACCTCGCGGCGCTCGGCGTCGTGTACGACATCAAGGACCGCCCCGGCCAGTCGCCGCTGGCGTACTGCGACTTCCTGCGCCGCGGGCGCCTCGACCCAGGCGGACACTGGCAAAAGACTCTCGCGCGCGTCGTCGGCCGCTACGAGGAGGGCGGGCTCGGCTCGCTCAACGAGTTCGTCCACGAGAACGGCCACGCGACGCACATCAGTGCGATCCGGAATCGCCCGGCTTTCACCGACTGGACCGACACGCTGTTCACGGAGGCTTTCGCCGACGTGACCTCGTGGAGCGTGTACGAGCCGGCGTGGCAGAAGAAATACCTCGGCACGGCGCTGCCGCTCGACGTCTCGTTGCGCGGTCTCTACGGCGGCGCGATGCTCGACGTCGCCTGGTCGCTGTTCGAGCTGCGCCTCCTGCGCGACCCGACGCTCGACCCGAACGCGCTCTGGACCGACATCACCCGCGATTACCTGCACATCGCGCCGCACCCCGAGCTCGCCTGGTGGGCCGTGCGCGTGCAGCTCGCAAACCCGGGTTACATGGTCAACTACGGCCTCGGCTCCGTGCTCACCGCCGAGATGCGCCGGGCGACCGCGGCCGCGATCGGGCACTTCGATGCCGGCAATCCGCGCTGGCACGACTGGACCAGCGAACAGCTGCTGCGCTACGGCTCGGAGAAATCGTCGAAACAGCTCATGGACGCGCTCCTCGGCCGGCCCCTGTCCCCCGCCGCGCTGCTCGCCGAAATCCGCCGCATCCCGTAGGGGACGTTCACCTTTTCTGCTAGAGCGACCGTCCCCATTTTGAACGCGCGTGCAGACGGGATGTCTCAAGTCGCGTGACGACCTTGCGCCCGGCTTGGCTATCTGCACTCATCTGCAGCGTCGCGTTCTCCGCGACTGTCGAAGCGGGCACCTACCCGCAAATCGACTTCCAGCCGGAATCGCGCCGCTTCGCCGCGGCGACGGACCAGTATCGCGAGATCTGGCTCACCGAGGGCGAGCGGATCAGCGCGGCGCTCGAGCAGGCGACCGGCCTGCCCATGGAAGCCGGCCCGATCCACGCGATCGTCTTCGAAGGCATCAGCAACTCCGGATACCACCGCATCCCGATGCGCATGCGCGCGAGCTATCCGGCCGACACCAAGCGTGCGACGCTCGTGCACGAGCTCGCACATCGCCTGATCTCCCGCTACGTCGGCAGGGACGAGGAGGATCATCCGATCATTTTCCTGTTCGTCTACGACGTCTGGGTGCAGCTCTGGGGCCAGGCCTTCGCCGATGCGCAGGTGGCCGTGGAGGCCCAACGCACCGGGCACTACGACTACGCCGGCGCCTGGCGCGAGGCGCTTGCGCTCGGCGCCGAGAGGCGGGCGAAGCGCTGGCGGAAATTCCTCGCCGAGCGCCGCTGAATCGGGGTGTGACCCCTTTTGTGCCGCTAGTCGGCCCTGACCGCGGGCAGGATGTCCTGCGGCACGAACTCACGCTGCGACCGGAACATCACGCCGTCGGCGTAATTGCCGCCGGTGAATGCGATCAGCAGGTCGAGGTCAGGAATCCCGATATACACCTGGCCGCCGTTCCCGCCCGGAAAATACGCATGCAGCTTGCGTCCCTGGTACGGGTACGAGAACGAGTTCCAGAGATAGCCGTAGGTCTGGCCGCTCCGCGGCGAAAGTACGCGCAGCGCCGCGCCGGAAGTTCGCGCCCACTCGCGGCTGACGATCTGCCGCCCGTCCCATTGGCCGTCGTTCAGGAACAACTGGGTAAACTTCATGAAATCCCGGGTGGTGAAGTGATGACCGCCGCCGCCATAGGGCTGGCCGGTCGGCTGCAGGAACAGGAAGTAGTTGCTCATCCGCATCGGCTTCGCGACCAGCCGGTAGAACATCTCGGGCAGCGATTTGTCGGCGATCTCGTCCAGCACGCCCGCGGCCAGGTTCGGCTTCATGCTGCAGTAGACGATCTGCTCGCCGGAAGTCCACGCCATCGGCACGTTCAACGAATAGCGGTACCAATCCGGCTCCGCCGTCTGCTCCTGCATCGGATCTTCATCGCCCGGCCTTTCCCCGGAATCGTCGCAGTCGAACCCCGCGGTCATCGTGAGGAGATGCTCGAGCGTCATCGCCTTCTTGCGCGGGTCGAGATCCGCCGGCACCGAGCCCAACATCGTCGTGTAGACCGGCGTGTCGAGGCGGATCGTCACGCCCGCCTGCATCGCCGCGCCGCTCAGCACGTTGGTCCAGCTCTTCGAGGCGGACCGCGTGTCGTGCGGCGTATCGCGATCAAACCCGTGGAAGTATTCCTCGAGCACGAGCTTGCCGTGCCGCGCGATCAGGAGGCTGTGGACTTGCGAAGTGCTGATGCCCTCCTGCGGCATGTCGATCAGTTTCTGGACGAATTTCTCGATCGCCGCCTGGTCGATGCCCTCCTGCTCCAGCGACGACACCGGCCATCCGTCGTCGAGCCGCACCGGCGGTGCATAGCGGTAGCGTTCCGGCGGATTGCCGCGAGCATAGAACGCGCTGCTCGGGTCGGTTGAGCGGGCGAAGTCGAAGACATTGCCGTTCAGGGAAAGGCTGAACTTGCCCCGTTCCGGATCGCGCCGCCCACTGGCGACGACGCGTTCTTCACCCGGATTGCGCGCGGGTCCCACCAGCCGCAGGGTTTCACCGTCCTGCTCGATCCGCGACACGTCGAGAAAAATGCCCAGGTTGCGCTCCGGGTTGCGCAGATAGGTGGCGTAGCGTCCATCGGCGGCGCGCGTGACCGGCAGGTAGTACGTCAGGTGATCTTCGCGCGGCGCGACTTCGCCCGTCCAGCGACCGTCGCCGTCCGCGCGCAGCACGAGCGGGGTCGCATAGCGCGCGCCGCTTTCGACCGTCGGCCACTGGATCCATTGACCTTCAATCTGGCTGCCGATGCGCTCGCCGCGAAAGCTGCCCTTGCCGTCGGGCAATTCGAAGCTGAGCTTGCTGCCTTGCTGCGTTACGGGCACGGAGAATCCCGCAAGGTCAGCCACCAGCGCGTCCCCGCGTGGCAGGATCAGCAGCCGCCCGCGCACGTCCGGCCCATAGCGCCCGTGCGCAACCCAGAGGCCTTCGAGGCTCGGCGATGCCGCAGGCTGTGACCACGCGACAGCAGCGACCAATACCACGACGCACGAAATCCAGCTGATTCGACGCATGCTCACTCTCCTTGCGGGAGTCGCGCTGGAATCGGCGGTACCGGAGGTACGTGCGGTACCGGCGCCGGCGCGGGAAGCAGCGCGGCTCCCATTTCTGTCAACGGCCGGTCGGCATCGGCGGCCGGGCCTTCAATCACCACGCCGCCATCACGAATGGACGACTGGACTTTGGCGTTGCCCCACCAGGTAATGGCGCCGCCATGCTCGACCGTGGCCGACAGGGTGGTCAGTGGCTTTGCGTAGATCCGGCCGCCGCTCGCCACGGAAGCCGTGATGCCTGCCACGGTCATTGAACGGATGTCGATCGTGCCGCCCTGCGCAACGGTCGCCGCGATCTCGGGCTGCTCCGGGAAATCGCCGCGGCTCTGGATTGTGCCGCCTTCCGCGACCGCAATTGCGGCGAGACCGGGCGTGACGATCTCGATTTCGAGGTCGTGCCTGTCACTGCACTCTGGCGTGCACCGATCGATCACCAAGCGGCCATCCTCCCGGATCACGATGCCGGTCTCTCGAGGATCGCCCCGACGCAAGGTCACGCTCGGCGCGGGACCGTGGACCAGGAGCACGTTGCCGCCATTGCGCAATTCGACCGCGTTGAAGGATGCCGTCAGCGGGATGCCAGGCTGCAACGCCAGGGGCGCCGCAGCCGCTGAGACGGTGGCGAGGAAGAGCGACAGGCAGGCGAGCGAAAGAAGTGCAACGAGCAGTGATGCGCGGGTCAGCGGCAGGCGTGCCACGGACGCATCGAGAATCGCGCTCACGCGGCCGTGCAGCTGCGAACGCTGTACCATGCCGACCGCGGCCGGCAGCATGAGCGACCGGCGCCGCGCATCATCCGCGACGCCCGCCAGGAACCGGGCGTAGTCCGATGGGGTGCCGTCCGCGCGCAGTACGGCATCGTCACACGCCTGCTCCTGGAACTTCCCGGCTTGCGCGGACGCGAACCAGGCGAACGGGTTATACCAATGCACCGCGCAGGCCAGGTTCGCGAGCTGGGTGGTGAGGTAGTCGAAGCGGCGCACGTGCGCGAGCTCGTGCAACAGGGCGAAGCGGCGCTGCGGCTCGGCCCAGGCGGCACCGGCAGCCGGGAGCAACAGCACCGGCCGCAGGAATCCCCAGGTGCAAGGACTGATCGCGTGGTCGGACTCGAGCACGCGCAGGGACCTCTGTACTCCCGCCTCACGCGTCACCTGCTTGAGTGTCGCCGCCCAGGCCGGCGAGAGTTCAGTGCGGGCCCTGCGAATCCAGCGGAGCAGTCCGACATGGGCGAGGGCGCTGCGCAGCAGCACGATCAACGCGCCGACGAGCCAGACGATCGCCGCGCCGGGCCAGGGAGCGCGAACTTCGCGTGCCTCGATTGCGAGTTCGCCGTCTTGCGGGGGCGAGAACTCCGGCCCGGCGGTGGCACGGTGCGTGCGCTCCGAAACCGGCCCGGCCTCAGGGCGCGTCCCGGGATCAGCCACCTGCCAGGGCAGCGAGACCTGCACGTAGGAAGGCAGGTACACGACCGCGAGGGGCATCAACAGCGTGAGCGCCATCGCGGCGGTCAAGAGAAGGTGCCGCCAGGCCGCCGATCGCTTCGTCATGAAGCCCGCGAGCAGACCGGCGACCGCCAGCAGCAGGCTGGTCTTCAGCGCGATGGCCGCGATAGTCCACGGATCAAACATGATCATTGCCCTCGCTTGCGTGCGGCATCGATCAGGGCGTCCAACTCATCCAGCTCGGCTTTGGTCAACTTGGACTGCGACGATCCGAGCAGCGCAGAGGCCGCTTTCAGGGCCGACCCGTCGAAAAAGTTGGTCACCACCTGCGACAAGGCGCGCGCTCGCGCCTTCTGCCGCGATACGGTCGGCGAATAGACATAGCGAGGCCCCTCCTCGCGATGCTGCAGGTGATTCTTGTCGACCAGGATGCGCAACAGCGCGCGAATCGCCGAATATCCGGGCGGGTCCGACAGTTCGGCCAAGATCTGCGCCGCCGTCGCCTCGCCGCGGCGATACACGATGTCCATGATCTGCCGCTCGCGTCGGCTCAGGGATTCGTGGGTCACGGGGTCGCTCTCTTCACGGATGCCTATATGCTAAAAAATTAGCACAGGCGGCAGCGCCTTGTCGAGTGCGTTCGCAGTAATCGGGGAGTGACCCCTCTAGTGCCCGGCAAACCGCCGCACGAGCTCCCACAACAGCAGCAAGGCCATCAGCAGCAGCGCCCACCAGCCGGCCGTGAATGCGCGGCGGCGATTTGGCACGTAGTTGGAGCCGAGGTGGATCACCGCATGCAAGATGCGGCTCAGCACGAACGCCGTTGCCGCGGCGAGCGCGAGCGCCGTCACTGCGTCCAGCTGCCACAGCACGACGCACACCACGTAGAACAGCACCGGCAACTCGAACTGGTTGCGGATGTTGTTGTTGATCTGCAGGACGCTCGCCGGCCAGGCGTCCTCGTACAGCGGCAGGCGGTCGCGGTTCACCAGCCCGGCGCGCAGCTCGCGCACCTTCACCTTGATGAGGCGAACGTAGATGAGCAGCGTCAAGAGCACCTGGACGATGACGGGGACGAAGATCCAGTCGCGGGTCATGGCGCTAACCCCTCCCTTTCCGGGACGACCTGACTCGATACGGGCTCGCGGACTCGCGCACCGCCAATGCCCAAGGCTTGATATCGGCAAGCTTCGACCCGAGTCGTCGCTCCGCGAGTTCCGTGTCGTGCGCCGCCTGCGCCCGCAGCCAATATCCATTCGACAGGCCGAAGAACCGGCACAGCCGCAGGTCCGTATCGGCGGTCACGGCGCGCTTGCCCGCTACGATGTCACCGATGCGCTGGGCCGGGACACCGATCTCCTTCGCAAGGCGATATTGCGTGATGCCCATGGGCCCCAGGAATTCCTCCGCCAGGAGCTCGCCGGGGGCGACAGGACGATGCTTGCTCATGATCGTGAATCCCTCAATGGTAATCGACAATTTCGACATCTACGACGCCGGCAGCGCTCCAACGGAAACAGATGCGCCACTGGTCATTGATGCGAATGCTGTACTGACCCTTGCGGTTGCCTGAAAGTGCCTCCAAACGATTGCCGGGCGGGACCCGCAAGTCCTCGAGGCGACCGGCGATCTCGAGCTGCCGGAGCTTCCGGCGTGCCACACGGGCGATACCCTCGAACCTGCGAACGCGTTCGCCGTCGGCAAGCGATTGCGTATCTTCGCATCGAAACGATCGGATCACGGTTAATAGTAACGCGATACGTTAATAACGTCAAACGTTACTATCACGGAAGAGCGACGTTCACCATGACGTGAAAGCGGGCGCCTCCACTTAGTCCTTGAAGCTCTCCTGGGTCTGCGGCGCCTCGGGCAACTGCTGGTCGAGTGACTTCCGGTAACGGATGCAGCCGGCCATGAACTGCGGCCAGGCCGGCACGGTGGGCTGCGGATCCGACTTCTCGGGCAACAGCCCCCAGAGCTGCGGGTGATGCCAGCAGAGGTCGTGGCCGGTCGCGTCGCGGTGAGACCGGATGCCGGCACGCAGGCGCCGGACCTCCGCAATCAGCTGCTCGCGCGAAAGTCCGTCGAGGTCGGTGTCCATGCGCCGATCATACGCCCGGCGGAAGAGGGCACTGTCATGCCTGAAGGGGTCAGACCCCTTGAAATCTACCGGACCGTGGCGATCACCACGTTTGCGTCGAGCGTCGTCGTGCCGCCATTGAGCAGCCCCCGCGCATGCAGGCCGTGCATCGTCGCGCCGCCGCCCAGCAGCTCGGCCAGCCGCTCGGCGAAGCGCGCGAAGTCGCGATACACCTCGACGCGCCGGAACTGGGCGACCGCGTACACCCGCGGCCGCCCGCTCGCCGGCGCCACCGTGAGCGGCGAGGCGAGTGTCGTGATGTCCACCAGCCGCGGCCCGACTTTGAGGTACTTGCGCAGGCCCAGCGCCGAATTCGCCGGATCGATGACGAGGCCCTCGGCGCCCATCGACAGGAAGGGCGCAGACGTGCCCTCGAGGCCCCAGCCGACGCCGAGGAGCGCCCGCACGTCCTCGTAGTTCACGATCGTGCGCGCCTCGAAGTCCGGCGGCGCGGCGCCGAAAGGCGTCACGAAGCCGAGCGCGCCGGCCGGGTCACCGGGCTCGAATCCGCCCACGTCCAGCACGCCGGTCGCGATCTCGTAGGCATCCGGGTCCGCGTCCGTGGCAGCCGACACCCCGGTGCCACCGAAGTCGAACGCCTCTGGATTCCGCCCGTCGATCGCGAAGAGATCGAGCGTGATCTGACCCGGCAGCGCGTCCACCACCGTGCCCGACACCCAGGTGCGGTGCAGTCGCACGCGACCGTCCGTCGCATCGAGAGTCAGGCCCGCGTCCGCGGATGACGAGGGCGCCGACGCCTCGCCCAGCGCATGAATCCGCTGGCCGATCGAGATCGCTGCCGTGTCGAGCAGCGCCCCGCCGCCCCAGTCCTGGGTCACGACCGTCTCCGGCCCGATCAGCACGGTGATGTCGCCGCGCGCGAACACCACGCTGTCGTCGCGGCGCACGACCGTGCCGCCGCGCACGGTCAGCGTGTCGCCCTCGCGCGCCATGACGTTGCCGATCACGACGTCATACTGCGCACCCGGCACGCTGTCGCCCGCGAGCACGCGGTCCGCCGTGAACGTGCGCGCATCCACGTCATAGATGCCATGGGCGACGGTCGGCGCGGCGACGCCGAGCGCGGCCATCGCGGCGAGTCCCGCCGCCTGATCGAGCGCAACGCCGTCCACCTCGAAGGTGGTCGCGCCGGTGGTCTCGATCGTGAAGCGCCCGAGCTGCGCGTTCGGGTGATTGAACGGGCGCAGGTCCACGACATAGGAACCCGCCGCCTCGTCCACCGTTACCAGCGGCCCGCGCAGGCGGAACTCGCGCTCGTCGAGCGGCTCGACCGAGGCGATCAACACCGGCTCCGCAACCGCCGTCACCGGCAGGGTGGTGAGGTCCACCTCGTGCGAGCCGGCGAGATCGAAGTCGAGCTGCAAGAGCGCCGGCAAGCCCGGCCGGACCACGATGTGGTTCGCGTTGTCGAGTTCGACCTCGACGTCCACGACGCCGAGCGGGTTGCCATCCTTGCCCACCACCACCGCCTCTGCGGGCGCGCCGCCGAGCTCCACGCTCACCGCGGCGTCCGAGTAATCGAGGCGGAGCGTCGCGCGCACGTAACTGCCGTTCGGGATCGTCGCGGCGGTGATGAATTCCGTCACGTCCACGAGATCCGCGAAGTCCACGCGCTGGCGCGTCGGCAGCGCCTCGACGGCATCGCCGTTCGCGCGCTCGAGGCGGATCGAGACGACGTCCACCGCGTAAGAGACGAAGTCCCCGTCCGCGTCGGTGAGGGCGATGCGGACTTCGCCGCAGCTGTCCGCGGTGCAGGCGGCGATCGGGTCCTGCTCATTCGATTCGCCGCCGCCGCAACCCGCGAGGGCGAGCGTGAACGACGCGAGTATTGTCCAGAGCCATGCCCGGAATTGAATCCAGGGCCTGGTTTTACATAAGGCCTGGGGCGTGCAGTACGTCATGCGTGCGTCTCCCGATCAGCACTGGTTCTGACGTATTGAACGCTCGACGGCGCGCCGGGTTGACGCGAATGGGAGGGGGAACGCTGCAATAAAGGGGACAGACGCCTGGCAGAAAAGGTGAACGTCCCCTTCGGGTATCTTCGATGGCTGCTAACGGCGTCGCGTCT
>Ga0187894_10002432_pt1 | contig 22274 bp, 12 predicted proteins | sample GBC1701081metaG_FD_136650 | JGI IMG/M metagenome (GOLD analysis project Ga0187894, IMG submission 136650) | White microbial mat communities from a lava cave in the Kipuka Kanohina Cave System on the Island of Hawaii, USA - GBC170108-1 metaG ... | reverse complement strand
TCGGATTTTAGATTTCGGATTTCAGATTCATCGTTGCGATTTGCGTGTAAATGAAATGTGATTTCATTCAAAGACAAGTCACAAAACTAAAATCAAAAGTTTGGCGTGATATTACTTGATAGCGTTTAATTTTGCGACTTTATTCTGGTTTTATTCGTTTTGCTCCTTTCTCAAACGCTCAAACTCTTTTTGAAGTTTTTCCAATTCTTCATCGTTTAAATCTTCAAGGTCAACCAACCCTGTGCGTGCGCCTTCAATGCCTTTTATTAGCTCGTTAAGTTTTAAGTGCATTGCCTTTGCATCACGGTTCTGTGTGTTTTGAATAAGAAAGACCATCAGAAAAGTTACGATTGTTGTGCCCGTATTGATAATTAGTTGCCAAGTGTCAGAATAGTTAAAGAGTGAACCTGTTAAAGCCCAAACGATAATTATAAGAACAGCAGTTATAAACACCCACGGCGAACCGGTTATGTTAGAAACAGTGTGTGCAAACTTACGAAAAATTTCGTGCATGATTCTCCTTTGTCATTAATGTTTTGATTAATGGACATACATTTTTTTTCAAAATTGGGTTGTTGATTTTACTCTAAATTTGCCCGTAGGGTGTCATATATGCTTTAGTCAAATCAACAATGGGGACATTCACACGAAGAGAAATTTTAACAGCCTTTCTAGGTTTGCCCGTCGCGCTTGCGGCTTGCAACACGAACACGAAAACGCCTTTGCCTGCGGGTGAAATCGTAGGTGCGTCTGATGTTTTTGGCCATCGCCTGCGCGAGAATCTGAAAATAGAAATTCCAAAAGATAAATGGGAAAACGCTAAGGTCGTTATTGTAGGCGGCGGGGCGGCGGGGTTGTCAGCGGCTTGGCGTTTTTTGAATAAAGGCTTTGAAGATTTTGTTCTTTTGGAGCTTGAAAAAGCGGTAGGCGGAACTGCCGCAAGCGGAACGTCAAAAGTTATCTCTTACCCTTGGGGGGCGCACTATCTTCCCGTTCCGATGAAAGAAAATAAAAATTTAATTTCGCTTCTTGATGAGATGAAAATCATAGAAGGCAAAGATAAAGACGGCGAACCCGTTGTTGCGGAACAATATCTTTGCCGCGACCCCGAGGAGAGAGTTTTTTACAAAGGGCGTTGGTACGAAGGGCTTTATCTTCACGCGGGCGAATCTGAAGAAGATAAAAAGCAGTTAAATGATTTTCTTACTGAGACAAAACTGTGGATTGATTGGCGCGATGCAAAGGGGCGAAGGGCTTTTACTGTGCCCGTTGCGGATTGTTCGGACGATTCGGAAGTCACACAACTAGACAAAATCTCTATGGGCGAATGGATGCGCTCGAAAGGTTTTACCTCAAAGCGTCTTGTCTGGTTAGTTGATTATTCCTGCCGCGATGATTACGGATTAACGGTTGAACAGACAAGCGCGTGGGCGGGGCTTTTTTATTTCTGTTCCCGTGTTATGAAGGCGGGCGAAGAATCGCAGTCGCTTATAACTTTTCCCGAAGGCAACGGGCGTTTCATAAATCATCTTTACGATAGAGCCAAAACGAAAATCAGAACAAACACAATTGTCATTGAGATAATCCCGAATGAAAAGGGAGTTGATGTTGTAACCCTTGATGCCGTGACAAACGAAGTGCGTGGGATTCGTGCGGAAAAAGTAATTTACGCCGCGCCGCATTTCACTTCGCGTTACGTGATTCGTGACTGGCGCGATAATCCGCCCGCTCATGTTCAGGAATTTCAACACGGTGTATGGATGGTTGCAAATCTTCATTTGAAAGACAGACCTAAATTACATTCGCGTCGTGATTACCCCCTGTGTTGGGACAATGTTATGTACGAAAGCCCGGGTTTAGGCTATGTCGTCGCAACACACCAAAAAGGTTTGGACAGAGGTGCAACCGTTTTTACTTATTACTATCCGCTTTGCGATGATAATCCTAAAGAAGCCCGTAACAGACTTTTATCAACGGATTGGCAAGCATGGGCTGATATTACTCTGACGGATTTACAAAAGGCTCATCCTGACATTCGTGAATTGACCGAAAGATTGGATGTGATGCGTTGGGGGCACGCAATGATTCGCCCGCGTCCTGATTTCATCTGGAGCAATGCGCGAAAAGAAGGAACGAAACCCTATCGAAACATTCACTTCGCGCATTCGGATTTAAGCGGACTCGCCCTTTTTGAAGAGGCTTTTTACCACGGTTTATCAGTAGCTGACCAAACCGTTTGATTGATAGATTGGCTCTGACCAATTGGGTAAGAAATAAAAGGCTTGAAAAGTAAACTTTGGATACTTCCATCTGAAATACTGATAGCTCGCATTTAACCTTACACCCGCGTTTCCGGGCGTTGCCGAAGGATTGTACATAAGCAAAGTTGTATCGCCCGCATTACCGCCGCCGCGCAAACCTACCAGAACAACAAAATGACTGTTGTTTGAATTACCACCGTTCATATAGGAGTCAACGCCTTTCATGTTGAGCATTATGCGTCCGTAGCGATGAACAAGTTCAGAAAGTTGCGAACAGGTAAGTTCGCCTTTAACCATTTCAAAATTAAAGTAGTGCGAGAACGCTCTCATGCTTTCATCCGAGTTAAACAAACCGCCTACTTTGCCGTCTGTACGATTCTCGAATATGATACTTTGGTCCGATACCATACTCCTCTCTATCGGGTAAGGCTGGTCTAATAACATTGCCGTCGCCGCAGCCCAGCAATCCGTTTCATCGTTCGCGCTTACCAAATTCGGCAAATCGTAACAGTTATATTTTTCTTCGCCCAAAAGTGCCGCCCAAGTTTTTGCACCAACTTTACCGTCTTTATACAGCATAGCTGAGTCTTGATAGTTTTCGACAAACTTTTTCGTATGAGCATTAAACTTCCCATTTACCTTAATATCATTGGGGTAATCGGTTCTGTCTTCGTATTTCAGTATTCCGTTTAAAAGTACCTGTAATTCTTCAACGTATTTTCCACTATCTCCAAGTTGTAAACCCGGTCTTGACATTCTTTTTATAAACTCCCTATCAAAACAAGTATTTCGTTTGTCTTTCGTTTACTAATGCGTTAGAAATCGGGAAAATCTATCATGCGCGAAAAAATATTTTATTCACGTTTGCCGGTATCATTTTGCGTGGTTTAAAGACCGACGCGCTTTAATAAATCCTGAAATCGTGCATCTGTTCTTAAAAAATCAAAGAGCGGGTCAACTCTAAGAAGTGTCAGGTGGTCTGAATGTTCTTCGTAAGCTTTTTCGAGCCAGTACAGGGTTTGTTCGTTTTCATTAAGCCTTGCGTAAGAACGTGCGATGTTGTAAGGCAAAACATAATTGCCTTCCTTCATCCGCTGAAGCGATTGATTTAGCTCCTCTCTGCAATAGCCTTTCCATCCGCCTTTCTCAAAAGCTTTTTTTAGAGCCGTTATCTTTTTTTCTTCAACATTCTTGCTAATAAAAAAGCGCAAGCGCAATTCGATAGCTTTTTCGTAATCGCCTTTTTGCGAATATGCCATATCAAGCCAAGAGTTGTAAGGGATATTGCCTGGTTCCAGTTCAAGTGTTTTCAATCCCTGTTCAATCGCAAGGTCATATTGGCGTGCGAAGTAATAGATGCGTGCGGTGTCTCCTCTAATGGAAACCGAGAAGGGGTCGAGTTCCTGAGCGTGTTTTATAGATTCCAGAGCTTCGCTGTGTCGCCCCCACGAACAGAGAAAACCTGCACGCCATTGATGCGCGGTTGCATAGTTCGGGTTAAGTTTTATTGCGCGATTGAGACCTGTCTCGGCTTTATCCCAATTCCATTCGTAAAGCCATGAAACTTTAGCCAATGTCGCGTGTGCTTCTGCCAATTCAGGGTCAAGGCTCAAAGCTTTAACGGCGGCATCTTTTGCTTTGGGGAAAGTTTCATTCGGTTTCCCGATTGCGTAAGGACTCAGCAGTACATAAGAATCAGCAAGTCCTGCGTGTGCAAGCGCATAATTCGGGTCTAAAGCTACTGCCTTCTCAAAATGCTCCATGGCTTTTCTCAAACTGCGTTGATTCAAAAAGAAACGCCCTTTCAGATAAAGCTGATATGCCTCTTCGTTTTCCGTGTGTCTGCGGGCGAATTTTTGATTTTCTTCGCGATTCAAATCACTCTTTAACTTTGTCACAATGGCACGCGAAATATCCGTTTCAAGAGCGATGATGTTTTTTAATGAGCGTTCGTAAATTTCGCTTGACCAAAGGACACTGCCGTCTTTAGTGCTGATAAGGCGAATCTCGACGCGAACGGATTCGCCGCTACGGCGCACACTTCCTTCCAACATAGATTCAACGACAAGTTGTCTGCCAACTTCTTTCGGGTCAATCTCTTTATCTTTGAAGCTAAAAACAGAACCGCGCGAAGTAACTTTCAAACCATCAATCTTCGATAGAGAGGAAATCAGACTCTCGGTCATTCCATCAACCAAAAAGTCTTTCTCACTATCGCCCGTCAAATTCTTCAAAGGGAGAACGGCGATAGAACGAAGAGAAGCGAATTGATCTTTTGGAACAATAGGGCGATTCCAGCGAGACCATAGTAGAACCACCGCAAATACAATTATTAACAATGCACATAATCCGCCTACGAATAAAGCACGTCGTCTCTTATTTAGTTGTGAAGCGAAAGATAAATTCTTCTCAGTAATAATAGATGGTTCATTTTCAGTAGTTGAATCGGCTACGTTAGAAATGCCCGGCTGTAGTGTTGTTTCGATAAGGAGATTAACCGCTCCGTTATCGTTTGTGTGTTGAGTTTGATATTCTTCAAACTCTCCGATGTAACGATAACCTTCTGCCCAGCGTGTCTCTATGTATCTTGGCTCATCAAGTTTATCTCCCAATGCCTTGCGAATCGCACCGATACATTTTGAGAGGGCAACTTCATAAACATCGTGTCCGTCCCAGAATTTATCAAGAAGCTCATTTTTTGAAACAATGCGGTCACGGTTTTCAATCAGGTAAAGCAGGACGTGAAATGGTCTGCGTGCGAGATGCACTGATTCGCCGCTACGGCGCGTCAACAGGCGTTTCTCAGGTTCTAGCTCAAACTCGCCAAGTAAAAATTTCTTCTGTTTTTGCGCCAGAATCATTGTTTTTTGCAGATAGTATTTTTTCTCAAGTTTGTTTCAATCACTTTTGCAGGGCTATGCGAAGCGCACACGTATTCTTTAATTTAGTCCTACACGCTTTATCAAATCCTGAAAGCGCGGGTCTGTACGCAGGCTATCAAACTGCGGGGCAAACTTTGTGTATAAAAACCATCGTTCGCGTCTTTCAAATGATTCCTGCAAAAACTTAATTGCGTGTTCACGGTCACCAATTTCCGTATAGACTGCCGCTTTATCCAATGATTGCATAACCTGCCACTTTGCCGAACTTTCGTTTTGCTCAAACCACTTGAGCCAATATCCCCGCCAGCCTGAACGGGTGAAAGCCACTCTCCTCACCTTGAGGTTTTCCTGACTTTCGCCAAAAAGTTCGTCGTTTTTTATATGGGCTTCAACGGATTCTTTTAACAAACCTTTTTCCTTGTAGGAAAGCCACAAAAAACCGTAGCCCCAACCGAAATTCGGGTCCATTCCGAGAATGTTTTTTGACTGTTCTATTGCCTTGTCATATTGGCGCGTAAAGTAAAAATGTGCGGCAATATCGGTTTTGATAATGAGCGAAAGCGGGTCTATTTCTTCGGCGCGTCGGAGTTCTGTCAGTCCTTCGTCGAATCGTCCTGCGGCTTGCAGATATTCGGCATACCATTGGTGCGCGGTCGCGTAATTCGGGCTTTGTTCGATAGCTAGTTTGAATTCGCGTCCGGCAGCGGGAAAATCCCAATCGTGAAAAGCTAAAATATAAGCCAGCGCGGTGCGCGTTTCAGCCGCATTGTCATCTATTTCCAATGCTTTCATCGCCGCACCTCTTGCCTTTGTAAAAGCTTCTGAAGACGGCATTACGCGGTACTCTGCCATAATTACGTAGCAATCCGCTAAACCTGCATAAGCCAAAGCGAAATTCGGGTCGAGTTCTTTCGCTTTGTTGAATTGCTCAACGGCTTTCAGCAAAGATTCAGGCATTCGCTTATTCCAGAAAAAACGCCCTTTCAAATAAAGGTGATATGCCTCTATGTTCTCTGTGTAACGGCGTCCCAGATGTTTTTCTTCCTCGCCGCCAAGTGTAAGTTTTAGCCCCGCTATAACATTGCGTGCAATTTCATCTTGCAGAGCGAAGATGTTTTGCAATGTGTGGCTAAAAATTTCATTAGTCCATAACACACGCCCATCTCTGGTATCCACAAGCCACACCATCACACGCAACTGTTCGCCCTCGCGTCGCACGCTCCCTTCCAAAATTGCTTCAACACCAAGTTGTTTGCCAATTTCTTTCGGGTTGATTTCTTTGCCCTTAAAGCTGAAAACGGAACTGCGCGAGATGACTTTCAGACCGGCAATCTTGGACAGAGAGGAAATCAAACTCTCAGTCATTCCGTCAGCCAGATAGTCTTGCTCGCTATCACCCGTCAGATTTTTTAATGGTATCACTGCAACCGAACGAATCGCAGTTGATTGATTATTCGTCTGTGTAACGCGATTGAGAAACCAGATTACAGAAATGACCAAAGTAATCAGACCACACAACAAAGCCAAAAACAGAATCGGGCGTGCCTTCACTTTTTTATATATCGGTTCATTGAAAGTAACCGAAGTCTTGTCGGAAACTTTTTTGGTGACGACGGGATTCTGAACTTCCGTTATTGCCTCATCTGTACTTTTGATATCTGACTGTAACTCTGTCCCGATGGCTAAACCAACGGCTTGCGGCTTCGCATTATTTTCGATTGCTTCGGTTGTGAGTGTAGTTTGATATTCTTCAAACTCTCCGATGTAACGATAACCTTCTGCCCAGCGCGTCTCTATGTATCTTGGCTCATCTAATTTGTCACCCAAAACTTTGCGAATCGCTCCGATACACTTCGACAAAGCGACTTCATAAACATCATGTCCGTCCCAAAACTTATCCAGCAGTTCATTACGCGAAACCATGCGGTCACGATGTTCTATGAGATAAATCAAGACTTGAAACGGTCTGTTTGCGAGATGCACAGGTTCGCCTTCCCGCGTCAACAGACGTTTCTCAGGTTCTAAATAAATCCCCCCAAGTGAAAACTTTTTCCGCTCTTTTGTTGAAATCACAGCACTTTTTCAACGGGTAACTTTTTTTCAAGATTATTTCAATTCTTTTGCAAGACTTGGAAGAGTGCGTCCATGTATAAGCGCGGTCGAGATTTTAGCACAGAAAAGATGCACGGGCATCACGACGAAAGTGCGTCTGAAAGTGTCTTAAAACCTCAGAATAAATTCTATATGTAGAGGAGACAAAAGCCGAAAATTCAAAACCAAAACGGCAACAGAAACTTTATGCTTAACGATTATATTTTAGAACTGAAACGTGAAGGCTTAAACGCTAAAAAACACGTCAAAGGCATTTTATCCGTCAGACGTGTCTTTGATGACGGACGCGCTTGTCGGGAAGAATATCTTGGTAATTTCCTGACGTTAGAGCGCGGAACCAAATACCTCAATCTGAAAGTCGGAACTTACGAGATGAAACATTCAACCAAAATAGAAGGTCGCAAAGTCAAATGCCTTCGCCCAACCGATTGGAGAATCTCAACTCTTTTGATTCATGACGCTCTAAATGACGACCCGAACAATCTGGAAGGCTGTATCGCACCTTTTTTATTCGGCGACGAAGCCTATTTCGAGAACTCAGCCGACGCCATGAAGATTTTGTGGTCACTGATTGGCGGCTGGCAAGAAGGGCGCAAGGTGACTCTGGTTGTACTTACAAATGTGCCGGGTGAGACACGCACAAAAGAGACATGGCAAAAAACACGACGAAAATAGAACAGTCTCAAAATCAACAATACAAAATAATAAGAGGAGAAAAACTAATGTTTGATCGAAAAGATATTTACCCGATAGCATTAAAAGGGTATTCGATACAATTAAAAGGGCAAAACGCACTTTGTTGTATCTTGAATTGTGTCATCATTTTTGCTGCATTCATATTCTTTCAACCGGTATCCGCGCACGCTGCAAGCGTGACATTGAGCGCGGCACCGGCGAGTCGCACAATCTATGTGGGGCAATCCACGACTTATACAATCAACATAAACAGAGACGGTTATGCGGGAAACGTCACATTGAGCGCGTCAAACCTGCCAGGCGGGGCAACTGCTTCGTTCAACCCAAATCCGACAACAGGAAAAAGTTCCGTTTTAACGGTAACGACAAAAACCACAACGCCAACAGGGACTTTCACAATAAAAGTTAGCGCGAGCGCGTCGGGTATTAGTATCGCTCCGATTAACGTCACGCTCATCATCAATCCTGCACCGATTACAGTGACGGCGATTCCGACCACTCAATCAATTATCGCAGGCCAAAGCACAAGCTACGATTTGCGAATCACACGAAACAACTATAACGGACCGGTCACGCTCTCTGTAAGCGGATTGCCAAGCGGTGTGACTGCCACCTTTGACCAGAATCCCATCTACGGCAATTCGGGAAGAATGCGTATTTATTCGCATCTGCTTCCTTTCGTTACCAACAGTTTTGACTTTCACATAAAAGCCTCTGTCGGTGACCTTTACGTTTCTAATATGCCCGTCGTTTATCTGGTTAATTGCGGCATACATTGGCTAGGACAGTTTGGCAGCACTGAAACGGACTTTGCCCGCGACGTTACAGTGGACAGTAACGGAAACATCTATGTTGTCGGAGATACTCAAGGGACCGTTGATTCGCAAAATCCGTTTCAAGGTGCGACGGATGCGTGGGTTGCAAAATACAACAGCAACGGACAACTGCAATGGATCAGGCAAATCGGCACAGATACAGAAGATCATGCCACGGAGGTGGCAGTTGATAGTAATGGCAATGTGTTTGTTGGTGGATACACTAACGGGGAATTTGCCAATAACACCAGGATTGGAGGTTTCGATTTCTGGTTTGCGAAATATAACAGCGCAGGGAGTCAGGCATGGGTCTGGCAAAACGGTACTCAAGCCGAAGATGGCGCCGGTGGAGAATTTGGAGCCGGTTTCGGCGTCGAAATAGTTCCTAATGGTTCGGGCGGCACGCTTGTTACCTTTACCAATGACAGAACAAATGTTTCAACCTTTTCATTCGACAACAACGGGATTCTCACACTTCAATCCAATGGCACTATTCCGCGTCAACTCAGAGACCATCCATCGGATTTGGCTTTAGGTCCGAACGATACTGTATTTGTTTTTGGCGAATCAGTGGATGATTTCTGGGTCGTCAAATTTGATAGCCAGCGCAACGGCACAATATTAACGCAGTCTTCAACCTCTGCCATCGAAACTGCCACGCGGATAGCCGTTGATTCTTCGGGCAATTACGTTATCACAGGCACAACCAAGCCATCCGCTAACGATAAAACAGATGCGTTTGTCATCAAGTACGACGGAAACGGAGCTATTCAGTGGGCGAAGACAGAAAGCAGCCCTGAGAATGACTTCATCAATGCTGTTGGGATTGACAGCAACGGAGACGTTGTCATCGCGGGTATGACACAAGGCGTTTTGGGCGAAAGAAACGGCGATATGCCTCCGAGAGAAGATGCTTGGGTGGCAAAACTGCAAGGCAGTAACGGAAATCTGGTATGGGTACGACAGTTTCCCGTTGAGGATATTGACAGCGTAAAAGCACTCGCTTTAGGCAATCAGGGACTGATTTATTTAGCAGGCTACACTGTCCTGTTCAAAAGCAATATAGGTGTCCAAGATGCTTGGGTCATGCGTTATTCATCTGTGACAAATCCGAATTTCTTAAACAGCATCACGGATTTCTTTAATGTCACAACAAACATGAGCCAGGCAAGCGGGCGTGTTAACGATAGGATTCGCATAAACGGACTCTTCTGGGGCAGTGTTACAGGCGTTCGCTTCAACGGTGTCCCCGCTGTAATTACCAGCAAATCACTAACACAGATTGAAGTAATTGTGCCGCAAGGCGCAACTAGCGGAACAGTAACTGTTCTTGGTGATTGCGAAAGTGTCAGTAGCCCGATGCAGTTTACCGTTTTGTAAATCTTTCGTTGTGATTCAGCCAAAAAAATGATTAACGCAGATAACAAGAAAAGAGTCATTCATGTACGACCGCACTGCTAGTGCGGTCGCACACCCTGAAACACACGAACATCTATGCGACAGACTAGCAGTGCGGTCGTACATTTTCTGAGGAGATGACATGTTGCGAACGACTAAAGCCGTTACATCTTCAATAACAAATCCGATGTTAAAGAAGCCGCAAAATATATTTATAGAAAAGCTACAACAGCTTTCTTCATTGCGTGGGGTACTTGGAAGCGGCTTTTTAGTCGTCGTTCTTTTGCTTCACAGTTTGCTGATTACAGGCTGTGTGTCGCAAACAGACGGAGTCCTTGGAGACCGTATCCCGACTCCAGAGGGAGATTTCTATATTGATGGGATAGAAATAGAAAACGCACGTTTTGAACTGAACGGCATATCTAATCCACAGAACCCTAGTATGCAGATGCCTCTTCAACCTGCTCTGGCTTATTGGGTTAGAGAAGGCGACCACGTTGCCGCTAAATGGGACACCTTCGAGTATCACTGGGAGCAGGAGAAAAATTTTTGCGGCTTCAATGACAATACGCCGGTCTCTCAAGACGAAAAATGTTTAGTGTGTAACTACTGTGATCCGATTTATGCCAATGGAAACTACACAGGATTGCCGTGTCTCGGAACACAACCGGTACTTTCCGGTGCACAGGATTTTCTTGTTGTGGCGGATGCCGGTTTCATTCAAACACCAAACCCTGAAACAATTCTATCTATGGTCGGGATTGCCACGAACTTTTTGGGCGGATGTAATTCGTCTTATGCGGCGCGGGATTTTGCTCCGCAAAAGAGTGGTCTTTATCGGATTTTTTCGCCGACAACATTCATTACAATAAGGGGCGAAGCAAAGGGTGAGGCAAACATTCACGTTGTCACCTCCGGTGCGAGTATGAGCCAGAAAGCGGCTTACCGATTAAATCGGGAAACAATTGATGGCATAGATTATTGGACGTGGACTGTTCGGGGAGATGACTTCTGGCTGGAGAATTTCAGCCCAAACCTGCGCGTCACAGACATTCGGATTCTAAAAGGCAAATGTGAACCTGACCCGACTTCCGGCAAAGAATGTGTATCTCCCGGCGAAGTGGTTAAACCTTCACGCATTCTTTTCCTGCCGGATTTTAATAACACAGTGTCCGGTCATCCACAGGAAAGCACCAATCGTTGTTATGCATTCCCAAGCCAAACACTAGCAGACGGTAATTACATCAACCTTGAATCTTGCCGCAATACTTACAGCACAAACCCGAACTTGGGAACACAACCGAGAATTGTTACGCCGACTTATAACCCAGACATTTCAAGCACACCCAACAATTCGCTGCGAAAATTAACTTGGCTTATTCAATTCGACACAGGTGAAGGCGCAGATGCCAATTTGTCTCCGGATTCTCCAGGGTTTGACCCGATGCCGACAAATACTGAATTGGTTATTGAATTTACCATTCAAGCAAATTAGCCAAAGGAAACATTATGACTCGAATGAGAACAATTATGGCTATGTTGGCGGATTCCGTGACGGGAAAACTACAGCGCGGCACGCACTCAGAAAAATCAAAAAAGCTGTCTCGGTCAGAGCAGGTCAAAAGATGCAATGTTTTTTCCGCCATCGCTTTGCTTCTCTGCGTGATGTTGTCCGGTTGCGCGGGGAAATTTGAAGGTATAGCAACTGTTGTCGTGGACGACCATCACTGGAAAGAGGGACAACTCGATAACGCCTGCTTTGAGTTGATGCCAACAGGGAATTCTCCCGTGCTTCAACCCGGCGTGGATTTTTGGCTCAAGCATGGCGACCAGGTTGCCATCAAATGGGACACCTTCGAGTTTCATTGGGAGCACAACGAAGTGATGTGCTCTTTTGAAAATAACACCTCAACCTCTGATTGCAGCATCTGCGATTATTGCCAAAATCCGGTTGGTCAAAATGGTCCGCCATGTTTCGGATTTGAATTAAGAAACATCGGCAGTCCATTTCACATTGTGGCAATGCATGAAGGTTTTATTTTTAACCCAAACCCCAACATTGCCCTTGCTATTGATAGCCAACAAATTCCTGACGGATGCCCTAACAGTCCGAATCGAGTTGCTTTTTCGCCGGAAATGAGCGCAACTTATCAGATTATTTTTCCAAAGACCGATTACTCAACCGACCCTACACCTTTTGATGTTCAAGCCGAAACAAAGATTCATGTTATCAAGACCGGCATTAGCCGTACCGCAGCCTATCAGTTGATGCCGGAAACTGTAGATGGCACAGACTTTTGGACATGGAGAGTGACAGGAGACAATCGCTGGTTGGAGAATTTCAGTCCGAATTTGCGCGTTACAGGCATTCGGATTCTCAAAGGCAAATGCGAATCCGACCCGTCGCTTGGCAGAGAATGTGTTGCTCCTGATAATGATAAGTACGTTAAACCTTCGCGTGTCTTTTTTCTGCCAAACTTTCGGGGAACTGTATCAAATCATGTAAGCGAATCTACTCATGTATGCCACGAAAATCCAAATGCCGTGGATGGTTACTACATCAGACTAACTGACCTGAATACACAAACGTCCGACGATTGCCGCACAAGAAACGATGTAAATCCGCCGATTATAGATAAATCCGTCACACCAACTTATGAAGTTAGCCCTGAAAATCCCTTAGACAAACTGACTTGGCTAATCGAATTTAACATTAACGAAGGAGCTGATGCCGATTTGATGATGCCCGGTAATCAAACAATGTCGCCGAATGCTGAATTGATTATCGAGTTCATTATTGAAGCTTTTTGAAAAGAGGATGCCATGAAATCATATAAATTAAGACATATTTGCACTTTGGTTATTTTACTTATGGTGTCGTTGGTGCTGACGGGCTGCGATGATAATTTTTACCTGTCCGAAAAAGAAGCCGCCGCCTATAACAGCATTCTCGTCTCGCAATCAACCGCCAACATGCATTTCGACAACCTGCAAGGACGAGCGATTAACCTGACTTTTGATAATTCGACCGGAACACCGCGCCTGCAAAGCACAAATCTCTTAGCCGAAATGCGTCGCACCGAGATGGCACAGCTTGAAATCGGACCGGCGGCAGTTTCGCTAGACCGACTTCGTTCGGAACTTGAAACACAAATCGGCAAATGGATTGAAGGAAAACTTCAGCTTTACACAAGCGGCAACTCTGACGACCGTGTGCGGTTGACACAACTCGACAACGTCCAAGTCGTTTTCCTCACTAATCCGACATTCACTTATCAACCAGAACGCCAGACTATTGTTTTTGATGTGCGCCTGCAACTCTCTATCAACGGCACGATTGAAGTCAATGCGGTCAATTGGTTGATTGATTTCTTTACCAACATCAACGGTACATACCCGCTTCAGGTGATGATGTGGAATCTGCGGTTGCAGGGCGAAGCAAGCATCTATTCGCCATATGCTAACGCAGGACGCATTCGCTTTCAGATGATTCCGCAAATCCTCACCCCTATTCAAGTATTGGAAAACGGTCCGTCTGTTCCAAATGAAATTAAACAAGGCGTGGCGCAAGTTTTAACGCACAATTTGTCAGTGCGTGTTGACGAGGTTTTCGTGCAGGATTATTACCACTTCACGATGCCGCAAATCAGGTTGACTTCGCAGAATCCGAGTCGTCTGGAAGCCGCTTACCGCTCGAAAGCCGATTGGCTCGGACCCGATGCTGCACGCCCGCAAATGCATCTGGTCACGCGGGCACTGGACGGCAATCTTTATCATGCACGCAAAAGCAACGGCAGTTGGAGCAACTACACCGCCATACCATTTCCGAATCCAAGCCCAACACCGTACCCGCGCATTGATAACGACCCGACGCTTGTTCATTCGGGCAACAACCAACTCGAACTTGCGGCGACAAATCAAAGCGGCGATTTGGTTTATGCACATTATCGGGACGATGCCTGGGGTTATCAGCGCATCATCCGTCCGAACACATTTTACACTCCGGCAATCAGTTATCGCGGCAAACCTGCGGTGGAAGCATCAGCACCCGGTCAAACCGAAATCGTTGTTGTGGGCAGCGACGGCAATCTCTGGCATCACAGGCGAATAAATGGCGTGCTGCTTAATCCGACTCGCGTGCCTCTTACTACGTCTCAATATCTTGCCTTGCCCTATCGTGACCCGACTATGGTTCATATCGGCAATAAAATTGTGGTTATATTCGCCGACAACCAGAACCGCTTATTTGCAATTGCTTACGATTTAGAAACGAATGTGTGGGGACAGATGGCACTATTTCTTACATCTTCCAACACACAAACTACTATTACTTACTCACCGGCGGCTGTGACAACTGGCGAAAGACGGGTTAATGCCAATTCCGTCGGACAGGTTGATGTTGTTTATGTCAAACCGGGCGGCGCGGTTACACATCGTGTTCTGGAACTAAACGCAGATCATTTTACTCTGAACCCGACAGGAATCGCCTTTAGATTCAATGAGGCGACTATCCCCGGAGCAACTGCTAACGCCACTCCCGTTTTGACCTGCGCGACATATTTGCAACCTGAGTTAGTCGTACGCGGAACGGATAATCGTCTCCGGCACAGCCATTTTGTTTACGCGCTCGCGCCGTTTACGATTGATAATCACACGGTCAATCCTGGTTGGCAGAATTGGACTCTGCTGACCGACAATTTTTTTGCCGACACACCGAAAACCGACGGGCGTGTTTCCGAATTTTCCGCGGCAGCCACGCGCACAGGCAAAACGGAGTTAGCGGCGCGGGCATACACGACATACGTTTATTCTCAACAGTTAATTTTTCACAACGAATACGAAAGCGGGCGATATGCTCGCGCTAACACGCCTTGGAAAACAGTTCACTGGCGTGGTTGGGAAGTCACAGGCTCGCAACTGTTTTTAGGTCGCCCTGCGTTGGTGTCTGTTGACCGGAATTTTCAAATGGCACATATCGGCAACAACGCTGTATTCGGCTCGACAATTCACGTTGAACGCTTGGCGGAAACCAATGCAACTTACCTTATGGGATTGACTACGCCCACACGAACCACAAGTCCGATAGCCGACCCGCTCATACTCTCAACCGGACCTGGAATGCTTGACACGATTGCAATACGTAATGATGGCAGACCGGAACACACCCGCCAGTGGAGTAATGGTTCTGGCTATTCGGTTACGTTGACAGTTCCGGTTGGCGTGACGCTAACCGCACTTTCGGCGGCAACATATGGCAACGGTTTTATCGAACTCACCGCTTCCGCCAGCGACAACCGGATTTATCATTGGCGTTATCGGGACGGCACTTGGAGCGCACCTGTGGCGATTGCCAATCAAATAATCTCTGCGCCGATTCTGATGCAAACCGGAGCGGGACAACTTGAACTGCTCGGGGTTGATATGGATTACCATCTGTCCCGTTGGCGTTTTGTTAATAACGCATGGCAGCCACGGCTCAGTATTGCCCACAATTTTCGCATCAACAATGTGCTGTTTTCTCCAATTTCGGCTTCAAGCTGGGGCGACGGTTCGATTGACTTGGCAGTTGTCGGACTAGATACGCGCAATCTTTATCATCGCCGCATAGGACCCGGCGACGAAATTTGTACACAGCCTCCTCCATTTTGCCCTCCGCCGCGAGGCTTCAGCAATTTGGGTGGAAGCATCATGGACACACCTGTTCTTACGGCGTTTAGCCCGACGAGTTTGAACGTCCTGACGATGCAAGGGCTTCGCTGGCACAGCAGTTGGGCAACCCCGGAGTTGATACAACCCGCGCCTCCGCGTGACCCGTTGATTCGGTGGAGTGCGTTTGAATACATTGGCGGTGATGAAATGATTGTCGGCGGAGCGGCGCAAACGGGACGGAAAAACTTTGTTGCCGTAGCCATTCGTGCCGGGCAGTTTTACATTAACCGCAACATAGACGGGCGTTGGACGGGCTTTCAGCCGATAATCGGGCAGTATCCCGAACAGATAATAAAATTACCTGTGATTTTACCCGCGATAGCAACACACGGTAGTTAAGAATGTTTATTGAAGCACTGAATTTCTTTTGCAACCGCCGTTTTCAACAACGGCATAGCCCTATCAGTTTCATCATTCGATAGAATCGAATAATTCTTTGGAATGCGACAACTTGACGCGGTTTTGTCTTAATGTTTATTAAGACAAAGAGTTGTCGCATTCCAAAGCAGATGGATATATCAAATAACATCAACACAAAGGTTGAAGAGATTTCTTCGTCTGGCAGTCTGGCAACCTCGCAGTCCGACAGATGGCTTTTTTCATTCACAATTGATTTATCCGTTTTTTTAGGAAGCGCAGTTGTTTCTTTGCTGTTGTTGTGGATTGGTGCGTGCGTCGGCGTTTTGTATGACGATTCGCCTGACTGGGCTTGGATTGGTGCTGTGTTGTTGATTGACGTGGCGCACGTTCACGCAACTTGGTACAAAGTTTATTTCGATACAGAGGAAATAAAACGCCGCCTTTATCTTTATGTACTTGTTCCCGTGATTGGTTATGTTATCGGCGTTGCGCTTTATTCCGAAAGTGCGCTTCTCTTTTGGCGAGTCCTTGCTTACCTTGCGGTCTTTCATTTTGTGCGTCAACAGTATGGTTGGGTCGCTCTTTATCGCGCAAAGTTGAATGATAAAAATCAAATCGGAAAGTGGATTGATACGTCGGCAATTTATCTGGCGACTATCTATCCGCTTGTCTATTGGCACGCGAATCTGCCACGGAATTTTGCATGGTTTGTGCAGAGTGATTTTGCTTCATTACCTTCGATTATTTTGAAAATCCTAACGCCCGTTTATTGGATTGTGATGTTTGTTTATGCGGCACGTTCACTTTACGGCTGGGTCATAAAACGTGAAGGTAATATCGGCAAAGATATTGTGGTCATAACAACTGCCGTTTGCTGGTATGTCGGCATTGTTGTTTTTAATTCTGATTATGCTTTTACTGTAACAAACGTAATAATTCACGGCGTTCCGTATTTTGCTCTTATTTATTGGTATTCAAAGACACGACGGGAAACAGCAAACAAACCCTATCGTCTTTTAACTTCAAATCTTTTCGGGTTTCTCTTGTTGCTCTGGTTGATTGCTTACGCTGAAGAATTTTTCTGGCATCGCGGCGTGTGGCACGAACGCGAATGGATGTTCGGTCAACATTGGGACTGGACAAACTTAAAAACTTTTCTTGTTCCGCTTCTTGCTTTGCCTCAACTTACTCATTATGTCCTGGACGGATTCATCTGGCGCAGAAAGAACAACCCCGATTTTAAGTTGGTTCGATAAAGGGAAAGAAACGAAAAAAGAGAGTGGGGAGATACATTTATAGGAGAAAAACATTTATCATTTTCATTGATTTAAGCAGGAAGTAAAAAGTAAAAAGTAAAAATTAAAAAGTGGAATGCGGACGTAAATAGTTGAAAAATAACGTAACTCTCAACTTTTTCTGAATTTGATAAAACCAGCTTACTTTTGCTCACCTGCTTATATCGTTTTTCCTCCGGTTGCGACCTCTATCGAAAAATCTTTCTCTTACTCTGCGTTCTCCGCGCCTGCGGCGTGAAATTATTTTAGTGAATCAGGTTTCACGCCGCAGGCGCAGAGAACGCAGAGAAATCGTATGCGATTGAAAGTAGCTATGTTTTTCTTCTTTCAATTGCAAATGAGCAATGACAAATAGAAAATAAATCTACACTTCTCCCTTTCTCCCTTTCTCCCTTTCTTCTTATTGCGGTTGATAAGCGCGTTCAATCGGTATATCCGTAGCCACACCAAAGCTTGTAACTACTGAGTTGCTGTTTGAACTCTGCCTGACGTACCAGACACCGCTTCTATAAACGGCTATGTCATCCGAACCATCCCCGTCATAATCGGCTGTGACAGGAATATCCGTTGCAACACCATATTGTTCGGCGTTTTTGAGAATCGTTCCGTCTGCGGTTATCACAAACCAATACATCAAACCGCCGATTGGTGCGGTGACGCCAATATCAGATTTGCCGTCGCCATTGTAATCACCGATGGCAGTTGTGAATGTATCTAATCCCCAACGAATGACCTTAGTGCCACCGTTTGACAGGAGAATGTAATAGTTTGTTCCGGGTGCCGGTCCGTCCGTGCGGCGAACTGCAAAATCTGCTTTGCAATCACCATCGAAATCACCAATGAGCGGTTTGTCCGTAGCAACTCCCCATTGCAGAGCAACAAGAATATTGCCGTCTGCTTTGCGAACATACCAGGTTCCGTTGCGATACACGGTCGGGTCAGCTACGCCGTCGCCGTTGTAATCGCCCACAAGCGGAATATCGCCCGGCACTCCCCAAGGAAAGATTTGAGCCACACCGTTTGAGCTATTCAAAATATACCAAGTTCCGTTACGGAAAATCGCAAGGTCAGTCTTACGGTCGCCGTCGTAATCGCCCGGAACAAGCACGTCACTTGTCACGCCCCAGAATGAAACTTTGTAACCACCTGTGCTTTGATTTAGGTGCCATTGACCGTTGCGAAATACAGCATGGTCAGCTTTATTGTCACCGTCAAAATCACCGCGTTTGCTTTGAACACAAGCCGCGTTGCAGGTATAGCCGTTTAGAACCTGAATGCTGTCAACACGCCAACCTGTTGCCGCAACACTTCCGTCCGTTCCCAGACGGAATTTGAACTTGACGTTCTGTCCGCTTGCCGCAGCAGGAAGATTAACAACTGTGGTTACATAACCGCTTGAACTTGCAGACCAAGTATTTCTGCCCGAAAGCGGGTTTGACGACGAATTCAGAACACGATTGTATCCACCGCTTATAAAACTTCCCCCTGCCGTAACAATATCCTGATATGCTCCGGCGTTTACAGTAGGAATACTTATTTCAAGCACGCCGCCGTCCCAACCTGCTTCAAGGTCATAGTTATTTCTGAACGTGAACTTCGCCGCCGCAGATGAAATCGGAATATTAGGTGTTACGAGTTCGGAACCTACAACTGTCGTCGGATTGGGAACAAAAAGGGAATTTGCCCCGCCGTCGGGTGCTGTTGTCGAAGTCACCCAAGGCGTTGCTGTTCCTGTTGTTGTTGTCGTCGTGTATCCCGCAGGCAAAGCCGGTGCGGTCACACCATCAAAGTTTTCAGTTGCTCCAATGACAGGCACACCAATCGTAATTTTGCGTTGTGCTGCTGTCGGACCGTGACTGCTGTTAATTGCAAAATCGAGTGTCAACTCTGTTCCGCACGGATGATTTGCAGGAACTGTGTAGTTGATTTGTCGCGTGACGGTTTGGCTTGCACCAATATCGCCATAGCTCACAGCCCCGCCGCCATTGACCGATACCGTCGAATTTGTCGCTGTCGTACTCAACGGATTTTGAATCGGCACATTCAAAACGAGAGCTTCGTTCGGTTCTGGAAAACCATTACCGTTAGCATCTGTAAACGAGAACGGAGCGGTTTGTAGAAGATTCGGAAGAGCAAACGATTCAACGACATTTGTGCCGTTTGTTGTCGCACCAAACCCTGCGCCTCTTACTGCAAATCCAGCCCAAATGTCGCCCGTGTCTGTTCCACCCAAAGCCTGCGATGCTTGCAATATCGCATCACGCGCCTGAATAAATGTCGGGTCTGTTGGCGTAACTTTCATCGCGTCCGTTACGAGTTGCATCATGCGTTGATTGCCGACTTCAAAACCCAAACGTGTAATCACACGCGCACGCACTTCAAACAACATCGAACACCAGACTTCGCCGTTCGCGTGAACCGAGGTTGTTGACCAAGATGTCGGCGCAGTATAAGCACCGTCTGTTATGTTCGCTTGTGCCGCGTCAATGTCCGCGAATGTCAGAGGGTTGTGTGGTCTTCCGTTTGGACCCAGATTGCTTATGCGCGTATATGGAAAGTGGCGAATGCCGAAATAATAGTTTCCATTCGGCGCGGCTGAACGCAGCAAATATGTTGAATAGCCGCCCGTCGTGTACATTCCCGTATTCACATCTTCATCTGCGGTCGAAAGCAAAAGGCGTCCGTAAAAATCAGACCAGCCTTCGCCCATGCCGCCCGATTGTGTTGTGTTAAGACCGCTTCCGTTTCCAATCAAACGATTTGAAAGCCCGTGTCCGTGTTCGTGAATAATGATGTCTGCATCCAAATCGCCGTCGCGGTCAGGGTTAGGCGTTGTCCAGATGTACATCTGCATTCTGCCTCGTCCGCCGTCTGCGGGCGTTCCGAAATTTGCGTTATTTGTTCCTGAACTGTCCTGTGCTTCTGCCGAAACGCGGTCGTTACCGTTTCCGCCGCGTCCGAAGTTGTCGTTTTGAAAGTTTCTTGCCGCTTCCGTAAAACCGACCTGATAAAGCCTGTCGTGGAAGATATTATTCCAATAGAAAAGATTTGTTACAACACCGTTTCTGTAATCCGCACCTGTGGGCGCATCGCCTGCTCCTGCTGTCCCGTTGCCCGGTGTGTAGTTAAAATTGAAAACGCGAATGCCGCTTGTCAGCGTAGCCGTTGCCATTCCATTCGCGTCAATACCGTTTGTACCATCAATATCTAAACCTGCTTGGAGGTTGTTTCCATCCGTTGTCAGATTACCGTCCGTAATCCAGCCGTTGTTGTTGAATGTAAACGGAGCTTCGTTACCGATTTTCGTTACATTTGTACGGCTGATAAGTGTGCCTTGTGTTCCAACAGTCGGGCTGTTTGGCCCCGGCGAAAGAGGTGCAGGATTGTCGTCTGTATAGACGTTATATGTTGATTGTTGTGTCTGGTCGTTGACGATATTTTTGCGCCAGAGAAGTTTGCCGGATCCGGCATCAATAATTACATAGTAAGCCGCGACAGGCTCCCAGAAAAGAACCCGCCAAGCCGCAACAGCAACACCCGGTTCTGTCGGAAAATACACCTTTTCCGCCGTAGTGGGTAAATCAAATTGCCCGCGCTCAAATTCAACTTTTTGTCCGTTATTTTCAGAAGAGGTTTGTATTATATCACCTGAATTTGCTTGGCGATTGATGTGGCGTGATGCGGTTAAAACCGCCGTTTCCGCATCCCCGAAATTTTTCGACAAAGAGTTGTAATCGAGTCCGGGGGCGAGGTTATTTATCATGCGAAAGACTTTCCCGTCTTTCGTCAACGCGGCGCGAATTTCGCCTTTGAAAACAGGCACGCCGTCAATCTCTTGTCCCAAATCAACGTAAGAAAAAACACCGTCCGGGTTTGTATAATCCGCAATGGTTTTCAAGTCTTGAATTTGTTTATCGCTCAAACCGACAAGGCTTTCGTTTCTTTGCAGGAATTGGCGAATCGCTTCCGAGTGTTTTTTCCCGGAAGGAATGTTTGTTTCTGCCAAAAAAGTTGTTGTCAAAACATCCGTACCGATAACTTCAGGCACGCGCAAATCCTGGTTGTACCCGACCTTTAAGGTTGGCACGGTGCGACGAAGTTCTGCTTCTCCGTTTATCAATTCTTGTTTGACTGCCAGCAAATCTGTTGAAGCCTTGCCGCCTTTTTGTTGTGCTTCCGCCATAACGGCTTTCGATTCTTTCGTGCCGTTTGTGCGAACATCATAAAAAGGAAGATACGGATTAAAACTGCGTGTAACTCCATCTTCGCCTGTATGGTTAAAGGTTTTTTTGTTAACGGCTTGTGTGCGTTCTTGCGTTCGCGGCACAAGAGCAATCAAGGCAAGCAACGCCAAAATAACAACGGCGGTAAATATAAGTCCGCGTTGTTCGTTTCGTAAAACATTATTCATCTTCTTCTTAAATTCTCCTGATGCCCTCAAAGGGAAAAACTTAGGGTTAAGTAACTGTAATCTCAACGTCTTATGTTAAAGACTGCTTTATTTTTTATGGTTAGCTACTGAAGTCTGGACACTTTTGAAATTGTCCCTAAGGGACAGATGAAAATAGCCCAACGATTCATCGTTGGGAATGTCAGATAAAGCAATTTGAGTCCCGTAGGGAAGGCTCAATAGAAAATTTGTCAATAATCAGTCGTCCCTACGGGACTGTGAATGATTATTAACTTTTTCCCAACGATGAATCGTTGGGCTATTATCGAATCGTCCCTGACGGGACGAAAAAGTGT
>Ga0187894_10002431_pt1 | contig 22280 bp, 19 predicted proteins | sample GBC1701081metaG_FD_136650 | JGI IMG/M metagenome (GOLD analysis project Ga0187894, IMG submission 136650) | White microbial mat communities from a lava cave in the Kipuka Kanohina Cave System on the Island of Hawaii, USA - GBC170108-1 metaG ... | reverse complement strand
TGGATCTTGGTAGCGGCCTCGGCCACCCACCACTGGATCGCCTGGCGGTCGGCCAGCTTGGCGCCGAAGGTGACGCGCTGCTTGGCGTGCTCGCACATCATGTCGAGCGCGCGCCGTGACATGCCGATGCACCAGGCGCCCATCTGCAGCCGGCGCACCGTCAGCCGCAGCTGCATGGGCGCAAAACCCTGGCCGATGCGGCCCAGCATCTGCTCGCCCGACACGCGGCAGTCGTCGAACACCACCTCGTAGGTGCGTTGGCCACCCAGCATCGGGATCTCGCGCGCGACCTCGAAGCCCTTGGTGCCCTTGTCGACGATGAAGGCGGTGATGCCCGAGTGGCGGCCGCTCGATCCCTCGACGCGCGCCATGACGATGGTGAAATCGGCCGACGGCACGCGGCTGATCCAGATCTTGCGGCCGTTGATCACCCAGTCACCGCCGTCCTGGACGGCGCGCGTGATCAGGCCGGCCGGATCACCACCGGCACCGGGTTCGGAGATGGCGATCGCCGACTTCGCCTCGCCGCGCGCGTAGGGCTCGAGATATTTCTGGCGCTGCGGCGGGCTCGCCGTTGCCATCAGCATATGCATGTTGGGCGAATCGGGCGGGAAGGTGAACGGCACCACCGTGCGACCGATCTCCTCGTTCACCGCCATCAGCGCCACCGCCGGCAGGTTGGCGCCGCCGAATTCCTCCGGCGCGTCCAGGCCCCACAGGCCGAGCTCCTTGCACTTCTTCAGAACAGGCGCTTCCTCGGCCTCGGTGAGGCCGACCTTGCCACCCGACATTTCGCGCGCCAGCACGGCCTTCTCCAGCGGCATCAGTTCGTTGTCGACGAACTTCGCCACCACGTCCCGCAGCATGCGATGCTCTTCCACCAGGTCGAACGGCATGGCTTCCTCCCGACGCGCCTCTCGTGACGCCCGGTATATCCAGCCCGCCGCGCGCCGGCCAGACACCGGGCCTGCAAAGCAGCCCGGCGTCCAGGGTTTCCCAGACACTCCGTTGAACGTGTCGCCGGATCACTCCGCCGCGAGCCGCCGTCCCATCCGCGGGTCGCGCGTGAGGATGCCGTCCTGCAGGTCGCGATCGATCAGGGCGTCGCTGCGTTCCGTGGGATGACCGTAGCCGCCGCCACCGCCGACCGTCATCTCGACCACGTCGCCCTTGTGCAGATCGACGGCGGCTTTCGAGCGCAGCGACTGCGTGGAACCATCGGTGCGAACCACCGTGCAGCCGCCGGTCCTGGCCGGCTCGCCACCGAACAGGCCATCGGGCGCCAGGCGGAAGCGGTCGGAGTAGATCGCCAGCTGCACGTCATCGCGCAGGATCTCGTAGCGGCGGCGCAGGCCGGCGCCGCCGCGTTGGGCGCCCATGCCGAAGGAGTCCGGCTCCAGGGTGTAGCCGGCGACGCGGAACCAGTCGTAGTCGAGATCGAGCGACTCGACGGGCGCATTGGAGCAGTTGCTGAGCGGCCCGTCGACCGCATCGCAGCCGTCGGCCGATTTCGACGCGCCATAGCCGCCGCCGAAGATCTCAAGATAGACCGAGTAACCGGCTTCGCCCAGCCGCGACAGGCAGAGCGCCGTCGTGGTGTCGAAGCCGCAGGCGATCACGCGCTCCGGCATGGCCTGGGCCAGCGCCTTCATCACGGCGTTGAAGGCGCGGAAGGCCGGCACCATGCGGGCGCGCACCGGCGCCGGCGGCCTCGGGTTCATCAGGCTGCCGTACGGCACCTTGACCTTGATCGGCCGCGCCATGCCCTCGTTGTAGGGAATGTCGGGGCTGGTCAGCACCGACTTCACGCACGACAGCACGGCACTCAACGTGGACGAGTACGGGCAATTGAGGTTGCGCTTGACCTGGGCGCAGGTGCCCTCGAAGTCGACCTCGACGCCATCGTCGGCGATGGTGACCTTGGTCTTGATCACCAAAGGCGTGTCGCTGAGCCCATCGTCGTCGACGGCGTCCTCGCCGTAGTAGACGCCCTTGGGCGCCTGGGCGATGGCGGCCCGCACGCGACGCTCGCTATAGTCCTGCATCTCGCGCATCACGTCCATCACGGCGGCGGCGCCATAACGCGCGCAGAGCTGCTTCACGCGCGCCGCGCCGATGTGGTTGGCGGCGAACTGGGCGTTGAAATCACCGATCGTGAGATCAGGCACGCGCACGTTGGCGGTCACCAGTCGCTCGAAGGCGCCGCCGCTCCAGTCGCGCTCGAAATTGTACTTCGAGGGCGGGATGCGCAGGCCCTCCTGGTAGACGTCGCTGGCGTGGATATTGAGCCCCGGCGCGCCGCCACCGAGATCGAGGTGATGCGCCACGCTGGCGCCGAAGCCCACGACCTGGCCGTCGACGAAGATCGGCGTGAAGATGAAGACGTCGGGGATGTGCTGGCCGCCCTCGAAGGGATCGTTGTTGATCAGGAAGTCGCCGTCCTGCAGCGTCTCGACGGGATAGCGCCTGAGGCAGGCGCGCAGGGTCTCGCCGATCGGGCCCAGCTGCATGGGGATCAGCTCGGCCTGCGCCACGGTGTTGCCGTGCCGATCCATCAGGCCGGCCGACCCGTCGCGTGCCTCGCGCAGAATGGTCGAGTAAGCCGAGCGGATCAGCTTGACGCCCATCTCGCGCGCGCCGGCCACCAGCGCCTGGCTGATCACGGCATAGTCGATCGGGTTCATCTCAATACTCCGTCAGCGCTTGCACCCTTCTCCCCCCGCTACGCGGGCGGAGAGGAGGATTTCGTCACCACCATGTTGTCGGCGGCGTCGATCGTGGCCGACCAGCCGGATGGAACATACGTGGTGGCGGTGTAGCCTTCGATCACGGCCGGGCCGGCGATGGTCTGGCCGGCCGTCATCGCCTCGGCGGCATGGCGGGTGCAATCAACCCAGCGCTCGCCCTCGAAAATGCGCGTCATCTCCGGCGCACGCGCCGGCTGACGCTCGCGCTCCAGGGTCGGCAGCGACTCGATCGGCAGGGTGGCGCCGACCCGCAGCGCCACGATCTCGACCGGCCGGTCGAGCCCGGCACCGTGCATGAAGACGCGATGGTGCGCATCGGCGAAACGCGCGGCGAGATAGGCGGCGTCCAGCGATTGGGTGCGCTCCGCCTCGATCTCGACCGGCACCTCGAAGGCCTGGCCGACGAAGCGCATCTCCAGGGTGTGCGTGAAGGTCAGGCAACCCGACAGGCCCATGTCGCGGAACTGGGCCGCGAGCCGGATGCGCATTTCGCAGAAGCGGTCGCTGACATCCTCGGCCGCGGCCTCGTCCAGGCGCATCTTGCGCGTGATGGTGTCGAACTTGGTGTAGTCGGACGCCACCAGCCCGTAGGCCGAGATCACGCCGGGATTGGGCGGCACGACAATGGTCGTGATGCCGAGATCTTCGGCCACCTTGGCGGCATGCAGGGGACCCGCGCCACCGAACGGCACCAGCACATAGTCGCGGGGATCGCGGCCGCGCTCGGTCGACACGAGCTGGATGGCGCGCACGATGTTGGCATCGGCCAGCCGCAAGACGCTCGCGGCCGCCTGCTCGATGCTCATGTCGTACTTGGCGGCGATAGGCGCGAACACGCCGTGCGCCGCCGTGGCGTCGAGCATCATGCGTCCGCCCAGGAACGAGCCCGGCCGGATGGTGCCGATCACGACGTGTGCGTCGGTCGTGGTCGCCTCATGGCCGCCCTTGCCGTAGCAGGCCGGGCCGGGCTCGGCGCCGGCGCTCTGCGGGCCGACCCGCAGCATGCCGCCGTCATCGACCCAGGCGATGCTGCCGCCGCCGGCCCCCACCGACACGATGTCCAGTACCGGCGTGCGGATCGGCAGGCCGTCGATCTCGGTTTCCGACGCCAGCGACGGGCGGCCGTTCTCGACCAGGCACACATCGGTGCTGGTGCCGCCCATATCGAAGGTGACGAGGTTGCGAAAGCCCGAACGTTCGACCTGGCGCGTGGCGCCCACCACACCGGCCGCCGGTCCCGAGTACAGCGCCGTGATCGCACTCTTGCGCATGGCGTCCGCCGGCAGGCGGCCGCCATTGGACTGCATCACCGTGAAGCGGCCGGCAAAGCCATCATCCGCCAGGGTGCGCGCGAAGCGATCGAGGTAGCCATCGATCACCGGCTGCACGTAAGCCGACAACAGCGTGGTCGAGGCGCGCTCATACTCGCGGAATTCGCGCACGATCTCGTGCGAGCAGGTCACCAGCACGTCGGGCAGCTCAGCGCGGATCAGTTCGGCGACGCGCAGTTCGTTCGCCGGATTCGCATACGCGTTCAGCAGGCAGACGGCGAGGGCGCGATAGCCACCTGCTCTCAGCGCCGGGATTAGCCGGGTGCGCACCGCCGTCTCGTCCAGCGGTATCGACGCCGAGCCGTCGGCCAGCATGCGCTCGGGCACTTCGAAGCAGTCGCGGCGATAGAGCGGCGGCGACGGCTTCTGGTAGGCGAGATCGTAGATGTTGCGCCGATCGTGACGCTGCAGGAACAGCAGGTCGCGAAACCCATCGGTCGTGACGAATGCCACCTTGGCGCCCTTGCGCTCGAGCACGGCATTGGTGGCCACTGTCGAGCCGTGGCCAAGGTCGGCGATGGCCTTGAGGTCGAGCCCTGAGGCCCGCAGCGCGTCGAGGGCGCCGATATCGGGGCTGCGGGGCGTGCTGGGCACTTTGGTGACGACGACCCGACCGCCGCTGACCGCGACCAGGTCGGTAAAGGTTCCGCCCACTTCGACGCCTACGCGCATGCCTGCCCCGCCCCTCGTGTGAACCGCCGTTCAGTGTGGCCAAGGTCGGCAGCGGGCGCAAACGGTATCGTCATTCCGTGGCGTGGGTCACGTTCCGCCGCGCGGAGCGTCGGGGTAGTACTGCGGCGCCTCGCGGCGATCGAACATGCCGTAGTCGCGAACCACCCTGACATGCCGGTGACGCAGCACGCCGTAGGATGACGGGCGCGGGATCCACCGCTCTGCCGACTCGGCATCGAGCCATGACACCATCAGCAACAGCTTGCCCGCATTGTAGATGCTCTCGAACACCTCGTGATCGACGACGCCATCGGCCGCCGCCAGCCCCAGGGCGGCGGCGACGTCGATGTCATGCGCACCGTCGGCTTTGTCGGGCGACAGTTCGCTCAGCGTGACGGCCTTGGCGGAGCCGACTTCGGTTTCATCGAAGCGCTGCTCCCGGAGCACCTGGCCGTGCGGAACCTGATTGTCCCGGGTGATCTCGCCGACACGCAGGTGATAGTCGGCGAAGACCTCGAAGCGGCCCTTCTCCTGGACCTGGTGATGGACAGCCAAGGTGCGCCAGCGGACGACCGCCTTTTCGTCACGCCAGGTCGACAGCGATACCATCCGGCCCTGCGTGCGCTGGCTGGCGAACCGCTCGTTGTCGATGAAACCGTCGATTTTCTCGATCTCGGGCTTCAGGAATTTCGCGAGGTCGAGATACTCGTCCCAGCGCTCCTTTTTGGGCTGCACCTCGAAGATGACGGCGAACATGGTTTGCTCCCTCGCATTCGGTCAGGTGGCTGTGTGTTTGTCAGAACGGTCCTTGCCGCGCAGGAAGGCTTCGGCCTCGCGATAGAGCGCGTAGCGGCCCTCTTCCAGATGCATCAGGTGCGTCGCCCGGGCGATCTTGATGTCACGCCGCATCGGCGACACCGTCAGCGCATCGAACAGCCATCGTGCATCGGCGTCCGTCACCAGGCTATCCCATTCGCCGCGGATAATCGCCAGCGGCGCCGTGATCAAGGCCGGATCGTAAGCGAGATCGCCAGCCCAGGCATCGGCGATATCCTGCCACGGGCCGCTGGGGATCTGAACGCTGGCGGGCGAGCGCGCGCGGCTATCGGGGTCGGTATCGAGATAGAGCGATCCCCACGAATCGAAATGGCGTCGGAACAGGACTGCTGGCTGTCCGGCTGGAACGTCCCCGGTGAACCGCTTCCATTGATCGTCCAGCGACACCAGGCGCCAGGCGGGAAGGCGCGTGGGCTCTGCGCTCCCGGGACGCCACGTGACGGGACCGAAGAACACCAAACGATCGACGAGGTCCGGGCAACGGCCGGCAAAGCGGCCTGTCGCGATGGTGCCCCAGGAATGAGCGATGATGCAGACGCGGGGCACACCATGCCGCTTGCAGATGAACCGCACGGCCTGCTCGAGCTGACGACTTGCTGTCTCGGCGGTTCCCAAGGCGGCGTGGTGTTCGGCAGGGTCGGCCATTTCCGGATACGGGTCCGAATGGCCGAAGCCGTGGAAGTCAAAGCCCCAGACGTCGAAACCGGCATCGTTCAGTTCGTCGCGCCAGGCGCGTCCATCGAAGCGGTGCGCAATAGAAAGCGCCGACGGAAATGTCCCACCGTGAACGTAGAGAACGACCTTCGGTGCGGTGCCGCGTGCTGGCGGCAAATGGCGCAGGAACAGCTCAAGCCCCTCCAGCGGGCTTGGGATGTGGAAATGCGCCTCCCGAGGATCGAGCTTGACCGGAAGCGGGCGTTTCAGACGTTGCATGATGCCTCCATCGTTCGCCTTCAGGATATGGAGCGCATGACGGGTAGCCGCGACGACCGAAGGTTCGGGTGTGATCGAAATGTCGAAGCTTGACCGCAGCAGTGGTTGATCCGCGCCGCGCCATGGCCCAACGTCATCGCCGCGTAAACAAGAGGAACAAGCGTGAGCGAGACCGTCGTCCTGCCGACACAGGCCCGAGTCGTGATCGTGGGCGGCGGCATTGCCGGCCTGAGCGTAGCCTATCACCTCACGCAACGGGGGTGGCGCGACGTGCTGCTGCTGGAGCGGCACAAGCTCACCAGCGGCACGACGTGGCACGCCGCCGGTCTTGTCGGTCAGCTGCGCGCCACGCACAACCTCACGCGGCTGGCCAAGTACACCGCCGAACTGTTTGCGCGACTGGAAGCGGAAACCGGTGTCGCCACAGGCTTCCGGCAGCGCGGCTCGCTCGCCGTGGCGGCCACGGAAGGCCGCTGGATCGAGCTGAAGCGAGGTGCCTCGATGGCGCGCCATTTCGGACTGGACGCGCACCTGCTGACACCGGCCGAGGCGAAGGCGGCATGGCCGCTGCTCAACACTGACGATCTCGTCGGTGGCCTGTTCATCCCCAAGGACGGACAGACCAACCCGGTCGATACCGCGATGGCGCTGGCGCGCGGTGGGCGCAACGGCGGCGCACGCATCATCGAAGGCGTGACGGTGACGGGCGTCACCGCCCGCAACGGCACTGTCACGGGCGTACGCACGACAGCAGGCGACATCAGCGCGGAGATCGTCGTGAACTGTGCCGGCCTGTGGGGCCACACGCTCGGCCGCATGGCCGGCGTCGCCGTGCCACTGCATGCGGCAGAGCATTTCTACGTCGTCACCGAGCCGATCGCGGGCCTGTCGCCCGACACGCCGGTGCTGCGCGATCCCGACAGCGCCAACTATTTCAAGGAGGATGCCGGCAAGCTGCTGGTGGGCTGGTTCGAGCCAATGGCACGGCCCTGGGACGAACGCGCCGCGCCTGACGACTTCGCCTTCGGCACCTTGCCGGTTGACATGGACCACATCCAGCCGCAGCTCGAGCTGGCGGCAGCCCGCGTGCCGCGCTTCGGCGAGGTCGGCATCCGCACGTTCTTCAACGGGCCGGAGAGCTTCACGCCGGATGATCGCTACCTGGTGGGCGAAGCGCCTGAAATGCGCAACTTCTTCGTCGCCTGCGGCTTCAATTCGATCGGCATCCAGTCCTCCGGCGGCGCCGGCATGGTACTGGCGCAGTGGATCGTCGACGGTCATCCGCCGATGGATCTGTGGGACGTCGACATCCGGCGCGTGCTGCCATTCCAGGCCAACCGGTCCTATTTGCGCGCGCGCACCGAGGAAACGCTGGGCCTGCTCTACGCCATGCATTGGCCGTACCGCCAGGTCGAGACCGCGCGCGGCGTACGTCGCTCACCACTCTACGATCGCCTGGCCGTGCTGGGCGCCTGTTTTGGCGAGACGGCCGGCTGGGAGCGCGCCAACTGGTTCTCGGCACCGGACGAGATCGCCGAGTACGCCTACAGCTACGGCAGGCAGAACTGGCACGAGGCATCGGGCGCCGAGCATCGCGCGGCGCGCGAGGCCGTGGCGCTGTTCGACCAGACCTCGTTCGGCAAGGTCCTGGTGCAGGGCCGCGATGCCGAGGCCATTCTGAACCGCATTTGCGCCAACGACATCGCCGTGGCGCCGGGCAAGGTCGTCTACACGCAATGGCTCAACCCGTGCGGCGGCATCGAGGCCGACGTCACCGTGACGCGCCTGGATGAAACGACGTTTCTCGTCGTGACGTCCGCGATCTGCCAGACGCGCGATCTCGCCTGGCTGAAACGGCATATCCCACCCGATGCGCTGTGCAGCGTCACCGACGTCACGTCTGGCTACGCGGTGCTGGGTGTCATGGGACCGCACGCGCGCCGCCTGCTGTCCAGCGTGTCGCCCGACGATTTCGGCGACGATGCCTTCCCGTTCATGACGTCGCGCGAGATCGACCTCTCCTGGGCCCGAGTCCGGGCGTCACGAGTCACGTATGTCGGGACCCTGGGCTGGGAGCTCTACATCCCCACCGAGTTCGCCGCCCAGGTGTTCGACACGCTGCTGGAAGCCGGCGAGGCGGTCGATCTGAGACTCGCCGGATATCACGCGCTCAATTCGCTGCGACTGGAATGCGGCTACCGCCATTTCGGCCACGACATCACCGACGAGACGACACCGCTTGAAGCCGGCCTCGGCTTCGCCGTCGCTTTCGGCAAGCCCGCTGATTTCATCGGGCGCGAGGCACTGCTCAAACAGCGTGGCCGGCCACCGGCACGCCGGCTGGTGTCCATCGTGGTCGATCATCCCGAGCCGATCCTGCTGCACGACGAGCCGCTGTGGCGCGACGGCCAGCGCGTGGGCATCACGTCATCCGGCATGTTCGGCCACACGGTCGGTCGCAGCGTCGGGCTGGGCTACGTGCACCACGACGCCGGCGTGGACGCGGCGTGGCTTGCCGACGGCCGCTGGGAAGTCGAGATCGCCTGCGAGCGCTTTGCCTGCCGGGTCTCGCTCAAGCCACCGGTCGACACCAAGGCCATGCGCGGCTGATCAAAACGAAACCGCGCCGGAGAGGGAGCCGGCGCGGAGTCGGGAACCTGACTTTTCTTCGTTATACAGCCTACTACGCGTACGACGCGTTGCTACGCGTACTACGCACCGACGTGAGGGGGCGTCGGATCCATATCGACCCCTAGGCTTCTCCCTAGGCTTCTCCCACAGTTTGCAGGATCGAGGCCGTGAGTGCCTCGCCCGGGGTCTTGCCGGCCCAGACCACGTACTGGAAGGCCGGATAGAAGCGCTCACACTCGCCGATCGCGATATCGACAAGATCCTCGAGCTGTTCGGCAGACAGTCCCGCCGTCCCGCGCAACGGGATGGAATGGCGGAACATCGGCAGGTTCTCCTCCGACCACAGGTCGAAGTGGCCCAGCCAGAGCTTTTCGTTCATCAGCGCCAGCAGCCCATAGACGTCGCGGTGCCGCTCGGGCGGTACGCGCACGTCGAAGGCGCAGGTGAAATGCAGCGCATGCACGTCGTCGCGCCAGGCGAAGAACAGCCGGTAGTCGCACCACTTGCCGGCGACCTCGGCCGCGATCTCCCGCTCGCTCGTGCGGTCGAACGGCCAGTCGTTGGCCTGTACGACCCGCTCGATCAGATCCAGCGGATTGACCGGCCTCGGTCGGGTACGCTCCCGCTGCGACAACGCCATGCGGCCGATCTCCCCGGAATCCTGATGGCGACCACCATCCGCCGAAACCGGCGATTTGGGGGTCGGAGAAGGGTCCATCAGAATGGCTAGAATTCCCCGTATCTTGTGGGCAGCCAGATCGGCGCCACTCGATATAGCGGCAGCCTGCCACGCGTAGAATCCCGGCGCAAGAATCTAGGCTGTGGATTCTGTCGTTTTTCGATGGGGAAAAATACGGTTTACGAGTCCTCGCCCCCGCCTCTGGCGGATCCGGTCGCGGGAGGCCCGCGCTCGGGCGGTGCAGGCTCCAGCCCGGCTAGACGAGAGCGAATGCGGGCGTGGACGCCCGCGGTCCCAAAAGCTAGCGCTGCGCCAGCTTGGCCTCGAGCTCGGCGATGCGGGCGCGCAATTCTTCGTTCTCCTCACGCGCCTTGGCGGCCATGGCCTTGACCACCTCGAACTCCTCGCGGCTCGGCAGGTTCATGCCGTCGAGCAGCTTGGCCAGCTGATCGCGCACCCGCGATTCGATCTCACCGCGCAGGCCGCTGAAGGCGCTGGCGGCGCCGGTGGCGACCTTGGCAAGGTCATCGAGGATCGGGTTTCGGGTCTGCATGGCCGGCGCTCCGGGCTCGTCAACAGACGCTATATGGAGTGGCGGTCGCGTCCCGTCCATGGGGATCGCTCAGGCCGCGTCCAGCGTCGTGCGGTAGCGCTTGAGTGCAACAAAGGCGACCAGCACCAGGAACACGCCCAGCGGCCAGACGTCCTGCGCGATCTCGCTCCAACCGGTACCCTTCAGCATGATGCCGCGCACCACGCGCAGGAAGTAAGTAAGCGGGATGATCTCGCCCAGGGTCTGGGCCCAGCCCGGCATGCCGCGGAACGGAAACATGAAACCCGACAACATGAGCGAGGGCAGGAAGAAGAATACCGACATCTGCATCGCCTGCATCTGGGTGCGGGCGATGGTCGAAAACGTGTAGCCCAGCATGGTGAGCGCGGCGACGAACAGCAGGATCACCGCCAGCAGCAGCGTCAGCGAGCCGATCATCGGCACGCCAAAAACCAGCCAGGCCATGGACAGCACGATCACGACCTGCACGAAGCCCACGCCGATATAGGGCGCGATCTTGCCCAGCATCACCTCGGCCGGCTTCACCGGCATGGCGAGCAGGTTCTCCATGGTGCCACGCTCCAACTCGCGGGTGAGTGCCACCGCGGTCATCATCACCAGTGTCAGGGTCAGGATCACACCCAGCAAGCCGGGCACGATGTTGTACTGGGTGATACCTTCGGGATTGTAGCGGCGATGCACCACCGTCTCGAACGAGGCCGGCCCGGCATTGAGCACCGCCAGCGGCCCGATCAGATCGCGCGCCAGCGCGCTTTCGCCGATCTGCACGGCGGCTGACACCGCATTCGATGCCGCCGCCGGATCCGTGGCATCAGCCTCGATCAAAAGCTGCGGCCGCTGGCCGCGCAGCAAGGTGCGGCCGAAGCCATCGGGGATCGTCACCGCAAACGACACGGCGCCGGTGGCGATCAACCGCTCGACTTCGGCGCGGCTGTCCACGACGTGCGTGATGCGGAAGTAGCCGGAGTTCTGCAGCGCCGTGGTCAAGGTGCGCGCGAACCGGCTCTGATCGGCCACCGCCAGTGCCGTCGGCAGGTTCTTGGGATCAGTGTTAATGGCGAAGCCGAACAGGAAGAGCTGCATCAGCGGCACGCCCAGCATCATGGCAAAGGTGAGCCGATCCCGTTTCATCTGGATCAACTCCTTCACCATCACGGCGCCGATGCGCGCCAGCGAGATGCCGGTCATGGCGCACCTCCGTACCCCTCTCCGCCCGCATCGCGGGGGGAGAGGGAGGGGGCCATCGCGACGCGATGGGAGGGTGAGGTGGGTATTGAAGCCGGACGCGAACGGGGCAGCACAGATCGCCTCTGTTCAAGCGCCCACCTCACCCTCCCATGCCTTCGGCATGGGCCCCTCCATCTCCCCCCACTGCGTGGGCGGAGAGGGGTTGGGGTCGAAGGACCTCGACTCCTCACGGCCGGTCCCTTCCGCCCATGAGCTGGATGAAGACATCCTCGAGGCTGGTCTCGCCGCGGCTCCAGGTGTGCGACGGATCGCTGCGATAGGGCGCGATGGCGGCTTCCAGCTCGTCGATGTTGGCACCGACGACATGCAAGGTCGCGCCGAACGGCGCCACCTGCGTGATGCCGGCCAGACCATCGAGCTTGGTCTGCAACGCGTGCAGATCGCCGCCCCGCACGACGTAGGTCACGAGGCCCGAGTTCGCCACCACGTCGTCGACCGAGCCGCGCGCGATCACCTTGCCGCTGGCGATGTAGACGATGCGATGGCAGCGTTCGGCCTCGTCCATGTAATGGGTCGAGACCAGTACCGTCACACCCTTGCCGGCCAGCGTGTGGACCTGGTCCCAGAATTCGCGCCGCGCCTTGGGATCGACGCCCGCAGTCGGCTCATCGAGCAGCAGCAGCCGGGGTTGATGCATCACGCACGCCGCCAACGCCAGCCGCTGCTTCCAGCCACCCGACAGGGTACCGGCCAACTGGTCTTTGCGATGCGTCAGGCCAAGCTCGTCGAGCGTGCGATGCACATGCTCATGCCTGGGCCGCAACTCATAGAGACGCGCCACGAAATCGAGATTCTCGGCGATCGTCAGGTCTTCGTAGAACGAAAAGCGCTGGGTCATGTAGCCCACCGCCTGCTTGATCTTCCACGCCTCCTGGCGCACGTCGTAACCGAGGCACGTGCCGCTGCCTGCATCCGGCGTCAGCAGGCCGCACAGCATGCGGATGGTCGTGGTCTTGCCGGAGCCGTTGGGGCCGAGGAAACCCACGATCTCGCCGTCCTCCACCGTCAGCGACACGTTGTCGACGACGGTCCGGGTACCGAAGCGCTTGGTCAGACCCTCGACGGCAATGGCGCTCATGACAGGCTCACGACCCGCGCCCGGAAGGCAGGCGCACGTCGACAATCTGTCCAGGCGCCAGCAGTGTCGCCTCGCCGTCGAGCGCCGCCTCGATCAGCACCACCAGTTTCTGTCGGCTCTCGACCGAGTAGATCACTGGCGGCGTATATTCGGGCGTATTGGCGATGTACGTCACCCGTGCCTCCAGGCCGGCGGCACAGCTGTCGCAGCGGAACGGCAGGCGGCCGCCGACCCGCACCTGCGCCAGCATCGCCTCGGGCACGTAAAGACGGATCTTGCGCGCACCATCCGGCAGGAACGAGATCACCGGCGCGGTCGGCCCTGCCGTCTCTCCCATGTGACGCACCACATCATCGACGACACCGTCGGACGGCGCCTTGAGCGTGCGTTCCGCCAGACGCCATTCGGTCTGGCTCAAAGCCGCACGCGCCGCCTCGACCGACCGCCGCGCCGCCTCGATTTCTTGCGGCCGCGCGCCAAGGCGTGACACCACGATCTCGGCCTCGACCTGTTCGACCCGCGCTTTGGCCTGGTTGCGCCGCGAGCGTGCTTGATCGGCGACGGCCTCCGACGCGACCTTGCGATCGACCAGCTCCATCTGGCGGCGATAGTTGGCTTCGGCCTCGGCCAGGTCGGCACGCGCGGCGGCGAGCGTCGCCTCGGTCACGGCGATCTCCTCCCTGCGTTTGCCGAACAGCAGGTTCTCAAGCTTGGCCTCGGCTTCCCGCAGTTTGCCGGCGGCTTCGGCGCGCGCATTGGCGACGTCGTCGGTGACCAGTTCGGCCAGTACCTCGCCCGCCACGACACGCTGGCCGCGGCGAACGGCTACGCGTGCGATACGGCCGCTCTCGACCGGAGCGACGAAGACGTAATCGCCCTCGATGTAGCCGGTCACGGTCGCTGCTTTGGCATCGCCGCAGCCAGAGAACAGCGCCGCGACGAAGGCCCAGCCGCAGAGGAAGGATATCATGTGGCATTCTCCGCTCGGGCCGCCAGCAGCATCGCGCGCACCGAATGCTGAATGACCTTTGTCATGGACTGCACATGCGACGGACCAACGTCGTGCCATGCCATCTGGCGCAGCACCGCGGCGCGCGCGACGCGAAAGACCAGGAACTGGCCCAGGATGGTAAACGTGCGCAGCCCAACCACCTCACGCTGGGGGTCATCGTGCGTGGCGATGGCGACCAGGCGGCGTAGCAACGGCAACATGACGCCCATCATGCGATCGTAGATCACCGCAAACGCCTCGCTGGGCTCCTGCTGCTCGCGCACGATGAAGCGGGCAATGGCTTCGCTCTCCGGATCGGCCATCAGCGTCACCGCGCGGACGACCGCAATCTCCACCAGGCTGATGGCGCCATCGGGATCGACGCCGCCGCTGGCCAGCGCCGCTTCGATCTGCACGCGCACCGGTGCCATGCGGCTGCCCATGAAGTCGGCGATGTGCTCGGCAACGGCGAGGTAGAGGCCCTGCTTGCCGCCGAAGTGGTAGAGGATCGCCGAGATGTTGGCCTTGGCCCGCTGGGCGATAGCGCGCGTCGATGTGGCCTCGAAGCCCTGGCGACCGAATCTGTCGAGCGCCACCTGCACCAGTCGCTGCCGCGTTGCATCGCCGTCGACCGCACCGCGGCCGGTCTCTTGCGGAGGCGCGTCAGCCCGCGTCGCTATCCGTCGTCGCAGGGTCTTTGCCGTCGTCACGGTGCAGCATCCGATCGCCAAGGGATTGCCTCAACATATAAATCATTCGATTGATTTACAAGTGAGGACGCGTTATACTGGTCAGGTGACGCCACTGGCCCGACCGGGTTCCGAGCCATCGGACCGCCAGAGCACCCGGCGATGCGGAAACCGTCGCCTAACCCCTTGCCGACACATGGGTTTGGTGACAGCCGGCGAGCGGGTGGGTAAACCCCTTGCCCATGAGTCCCCTAGTCATCCCCTATCCCGATATCGATCCGATCCTGATCGCCGTCGGACCCTTCGCGATCCGCTGGTATGCGCTCGCTTATGTCGCCGGTCTGGTCTTCGCCTGGTGGCTGGCGCGCCGGGTCGTGGCGCAACCGCCTGTGGTGATGAAGCCGCAGCAGGTCGACGACTTCCTGTTCTATGCGGCGCTGGGCGTCATCCTCGGGGGCCGGCTGGGTTACGTCCTGTTCTACAAACCGGGCTTCTACCTGGCGAACCCCGACCAGTTGTTCGCGATCTGGAAGGGCGGCATGTCGTTCCACGGCGGGCTGCTCGGCGTATCGGCTGCCGTCCTGTGGTACTCGCGGCGGCACAAGATCGAGTTCTTCTCCTTTGCCGACGTCATGTGCCTTGCTTCGCCCATCGGGTTGTTGCTGGGCCGACTGGCCAACTTCATCAATGGCGAGCTGTGGGGCCGCGCGACCGACGTGGCGTGGGCGATGGTGTTCCCGCACGACGAGAAGCAGCTCGCACGCCATCCCAGCCAGCTCTACCAGGCCTTCCTCGAAGGCGTGCTGCTCTTCACCGTGCTGGTCATTCTGTGGAAGGTGTTCGGCCTGCGACGCCGGCCGGGTTTCCTGTGCGGCGCCTTCTGGGCAGGCTACGGGCTGGCTCGCATCACGGGCGAGTTCTGGCGCGAGCCCGACGCACATCTGGGTTACCTGTTTGGCGGCTGGCTCACCATGGGCATGCTGCTGTCGCTGCCGCTGATCGCCTTCGGCGTCTGGGTGATGGTGCGTGCGATGCGCCGGCCGCCGGTCACCACCACGGCATGAGCACTGAACTCGCCGAACGACTGCGGCGGCGCATTGCGCTCACCGGACCAATCACTGTTGCCGATTTCATGGTCGAGGCGCTGGCGCATCCCACGCTCGGCTATTACCGGCGAGCGCGAGCGGTCGGCGCCGCGGGCGACTTCGTGACGGCGCCGGAAATCAGCCAGATGTTCGGCGAACTGATCGGTGCCTGGCTGGCGGAACGCTGGATCGCGATCGGGCGGCCGGACCGGGTGCGACTGGTCGAGCTCGGACCCGGTCGCGGCACCCTGCTGACGGATGCGTTGCGCGCCACGCGCGGCATATCCGGCTTCCATGCCGCCCTGCAATTGCATCTGGTCGAGATCGACGACACGTTGCGCACGCTGCAGCAGGCGGCGCTGGCGAACGCAGCAGCGACGGCTCGGTGGCATGAGCGGTTCGAAGACGTGCCTGACGACGCGCCGCTGCTGTTGGTCGCCAATGAGTTCTTTGATGCGCTGCCGGTCCGCCAGTTGGTGCGCGGTTCGCCCGGCTGGTGCGAGCGCATGATCGGCCTGGCGGACGACGAGACATTCGCCTTCGCGGTGACGCCGGGTCCGTCGCCGTTGACGCGACTGCTAGATGCGCCGGAGAACGCGCATGCACCCGACGGGGCCGTCATCGAAGTGTCACCGGCAGCGTTGTCCTTGATGCACGCTGTGGCCGGGCGCGTCGTGCGACACCGTGGCGCGGCGTTGATCGTCGACTATGGCTATGACCGCGGCAGCCACGGCGACACGCTGCAGGCCCTCTATCGCCATACCAAGATCGGCATCTTCGACCGTATCGGCGACAGCGACCTGACGGCGCATGTCGACGTTGCGGCGCTAGCCCGAACGGCATTGCAGGCGGGCGCGGCCGTCGACGGTCCAGTGGGCCAAGGCGACTTCCTGCGTGCGCTTGGTATTGCGCAGCGCGCACAGGCGCTGTCAGCGCGCGCCACACCGCAGCAAGCGGCAGCGATCGCCACTGGCATGGCCCGCTTGATCGAGCCGGATCGAATGGGCACTTTGTTTCGCGTGCTTGCCGTGCGCGATCCGGTGACGCCGACGGCGCCCGGATTCGCGGCGGCTGGCATGGCCTGCGACCCGAGCCCTGGACCCGAGCTGTGATCACGCTGCCCGCCCTCGCCCGTATCCCGCATATCCAGTACGCCTTCTTCACGCGCGAAGGCGGCGTCAGCAGCGGCCTCTTCGCGTCGTTGAACTGCGGTTATGGTTCAGCCGACTCGCCCGCGAACGTCGCCGAAAATCGCGCCCGTGCTGCCGGCCGTTTCGGATTGCCGGCAGAGCGCTTGCTGACCGTGCACCAGATCCATTCGACAGAGGTCCTGACCGTGGACGGGACGAACCTCTGGCGCTCACCGGGTGCGCCCAAGGCTGACGGGCTGGTGACTAACAAACCCGGCATTGCGCTGGGCGTGCTCTCGGCCGATTGCGCACCGGTCCTGTTCGCCGATGCGCAGAACCGTATTGTCGGTGCCGCTCATGCCGGCTGGCGCGGCGCGCTGGCTGGAATCGTCGACGCGACCGTTGCCGCCATGGAACGTCTGGGCGCGCGGCGCGAGCACATCCACGCCGCGATCGGTCCTTGTATCGCCCGCCAATCCTACGAGGTCGGCCCCGAATTCCCGGCGCCATTCACGGCGCAGGATCCGGCCAACGCCAGGTTCTTCACGCCAGCACAACGCGCCGGTCATTTCATGTTCGACCTGCCCGGCTATCTGCTGCGGCGACTCCATCTGCTGGGCATCGTGACCGCCGAGGCCAGCGGCCACGATACGCTGTCCGATCAGCGACAGTTCTTCAGTTTCCGGCACAACACGCTCAATGGTGTTCGTGATTACGGCCGTGGCCTGTCGGCCATCGCCCTGGTCGCGTGATTGCATGCCCTACCTGGTGATCTTCTGCTTTCTTTGCCTGCTGGGCCTGGTGGCCACCTGTGCACTGGCTTGAACTGACGCGCATCGCCGCGACGGGCGCGCTGCTGGCGGCGCTGATTGCCTGCGCCCAGACGCCACGTCCTTTCCAACCCGACGCTAAGATCAGCACACCGTTGCGCGCGCCGCCTGGCGCGCATCCTACCCAGGAGGAGCCCGAGTTCGCGATCGCGATGCCGGTCGGCCCACGGCCGGAGGTAGGGGAGAAGATGGCAACGGCCCTGGCGCTGGCGTTGCGCGATCACGGCATCGTCGCCGCGCCAGCCCCGGCGGCGCCGGTGAGCGGCCTGAAACGCATCAGCGCCACGGTTGCCACGCGCGATGCCGGCGAGGACATCCAGATCGATATCAGCTGGACCGTGCAGGATGCGCGTGGCGAGCGGATCGGCGGCAACGATCAAAAGGTCTTGGGCAAACCCCAGGACTGGTTCGAGGCGGATGATCGCCTGATTTCGCGCATCGCCACCCAAGCAGCGTTCCGGATCGGCCGCCAGCTCGGCCGCGGCGATCTCGCCAATGTGCCGATCGCGGCACTGCCCGATGCGCTGGGGCCGGGTACGCTGCCGCCGTTACCCGAGCGCAGCACCGATCCACCTGGTGCCAGCTCGCCACCCACATCGACACCACCACCGGGTTCACCAAACGCACCCGCGCCACCGCCATCCGTGGCGCCGCCGACGCCCACGGCACCGGCGCCCGTGTTGGCGGCGGCCAGCAATGCCCCCCGCGTGCGCGTGCTGGCGGTCACGGGTGTCCCGGAGGCGAGCAAGGCGATGACCTCGGCCATGCGTCGTGCCCTGGGCGAAAGCCAAATGGTGTTGGTCGATCGCGCCGAGCCTGACGCGTTTCAGATCCAGGGCAGCATCGAGCTGTCGGCCCCGGTCGAAGGCCGCCAGCGCGTCGTGGTCCGCTGGGTGATCCGGCGCGGCGATGGCACGCAAATCGGCGATCTGGAGCAAGCCAACACGGTTCGCGCCGGCAGCCTCGACGGTAACTGGGATAGACTGGCACCGATCGTGGCGCTGGCCGCAGCAGACGGTGTCGTCGACCTGATCGCGCGCGCCAAGGGCACGCGATAACGCACGCGAGAAACGTTCTCGTCACTGCAAAGACTCATGCCAAGCCACCGTGATCATTCGGTGGTTTGACATATCAGCATGCGACCAGCCCCCACCTGCTCCACTACATCTGTTGACGGACTCTGGCGCAACGGTCGGGGTCGGCAGTTCCGTCGTTGGGGACAATGACCATGATGGCAGGCATGATGGTGCGCAATCCAGCGAAGGCGGTGGTCAAACGCGCGCTGAGCTATTCGACGCTTGTGCTGCATCGCATGATCGGTGTCGTACCAGCGTGGCCATTCGTTTTGCGCAATCTGCGCGCCCAGGGGTTCGAGCCCCGCACAGTGTTCGACATCGGTGTCGCTCACGGCACGCCGGAACTCTATGCGGCTTTTCCGGAAGCTCGGTACTATCTCGTGGATCCAACCCGCGAATCGCTGCCGTACATGGAGAACATCGCGCGGCAACTCAACGCCGAGATCCTCAACGTCGCGCTGGGCGATGAGGAAGGTGAGCTCGAAATCGGCGTTCGCCCCCATGACATTGGCGGCTCGACGTTCTACGAAGAGATCGGCCCGCTTGGCCCGACTCGTCGTTATGCCGTCCCGGTAAAGCGTTTCGATTGCGCCATCGACGGCTTCGAGCGACCGGCCTTGTGCAAAATCGACGTGCAGGGTGCCGAGATGAATGTCCTGCGCGGCATGGGCGAGCGCATCCATGACGTCGATGCGATCCTGATCGAGGCCAGTGTCATTGCCACGATCAAGGACGGACCGGAGATCGCCGAGGTCATCGCCTTCCTGCGACAGCAGGGTTTCGTCGTCTACGACGTTCTCGGCGGCGGCCGCCGTCCGCTCGACCGCGCGTTGGCGCAGCTCGACCTGCTGTTCGTGAAGAACGACTCGCCCCTGCGTTCTGACCACCGCTGGAGCGCCACGCTCTGACCCCAGGGCAAAAAGCGTGATTGGTCATGACGGTTAGCCGCGCCGTTTGACCACGACGGTGCCCGCCGCAAGGTCGTGCAGCGCGCGTCTCTTGGGATCCCAGGCCATCGTGATGTAGCCGAGCAGCAGAAGCGTCACCGACACGACTTTGGCGAAGTGTCGTCCCGAGGCGATCAGGAAATTGATTCGCGTTCCCGTATCACCATCCTCCACGCGCAACCCGACCACCAGCTTGCCCAAAGTCGCCCGTGCGTTGGACGTGGTGAGACCCGCCTCATACAACCAGGCCACCGTCATCAGCAGCACGCTGGAGAATCGATCGCCACTCATCAGCTCCTGCCCGACGATCATGTTGATCAGCTTGACCACCAGCAGGACGACGCCGACCAGGACAAAGGTGGCGACGAGATCGATCACCGCGGCCGCGAACCGCAGCCAAAAACCACCGTAGGCACCGCGATCGGCTTTCGACGCGGCTGGTGACGGCACCTGCGGTTGCGCCTGAACGACCATCGACCTGTTATGCTCCTGTCATCCTGCGTCGCAACGCTACTATATCGGCTCGACGTCGGCCGAATTGACCGCCCCACCATCATATCGTTCAATCGCCGGATATGGACCAGCTGCGCACGCCCACATCGACCGTGATGCGCCCGGCGGCCATCCTGTCGCTGGATGTGGTCGGCTACTCGGCCATGGCGCGTCACAATGATCGCGAGACGGTACGGGCGTGGAAGGCACGTGAGGCCTATCTGTCGCCGGTGGTCGCGCGGCATCGCGGCTTGATCTTCAACACAACCGGCGACGGATTCCTGGCTGCCTTCAACTCAGCCGTCGAGGCTACGGCTTGCGCCCTCGAAATCCAGTACCACGCCCGCGGTTATGACTTGCAAGCCACGGACAACTATCGAATGCCGCTGCGCATCGGCGTGCATGCTGGTTCCGTCATCTCGCTGGGCACCGACATGCGCGGTGACGTGGTGAACACCGCGGCGCGTGTGCAGAGTGTCGGCATACCGGGTGAAGTGTGTGTCTCCGACGTCGTGGCCCAGCAGCTGCAGCACACCCAAGGCTTCTCGTTGACGCTGCACGGCGAGTTCGACCTCAAGAACATCGGCCGTGCGCCGGTCTATCACGTGCTCAGTCCCTACGCGGCTCCAGGCATCAATCTCCGGCTGCCGCCGGGACGGCTGGCTCGGCATCTGGCGCTGGCAGCGCTGGCCGCCTTCGGCATCACACTGGAAGTCTTCGTCTGGGCCGCACCGGTAGACTCGACCTCGGCACCCGGGACCTCCGCGCAAGGCGAGGAGGAATTTCCCCAACCGCGCTGGAAGCGCTGGCTCTCTCCCGGCGGCGACGCCGCGCCAGCACCGCCGTCACCCTCGGGGATCAAGCCCGCGCCCGGTGAACCGGCCAAACCCGGACCGGTGGCGACGCGTCCCCCGTCACTGGTCGCAACGCGGTCGTTCGATGGCGACTGGAAGGGTGTCCTGGGTTGTGATCAACCGAGCCGATTCGAGAACGCCGAAAGCCTGACCGTGCGCCAAGGCGAGGTCTGGTTTCAGAGCCAGACACCGGGCTCCCCGCGGCGCTTTCTGCTGGTGGGCACCATTGCGGCAGATGGACGCGCCACCCTGCGTGGTGACGGTATCGATGCCGCCAACAAACCCTACGAAGCGACCTTCGATGTCCGCATCGCCGATGGACGCCTGACGGGCCGCGGCCGTACCAGCACCGGCCTGTCCTGCTATGTCGACATGACCCGTCGCTAAACTGTCAACCGCGCCGGTTGCGAGTCATGACAAAGGCCGGTATGTTCCGCCGCGCCGCCTCCGGCCGGGGGCAAAAAATCGTGTAATTCTAAGCCCTTACGCGAATTCGACGCAGCGCACGTCGGGGGAAGCCGAGATGAAGATTCTGACCGGCAACAGCAATCGGCCCCTGGCTGAAGCGATTTCGGCCGCGCTGGGACTGCCGCTGGTACGCGCCAACATCCGGCGCTTCTCCGACATGGAGGTGTTTGTCGAGATCCTGGAGAACGTGCGCGGCGAGGACATGTTCGTCATCCAGTCCACGTCGTTCCCCACCAACGACAACCTGATGGAACTCCTGATCATCATCGATGCGCTGCGCCGCAGCTCGGCACGGCGCATCACGGCGGTGATCCCCTACTACGGTTATGCCCGCCAGGACCGCAAATCCGGCCCGCGCACGCCGATTTCGGCCAAGCTGGTGGCCAACCTGATCACCACGGCAGGCGCCAACCGGGTGCTGACCATGGATCTGCATGCCGGCCAGATCCAGGGCTTCTTCGACATCCCGCTCGACAACCTCTTCGCCGGCCCGACCTTCACCGACGACGTCCGCAAGCGCTACAACGGCGAGGGTCTGGTGATGGTGTCGCCCGATGTCGGCGGTGTCGTGCGCACGCGGGCCCTGGCCAAGAGGCTTGACGCCGACCTCGCGATCATCGACAAGCGCCGCGAACGGGCGGGCGTCTCCGAAGTGATGAACATCATCGGCGACGTACGCGACCGTACCTGCATGCTGGTTGACGATATCGTCGATTCGGCGGGCACGTTGTGCAATGCCGCGGTGGCACTGAAAAACGCCGGCGCCAAAGCGGTATCGGCCTACGTGACGCATGGTGTGTTGTCGGGTGGCGCCGTGGCGCGCGTCGCAGCGTCGCCGATCACCGAGTTGGTCACCACGGACAGTATTCCGGCGACCGAAGCGGTACGGGTGTCGCAGAACATCCGCCAGATCAGCATCGCGCCGTTGCTGGCCGAAGCGATCCGGCGCATCAGCGAAGAGGCCTCGGTCTCGAGCCTGTTCGACTAG
>Ga0187894_10002430_pt1 | contig 22281 bp, 15 predicted proteins | sample GBC1701081metaG_FD_136650 | JGI IMG/M metagenome (GOLD analysis project Ga0187894, IMG submission 136650) | White microbial mat communities from a lava cave in the Kipuka Kanohina Cave System on the Island of Hawaii, USA - GBC170108-1 metaG ... | reverse complement strand
GCGACGGTGTCCTCGTAGAGCCGAACCAGACGCTCCTGGGCGCGCAGACTCTCGAGCCCCTCGCTCACCTCCGCCCGGGCGCCGTGCACCTTGGCGACGAATCCTTCGCGAAGCTTGTCCCGAGCTGCCTCGAGCCGGGCGATCTCGCCCTGGTTCAGGTTCACCACGGGTAGGTCGATCGAGAGTCCGATGCCGAAGCCGTTGACGTGCTCGTCCTCCGGGTTGCGCTGATACGCCGGGCCGAACGAGAACCAGGGCAGCCGCTGGATGTACGCCACCCGGAGCGCTTGCTCGGCCTGCTCGTACTCCTGCCCGGCGGCCTTGAGGTCCTCGCGCTGGTCGACCATCGTCGCCTCCAGGACGGACGGCCGAAGGTCCCAGCGCCGGTAGACGAGGAGGTCGCCGACGTCCTGGAGCGCGACCTCAGTCGCGGGCGGCAGTCCGAGCAGGCGGTTGAGCACGAGGCGCGCTCGCTCACGGTCGTTCCGGATCGCGACCTGCTCGCGGAGCCGTTCCGCGTAGTCCAGCTCGACCAGGTTCATGTCGAGGCGATTCGCGTCGCCGGCGTCGAGCTTCTCTCGCATGAGCCGCCGGAGCCGAGCCTGGAGCGCGACGGAGGCATCGATCAGGCGCAGGCGCTCTCCCGCTGCCCAGAGGGCGGCGTAGGACTTGCGGACGTCCGTGGCGAGACGCCATTCCTCCGCCGCGACCTGGGCGCGGACCTCCTCGATTCGCGCCTGGGCTCGCGCCAGCTTGGCCTGCCGCTCCCCCGGGCGCGGCGGCGACCAGCTCACGCCCACGTCCCAGCCGCTCGTGCCCAGGCTCTTCGTGAAGCGCTGGATGAACAGCCAGGTGACCTGGAGCTGAGGGTTGGGCAGGAGCCCGGCCGCGACGAACTCGCCCTCGGCGATGCCCCGCTCCTTGCGAAACGCGCGGAGATCCGGGTTCAGGAAGAGCGCCGCCGCGACGGCCTCGTCCGCGGACAGCCCATCGTTCGGGTCGAAGGCCGACGGCCGCGCGTCATCCGGCTGCCGTGGTGAGGTCGCGGGCCCGAGCGCGTCTAGCCGGATCTGCTGCAGGTCGCGAAGCACGTCGCGGCCGACGACCGGCCTGGGCTGATACCCAGCGCATCCGGCCACGACCAGACCGACGACGAAGACCAACAGCACCGATACAGGAGATCTGCGCATCCACCGCTCCCAATGACCATCCGCATACCTCCGCCACTGGCGAAGGACAGACGTTTCGCGACGACGGGTAACCGCGAAGGGAAGCGGGTCAGCTCAGATGCGCAGGACGGTGCTTCGGAGCGAGCGGACGGAGGCAGACGAGGTGACGAGGCGTTCGACCCGGCTGGCGTGGTGCGCCTGGGTGAGTGGCGTACTCGCGTCAAAGACCGACAAGGCATCAGTGTGGCAGGACGGGGCGCTATCCCGGTCCATCGCCACACGCCCACCCTGGCGCTCCATCGTGATGCCCATCTCGAAGAGCACATCGACGCAAAAACCGAGGGGCGTGGCCACGCGCTTCGCCATCGAGGTCGCAGGCGGTCGTTCGTCGAGAAGATCGCTCGAAGTGACCGTGACGTGGTGCAGGCTCAGCACCCCATCGACGCCGACGTGTCCGTCACTGCCGAAGCACACCGCGGCAAGCGGGTGGAAGGCGGCGATCAGCACGAGCGCACAGATCAGAACTCGGAGACGCAGGCGGCCGTCGTGACGCGCAAACTTCATCGCGTTCCACGCTATCACGAGCCGGTGAGCGCGTCCAAAACAGCCACGAGTGCGCCGTCACCGCGCCGCATGCTCGTCCTGGCCGGCCCGTCGGAACCTCAACGCGATAGCGGGTACAATGAGCGCCATGCACAGCTGCTGCGAGATTGCTACCGATGTCTCCGCGCGTCAGCGCCGTGTCTTGATCATCGTTCTCGTGCTGAACGCGGTCATGTTCGTCGCGGAAGGTGTCGCGGCCATCCTGGCGCATTCGACCGCTCTCCTCGCCGACTCGGCCGACATGCTGGGCGACGCGCTCGTCTACGGGCTCAGCCTCTATGCCGTCGGCCGCGGCGCCGTGTGGCAAGGCCGGGCCGCGCTGCTCAAGGGCAGCATCATGGCCGTTTTCGGCATCGCGGTGCTCGGCGAGGTCGCGACGAAGATCAGCCGCGGCCTGGTGCCGACGGCGGACGTCATGAGCGCGATGGGCCTGCTCGCCTTGGGCGTGAACGCCTTCGTGCTCGTGCTCTTGTGGCGGCACCGCAGTGACGACCTGAATCTGAGATCGGTGTGGCTGTGCTCGCGCAACGACGTCATCGCGAACGTCGGCGTGCTGGTGGCGGCCGGCGGCGTTGCGTTGACTGGGACGCCCTGGCCCGACGTCGCCGTGGGGCTCGCGATCGCGCTCCTCTTCAGCGTGTCGGCGATTCAGGTGATATGGGCGGCGAGCCGTCACTTGCGGCAGCCAACCCCCGCGTAACCTAAGGACCTGGCGCCGGCCCCAGATTGAAACGGCGGCGGTGACGGGCCGCTTCGCCCGTCACCGCCCACAGCCCACAGTCTCGATCGTCCTACTTGCTGGCGAATCGATCGGGGAACTGCTTCGAAATCGCCGCGGCGAGCGGGTCCGCGATCTTCCCCATGTGTCCCGCCGCAGCGCGCAGCGCCGTGTACGCCTTCGCCTGATCGCCGGCCGCCTGCGGATCGATCACGTCCTTGAGCGTCAGGACGTGGTGCTTCACGAGGTCGGCGACGACGTCCTTCGGCAGCCCGGGGTTTGCGGACGCGAGAAAGGCGCCAAAGTCCTGCGTGTAGGCCACCAGGTCGGCCACCGCCTTGTCCTGCTTGGCCTGGTCCTTCGTCGCCGCGCCAAGCGTGTAGTCGACGACGAACCCGATGTGCTTTCTCCACAGCGGCAGGAACGCCTTCTCGGCATCGGGCCCGTAGACGGAGCCGATCGCCTTGGCGACGTCGATCGAGTTGCCGTCGAGGGCGCCCGCCGCGGCCTCGAACTCGGCCTTGCGCCCGCCGAGCGCGGCACCGGTCGCCGCCGACGCGAGGTAGACATGCTCGCGAAGCGCCAGGTTCAGCGCGGTCCGAAGGGCCGCGCTGCTCGCCGCCGGGTTGCCCGGGTACCGGTCGGAGAATTGCTTCGTCATGGCCGCGGTCAGCGGGTCGCCGATCATCTGCATGTGGCCGGCCGCTGCGCGCAGCGCCGTGAACGCCTGCGTCTGGTTTCCTGCGGCTTGCGGATCGATCACCGCCTTGAGCGTCAGCACGTGATGCTTCACGAGCTCGGCGACCATGTCCTTGGGAAGCCCGGGGTTCGCCGAGGCCAGGAACGCGCCGAAGTCCTGCGTGTACGCCACCAGGTCGGCGACCGCCTTGCCCTGCTTGGCCTGGTCCTTCGTCGCCAGGCCCACCGTGTAGTCGACGACGAACCCGATGTGCTTCCTCCACAGGGGCAGGAATGCCTCCTCGGCCGGTTTGCCGTAGACGGCGCCGAGCGAGGTCGCAATGTCCTTCGAGTTGCCGTCGAGGGCGGCCGCGGCAGCCTCGAACTCGGCCTGGCGGCCGCCGAGCGCGGCGTTGGTGGCGGCGGCGGCGAGGTAGGCGTGCTCCGCGAGCAGCGCGTTCCATCCCGCGCGCAGGTCGGAGGCGCTCTTGCTTCCGTGAGCCGCCATCGCCGGCGCGCCCCCGATGGCGATGGTGAACAGCGTCAGGACTCCTGTCAGTCGTCTCGCGATTCGTTTCATGGTTGTCCTCTCGGCTTCTGGGTTGTCCGAGCGCGGGATGGCCGCGCTGTCATGGCACGCGGATCTCGCCGCGCATCGAGGGGTGTCTCTCGCAGAAGTATGGATAGACCCCGGATTCCTTGAACTCCACCGTGGCCGTCGCGCCCTTGCCGGCAAGGCGAGCGGCGAACCGGCCGTCGAGATGCTCGGGCGTCCCCGACGTGACCGTGTGCGTGATGTCGTCCTGGTTCGTCCAGGTGACCGCCGTCCCCTTCGCCACCTCCGCCTGGCCAGGGCGGAACTGGAAGAGCTGGATGGTCAGGCCCCGTGGCGACTCGGCGGCGACACCGAGCCCAGCGAGCGCGACCACGGCGGCCGCCGCTACCATCACCAGCCTCTTCCATCGGATGCCCATGTCGGTCTCTGCCGTGGCATGTCGTGAGATCGGTCACTCTCGTCTACGCCGCGAAGGGCTGAGTGGATTCGTCCCCGGCGCCGGGCGATGTGCAATGGCTTTGACAACCGTCCGACCGACCTCTACCATCGGGACCGTCTGACTTGCTTTCGGGGAGAGGACGAACAATGAGACCGATTCCCGTGGGACTGGTTCTTCTCGCGTTTACAAGCGCCCCCGTGTCCGCCTTGGCCGATTTCGGGCTGGCTTCGACAGGTGAACGGGCGCCGGTTGTGATCGACCGCGAACCGCTGGCGGCGCTCTCCCGTGAGCTGCCGGTCGATGCCCTACTCCGGGGCGCCGCCTCGACGTACCCGGTCCTCGCCAAGCGTGGCGGTTCCAGGCAGGGCGGACAGGGCGGGGGCAGGAAGACCGACCAGACCGGGGCCGGGGGTTACCGGCAACCGAACCCGAACACGGTCGGTCAGGGTGGCGGCAGTGGTCCCCAGAACAACAGCGGGAAGTTCGTCGACGAGCGGCCGCCCAACACCTCGTTCACGAACCCGACGACCCCCCCGGGCCCGAGGACCACGGCTCCGAACGCTCAGTAGCGAGCGCCGGACCGGCCGCGCTCAGGTCGACCGGTAGTTCGTGAACTGCAGCGCGATCCCCAGGTCCTTGCCCTTGATCAGCGCAATGACGGCCTGCAGGTCGTCGCGGTTCTTGCCGGCCACGCGCACCTGCTTTTCCTGGATCGAGGCCTGGACCCGGATCTTGCTGTCCTTGATGAGGCGCACGATCTCCCTGGCCTTCTCCGTCGGCACGCCGTCCTGCAGCGTGATGGTTTGGCGCACGCGGCCTCCAGCCGCGGCTTCCGGATCGCCGATGGTGAGCGCCTTCAGATCGATGCCCCGGCGGTGCAACTTGGACTGCAGGATGTCCAGCACGGCCTTCAACTTCATGTCGTCCGCGGACGAGATCGTGATCACCATCTGTTCCTGCTTGATCTCGTTCGTCGTTCCCTTGAGGTCGTAGCGCGTCTCGATCTCCCGCGTCGCCTGGTTGATGGCGTTCGCGACCTCCTGCATCTCGAGCTTGCACGCGATGTCGAAGCTGTTCTCGGCGGCGGCCATGATGGCCCATGATACGCCGATCCCGCCGCCCTGACACCCCCTCAGCGGATGTCTAGCGGGACCACCGCCGCGCCCGCGGGCGGCGTGAACGTGAAGAGCGAGTCGGGGAGCGCGGCGTTGGTGGCGACCTTCGTGAACGTCATCGTCACCGTGTTCTGCAGCTGATCGTAGAGCACGGCTTGCCGCACGACGTAGTCCTTGGGGTCGACCGAGAGCACGAGCCGCGTCAGGAGCGGCGTCGGCGCCTTGGGCGTGAGGTCGAGCACGGGACGGCCTGAGCCATCCACCTTCGCCGCAGGATTGAGGAAGCGCACGCTGAACTCGTCGCGCACGCGGCCGAGGCCGGCGAGGAAGCTCCCGGCCGGGCCGGCGAGCGCCTTGGGCGCGCTGCCCTTGTTCACCTGGTTCAGCTCCGGCGTGTACACCCAGAGGGAGGTGCCATCGGAGACGATCTGCTGGGGCGACGGGCTCTTGTAGTCCCAGCGCATCTTGCCGCCCTTCTTCAGGAACACGGTGCCCTCAGCCTTCACGTCCTGCCCGAGGCTCTTGTTCATCGCGACCTGGGTGAAGTCCGCGCGGAGATCGGTGATCTTCCCGTACGTCGCCTCGAGCCCGGCGACGACCTGATCCAACTCCTGCGCGCCCGCGGGTGACTCGAGGCACAGGATGACGGCGGCGACCAGAGCGCTACAGGCAAGACGGCCGACCCGGCACATCATCTCGCGACGCATGGACGACACGCTCACTTGCCTCGCTTCGCGAGGTACTCCGGCCCCACCAGGATCTCGCGCGGCTTGGCGCCCTGCCCAGGCCCGATGATGCGGTCCTGCTCCATCATGTCGATGAAGCGTGCCGCCTTCGGGTAGCCGAGGCCAAGCCTCCGCTGCAGGAAGGAGATGGATGCCGCGCGCTGCGCGATGACGAGGTTCACCGCGTCCCAGTAGATGTCGTCGCGGTCCTCGCCGTCGCCGCCCGCGCCCCCGTCGTCGGTGGGCAGCTCGACCTTCTCGTAGACGGCCGAGCCCTGCTTGCGCAGGAACTCGCAGATCGCCTTCACCTCGTTGTCCGCGACCCAGCAGCCGTGCACGCGCATGGCGCGCCCGCTGCCCGGCGGCAGGAAGATCATGTCGCCGCGGCCGAGGAGCTGCTCGGCCCCGTTGGCGTCGAGCACCGTGCGCGAGTCGACCTTCGAGGCCACCTGGAAGGCGATGCGCGTGGGGAAGTTGGCCTTGATGAGGCCGGTGACCACGTCGACGGAGGGCCGCTGGGTGGCGACGATCAGGTGGATGCCGACCGCGCGGGCGATCTGGGCGAGCCGCACGAGGGAGTTCTGCACCTCTCCCGCGGAGACCATCATGAGATCGGCCAGCTCGTCGACCACGACGACCCAGTACGGCAACCGCTCCTCGGCTGGCACCTCGCGGTTGTAGCCCTCGATGTTGCGCACCTGCTTCGCCTGGAGCTGCTTGTAGCGCTCGTCCATCTTGCCCACGATCCACTTGAGCCGCGCTGACGCCTCCTTGGCATCGGTGACGACGGGGGCGAGCAGATGGGGAATGCTCTCGTACATGCCGAGCTCGAGGCGCTTCGGGTCGATCAGGAGGAAGCGCACCTCCGCGGGCGTGGCCTTGTAGAGCAGCGAACAGATCATGGTGTTGAGGCCGACGCTCTTGCCACTGCCCGTCGAGCCGGCGATGAGCAGATGCGGCATCGCGGCGAGGTCCGACACCACGGGGTTGCCGGTCGTGTCCTTGCCGAGCGCGAGCGGCAGGCGGCTCTTGGCTTCGACGAACTCCGCGGAGACGAGGATCTCGCGCAGATAGACCGTCGCGGTCTCCGGGTTCGGCACCTCGACGGCCACCGTGCCGCGCCCGGGGATGGGCCCGACAATGCGCACGGCCGCCGCTTTCATGGCGAGCGCGAGATCGTCGGACAGGTTCACCACCTGGCTCACCTTGACGCCCGCTGCCGGCTCGAACTCGTAGGAGGTGATCACGGGGCCCGGGCTGGCCTGCACGATGTGGCCGTCCACGCCGAAGTCCTGGAGCTTCTTCTTGAGCGTGCTGGCGTTCGCCTCCAGCTCCTCGCGCGTGCGCGTCAACTCCGAGGCCGGCGGCGGCGCGAGCAGTCCGACGGGCGGAAGCTGGAAGGCCTGAGCGCCCTCCTTGCCGAAGTCGAAGGTTTCCTGCCAGGCGAGCCCCTTCTCTGCGAGCGTGGACTTGGGTCTGCTGGGCTCCTTCACGACGAGCGGCGGAGGTCCCGCCGGCCCGACCTCGGCCTCCGGCCAGGGCGCGGACGGCGCACCCGCGGCGATCGCCGTCTCGGACTTCTTGCCCCTCTCCGTCGAGGGCCCGCGCCATCGCGCGAGCCGCGCGCGCAGTGCGCGCGAGATCACCGTGTAGGGCACCTGCGTGACGAACAGCACGCCCAGCGGAACGAGCGCGAACAGGATGATCCAGCTCCCCACGTCGCCCACGGAGAGGCGAAGACCCTCGGACACGCCCCAGCCCATGAGCCCGCCCTTCTGCATCCGATAGTCGGCGAGCGGATCGGAGAGACGACCGAGCATCCCCGTCGCGCTCGTCAGCAGGATGACGAGCCCTCCCAGCGCGGCCCAGCCGGCGCCGAACCGCGGGCGCACGAACGCCGAGAGGCCGTAGAGCGCGGCGAGCGCCGGGAAGAGAAACGCCGCGTAGCCGAACGCGATGAAGAAGCTCGCCCCGAGCCAGGACCCGACGGGACCTACCGGGCTCGATTGATCGAGCGGATGAAATCGGGGATCGTACGCCCAGAGCGCCAGGACGCCGAAGCCCGCGAGCGCCAGCGCGAGGATCCCCTTGGCCTCGCGCACCCAGCGTCCGGGATCGCGCTTCGGCCGCTTCTTGCCGGCCCTGCGCGGCGAGGCGTCGCGCGAGACCTCGCGCGGGGTCCGCACCTCGTCCGTCTTGACCGCCACCGCCTTGTCCGCCATCAGACCTCGAGCACGAGCGGCAGCACCACCGGCTTGCGCTGGAAGCGCTGGGTGATGAAGCGCCGCACGGCGCTGCGCACCGTCGCGCCGATCAGCTCCTTGTCGAGCACTTCGGGCTCCTCGCGAGCGGCGAGCGCCTCGCGCACCGCCGCCTTGACCTCCTCCATCAGCTCGTCGGCCTCCTTCATGTAGACGAACCCGCGGGACGCGATCTCGGGTCCCGCGACGATCGACCCGGTCTCGCGGTCGATCGTGAGCGCCACCGCCACCATGCCGGCTTCGCCGAGCAGCTGTCGGTCGCGCAGCACCACGGCCCCGACGTCGCCGATGCCCTTGCCGTCGACCAGCACGCGGCCCGCCGGGTAACCGGCGAGCACGCGGGCGCCCGACTTCGCCAGCTCGAGACCCTGGCCGTCCTCGACCAGGAAGATGCGCCCGGCGGGAATCCCCACGCTCTCGGCGAGCCGGGCGTGCTGCAGGAGATGGCGATACTCGCCGTGCACCGGCATGAAGTAGCGCGGCCGCGTGAGCGCCAGCATGTGCTTCAAATCGTCCTGGCTCGCGTGGCCCGAGACGTGGACGAACGCGACGTCCTCCCACAGGACCTCGGCGCCCCTCCGCAGCAGGGCATTGATGGCGCGGCCGATCACGCGCTCGTTGCCCGGGATCACGCGCGACGAGAAGATCACGAGGTCGCCCGCCGCGACCTGGACGTACTTGTGCTCTCCCGCGGCGATCAGCGAGATGGCCGAGTTCGTCTCGCCCTGGCTCCCCGTCGAGAGGATCACCTGCCGCGCGGCGGGCAGCTCGCCGAGATCCTCGAGCGAGACGATCAGGCCGTCGGGCACGCGGAGATACCCCAGCTCGGCGGCGACCGCGACGTTGGCCACCATGCTCTTGCCGAGGAGGGCCACGCGGCGCCGGCACTCGGCCGCCAGGTCGAGCACCTGCTGGATGCGGTGGATGTGCGACGCGAACGTGGCGACGATGATGCGCCCCGTGGCCTCGGCGAAGCGTCCCGCGAGCGCGGCGCCCACCTCGGTCTCCGACCCCGTGCGCCCGGGCCGGCTCACGTTCGTCGAGTCCGAGCACAGCGCGAGGACGCCGCGCTCGCCGAGCGCTTGGAACTTCGAGTAGTCCGCCTGGCGGTCGTCGACCGGGCGCTCGTCGAGCTTGAAGTCGCCGGTGTGCACGATCGTGCCCACGGGCGTGTCGATGGCGAGCCCGATACCGTCGGCGATCGAGTGGGTCACACGGATGGGCGTGACGGTGAGCCCGCCGAGCTCGATCTCGTCGCCCGGGCCGTAGGCGCGGAGATCGGCCTGGTCCAGCACGCCGTGCTCGGCGAGGCGCTGCCGCGCGATCGCCAGCGTGAGCGGCGTGCCGTACACGGGCACCGCGAACTCGCGCAACAGGTAGGCGAGCGCCCCGATGTGGTCCTCGTGGCCGTGCGTCAGGACCACCCCGCGGAACGCCTGGCGCCGTTCCCGGAGGTAGGAGAAATCCGGGATCACGTAGTCCACGCCCGGCATCTCGTCGTCCGGGAACAGGAGGCCGCAGTCGACGGCGATCACGTCGTCGCCAAACTCGACCAGCATCATGTTGAGGCCGATCTCGCCCAGACCGCCCAGGGGGATCAGGCGAACCGCCGGCTCGGCAGGGAGATCGATCGGGACGGGTGCGGGTCGGTAAATCGTACTCACGGCTGGCCGCCTCATCGTAACACCCGGGTCCGGGAGGGCCAAGGAACGGGAGATTTCGCTTGACTTGGCGGGAGCGGCGAAGGATCGTGTCGGCCAATTTAGCGCGCCGGGCCAGGAGCCCGCGTCCGTCTTGCTCGATGCACCGCCCGCTCAACGTGACGTTGACGCCCCGGTGGGCACAGCGTACAGATGGCGAGAGAGATCCCTACCAGGAACCGACCTGCGCCGGAGGAGGAGTGGCCATGGACGAACAGGCCCTTCGCGAGCTGATCGGCGACGTCAAGGCCGGGCGGATGAGCCGGCGTTCTTTCGTGCAGACGATGGCGGGTGCAGGACTCTCCGCGCCGATGGCCGCCCAGATGCTGGCCTCGGGCGGGGTGCGACCCGCCCACGCCCAGGCGCCGACCCCGCCACCAACCCGGCGAGGCGGAGGCGGCCCGCTCCGCACGCTCTGGTGGCAGGCGCCCACCCTGCTCAACCCGCACTTCGCCACCGGGGGCAAGGACCAGGACGGCTCGCGAATCTTCTACGAGCCGCTGGCCGCCTACGATCCCGACGGCAATCTCGTGCCGGTGCTGGCCGCCGACGTCCCGAGCGCGGAGAACGGCGGGCTCGGCCGCGACGGGACGTGGGTGATCTGGAACCTCAAGAAGGGTGTGACCTGGCACGACGGCAAGCCGTTCACCGCCGACGACGTGATCTTCAACTGGGAGTACGCCGCCGATCCGGCGACGGCGGCGGTGACCATCGGCGCCTACCGCGACATCGATCGGGTCGAGCGCCTCGGTGACCACGCCGTCAAGGTCGTCTTCAAGCAGCCGACCCCGTACTGGTTCGAGGCCTTCTGCGGCCAGAACCGCGCGCTGATCCCCAAGCATCTCTTCGCCACCTTCAAGGGCGCCAAGTCGCGCGAGGCGCCGACGAACCTCCGTCCCGTCGGCACCGGTCCATACCGGTTCGTGGACTTCAAGCCCGGCGACGTCGTGCGCGGCGAGATCAATACGGCCTATCACGTGCCCAACCGTCCGTTCTTCGACTCGATCGAGATGAAGGGCGGCGGCGACGCCGCCTCGGCCGCGCGGGCCGTGCTGCAGACGGGCGAGTACGACTTCGCGTGGAACATCCAGGTCGAGGACGACATCCTGAAGCGCTTCGAGCAGGGAGGCAAAGGACGCGCCGAGATCTACCCGACGGGAAACATCGAGCACATCCAGTGCAACTTCAGCGACCCCGGGCGCGAGGTGGACGGCGAGCGCTCCAGCATCAAGACGAGCCATCCGACGCTGTCCGATCCGGCCGTCCGCCAGGCGTTGAGCCTGCTCGTGGACCGCGCGTCGGTACAGGAGCAGATCTATGGGCGCCAGGGGCAGGCCACCGCGAACTACCTGAACGCGCCGCCGCGGTTCGCCTCGCGGAACGTGCGCTGGGAGTTCAACGTCGACAAGGCCAACCAGATCCTGGACGCCGCGGGCTGGAAGCGCGCCGCCGACGGCGTGCGGGTCAAGGACGGCCGGCGGCTCAAGTTCCTCTACCAGACCTCGACCAACGCCCCGCGCCAGAAGACCCAGGCCATCGTCAAGCAGGCGTGCGCGAAGGCGGGCATCGAGATCGAGATCAAGTCGGTGCTCGCCTCGGTGTTCTTCGCCTCCGACCCCGCGAATCCGGATACCTACCCGCACTTCTACGCGGATCTCCAGATGTACACGACCACGACCGGCGTCGATCCGCTCTGGGGCATGCGGGTGTTCACGTCCCAGGAGGTCTCGAGCAAGGACAACAAGTGGACGGGGCGGAACATCACTCGCTGGCGCAACGACGAGTACGACCGGCTGTGGAAGGCCGGCGAGACGGAGATGGACCCGGTGAAGCGCGCCGCGCACTTCATCCGGATGAACGACCTCGTGATCCAGAACGTCGTGGTGATCCCGGTGCTCTGGCGCAACGGCGTCGCCGTGGCCGGCACGAGGCTGCGCGGCCTGGACCTCTCCGGCTGGGACACCAACATGTGGAGGCTCCCCTACTGGCACCGCGCGTAGTCCCGCTCGCCGAATCGTGCGCGCCCAGTTCGAGCCCGGTCATGGGGAACGCCCCGGCACGCGTCAGCGTTCTTACCTGCGCCAACCGCTTCACAAGGGAGGAGAACCCCCAATGACCCGACACGGTTCTGGCCAGCCGGCCCCCGCTCACGTCACTCGACGGCAGTTCATCCAGCGCGTCGGTCTGGGAGGCGCCGCCATCGCGCTCGCCGGAGCCCCGGGGCGGGCCGCCGGGCAGACGGCAACCCCGTATCCCGACTGGCTTCCGGCGAGTCCGAAGACGCCCAAGCGCGGGGGGACTCTCACGCGCGCGTCGTCGTGGGATCCCCCGCTGCTCGATCCGCGGCTCACGCAGTCCGTCGGGCTCTACCAGTTCGCCGGGCTCACCAGCAGCCGGCTCCTCCGCTACGCCTTCCCCGACGAGGCCACCGGCACGAACGACCTCACGCTCAAGACCGACCTCGCGGAGTCGTGGGAGAACAGCCCCGACCACCGCGTGTGGACGTTCAAGCTCCGGAAGGGCGTCAAGTGGCACAACGTGCCGCCGCTCAACGGGCGCGAGCTGGTCGCCGCCGACATCAAGTACTGCTACGAGGCCTATGCGAAGGAAGGCGTGCAGTCGTTCACGTTCCAGGAGGTCGAGGGCATCGAGACGCCCGACAAGCACACGGCGCGCATCCATCTGAAGACCCCGAACGCGCTGTTCCCGCACAACGTCGCCGAGTCGATCGCGATCATCTTCCCGCGCGAGGTGATCGAGGAGGACGGCGACCTCAAGAAGCGCCTGATCGGCACCGGCCCGTTCATCCTGAAAGAGCACTCGCGCAAGGTGAAGGTGGTGCTCGCGCGCAACCCCGACTACTACGACAAGGGCCGGCCGTACGTCGACGAGTACCACATCCTGTCGACGCCCGACGCCGCGACGCGCCTGGCCGCGTTCCGCACCGGGCAAAACGACATCCTCTGGCTGGCCAGCGCCGCAGAGGTCGAGACGGTCAAGAAGACCAACCCGAACGCCGTCGTCCAGGCCTACGCGAACGTGCAGACGCCGTTCGGCCTCGCGCTCGCGCAGGACAAGCCGCCGTTCAACGACGTGCGCGTGCGCCGCGCGATCTCGATGGCCATCGACCGCCAGAAGCAGGTCGACACGATCTTCGAGGGCCACGGCTTCCTCGGCTGGGGGATCCCGTACATCTACTACCAGGACAAGGCGCCCACGGCCGCCCAGCTCGGCCCGTGGTGGCAGCACAAGCCGGCGGAGGCGAAGAAGCTCCTGGCCGAGGCGGGCCATCCGAACGGCTTCGAGACGACGCTGTTCTACTACGAGTACTTCCCGCAGATGACCTCGCAGGTGCAGCTCGTCCAGCAGGATCTGAAGAAGCACCTCAACATCAACGTCAAGATCACCAAGCTCGACTACACGACGTACTACGGTCGCTACGCGGAGGGGAAGTGGGACGGCATGTGCTGGGGCTTCAAGTCTGGCCACGCCGTCGGTCTCGACGAGCAGACGTACCAGTACATGCACTCGAAGTCGACGAAGAACTTCTTCCGCTGCGCCGATCCCGTCATCGACGAGCTGGTGGTGAAGCTGCGCCAGACGGCGGATCGCGCCGACCAGCGCGCGATCACCAAGAAGATCGTCGATCGCGAGTTCGACCAGGTGCTGCGCATGTGGATGCCGTACGACAACGGCTACCTCCTGTTCCAGCCGCACGTGAGGAACGCGGCCGCCCTCGCGATCCGGCGCACCGACGCCTACGGCGCGCCGACGCTGGCGAGGGCCTGGCTCGACAAGTAGCGTTCCGCACCACCGGCCGCGCCGGAGGGTCATCGCGACCTCCGGCGCGGCTGTTCCATCCCGTCCACGTGGGGCGCCGGCCCCCCGGCCCATCGAAATTGGCAGCGGCCCGGACGGTGGTCCCTACAGCCCAGCCGCTCCGTACGCCAGGTGGCGTATTGCTCGGCCTTGCCTCGGCAAGGTATGAAGCCCTTTGTTCGATCCGATCGACGGAGGCACATCTTGATGCTCAACACGAGTTCCGCAGCGCGTAGGTTTCGACGGGTGCGGTTCCGCACGCTTGCATGCCTCCTGACGCTCGCCGTCGCGGCCTCCGCAGTCTCCGCGCAGCCCAGCTTCATCGTGGAGGTAGCGCACGTCGCCAAGTGCAAGACAGGCACTCACCTGTACCACTATGAGTTCGTCGAGGGCGATTTCGAGGGCTCGCGGATATTGGTGGCAATCACGAAAGACGGGAAGATCATCACGCGACACCTTCGAGGCGACTCCCTCGAGTTGCTTGTGGAACTCTCGATTCTGTGCAGTGAGGCCCTGCTCGCCAGCTCGACCGCCGCGGCGAGCCAGCAGCTGATCGCTGGCGGCCTCCTGCCCTCACATGCCGCCGTGGGCGACTGGAACGGCGACGGGCTGCCCGATCTCGCGATCTCCAATCAGGGGTCCGACAACGTCTCGGTCGCCCTGGGCACGGACGGCGGCGGCTTCGGCCCGACCGTCAACTTCCTGGCCGGCGATGGTCCAGTCCGCATCGCCGCTGGCGATCTGAACAACGACGGGAAGCTGGACCTCGTCACCGTCAACGCCGGCTCAGGGAACCTGTCGCTCCTCCTCGGCAACGGCAACGGCACCTTCCAGGCGCCCATCCCGATCAGCGCCGGCGCCGCGCCGCTCGACGTCGTCCTCGGGGACTGGAACGGCGACGGCAAGCTGGATCTCGCCGCCGCCGACAGCAGCGGCAACGCCGTTGTCGTTCTGCTCGGCAACGGCGCGGGCTCTTTCCAGCCGCCCGTGGCGCTTTCCGCCGGAACGTCCTTCCCCACCTCGATCGTCGCCGTCGACCTCAACGGGGATGGCAAGCTCGACCTGGTCTCGAACGGCGCCGTCTTCCTGGGCAACGGCAACGGCACCTTCCAGGCAGCCATCAACTTCGCCACCGGCCTCCAGCCCTCGCTCGTGCGCGCCGGCGACCTCAACCGCGACGGCAAGCCCGACATCGTCACCCTCAGCAGCGGCCGCCACATCGCCTCCGTCCACCTGGGCAATGGCGACGGCTCGCTCCAGCCCGCGCGCCACTACGTCACTGGCAACACCCCGACCGAGCTGCAGGTGGTCGACATCGACGGCAACGGCGCCCTCGATCTGGTCGTCTCCCACGCCAGCGACGACCACATCTCGATCTTCCTCGGCCGGGGCGAGGGCACCTTCGCCGCCGCCGCCGCCCATGCCGGCGTGCCGAACCTCGGCTTCGGCGCCCTCGGCGCGGCCGTTGCCGACTTCACCGGTGACGGCGTGCCCGATCTCCTCACCTCCGACGTTGCGCTGCTGCCCGGCCTGGGCCTCGGCCGATTCGGCGCCGCCGTCCCGATCGCCGGCTTGAGCGGCGAGCGCATCGTTGGAGGTGACTGGAACGGAGACGCCAAGATCGACCTCGCGCTTACGACCAGCAGCCAGCTCCGCATCGCCCTCGGCAACGGCAATGGCACGTTCGCGGCGCCCGCCACCTTCGCGCTGCCCGCGGGGTCGCCCACCTTCCGCCGCTTCCCGCTCGTCGTCGACGTCAACAGCGATGGCAAGCCCGACCTCGTCGTCGCCAATCCCGGACACTTCGACGCACTCGACGGCTCGCTCAGCGTCTTCGTCAACAATGGCAACGGGACCTTCACGCCACGGCCCGACGTCCCACTCGGAAGTCAGGCGGTGTGGATCGCCGCCGGCGACGTCAACGGCGACGGCAAGCCCGATCTCGTCGTCGCGAACCTCGGCAAGTTCGGTCAGACCAACGGCTCGATTTTCGTCATGCTCGGCGACGGCAACGGTGGATTCACGGCGGGTCAGGTCCTGCGCAGCGGGATCGAGCCCGATTCCGTCGGCGTCGCCGACCTCAATGGTGACGGCAAGCTCGACGTCGTCGCCGTCGTCCAGGCCCCGGTCTTCGACTGGAACCTCAACGTGTTCCTCGGCAACGGCGCCGGCGGCTTCGGCGATGCCGTGGTCGTCGCGCTTCCTCAGGACTTGATCACCGGCCTGCGCCTCGCCGACCTCGACCTCGACGGCCGCCCTGACGTCGTTGTGAGCCTCGACGGCACCAAGCTCGGCTTGCTCCGCAATCGCGGCGATGGCTCCTTCGATCCGCCCGTCCTCGTCGACGCCGGCGGTGGCAACACCGGCAGTGTGGTTCTTGCCGATCTGAACCGGGACGGTCGCCCCGACATCGTCGTCGCCACCAGCATCGGCCTCGTCAACGTCCTCCTCAACGCCACGCCCGTGCCCGGTGCCCCTGGCACGGTCGCCTCCATCCTGCCCGTCTCTCGCGCCGTCCCAGTAAGCGTCCCCGCCACCGTGTTCGCCACGATCCTCAATCCCTCGGGCGTGCCCTTCAGCAACTGCGACATCACACCGATCTCGACGCTGCCTGGCACCTTCCTCTTCCAGACCACCGATCCAAACACCAACGCCCCCACCGGCAGCCCCAACCAGCGCGTCGGCATCGCCGCCGGCGGCTCTCAGACCTTCGTCCTCGCCTTCACCCCGCAGGCGGCCTTCCCGACGCTCGACGTCGAGTTCGCCTTCGCCTGCGACGGCGTCATCCCCGCCGACGCCATCGCCAGCGTCAACACGCTCACGCTCTCGGCCACCGCGACGCCGGGACCGGACATCATCGCGCTCGCCGCAAGTGTCACGCCCGGCCAGCTCATCGCCAACCCCGCGGGCGCCTTCGCCGTCGCCACCGCCAACGTGGGCGTGGGAGGCGACGTCAGCGTGGACGCAGATACCGGCGGCGCGACGCTGCCCCTCGTCCTCGTATGGTGTCAGACCGATGCCGGCGGCAACTGCCAGTCGGTGGTGACCTCCTCGCCCTTGCCTGTGTTCGTTCCCGCCGGCGCCACCCCGACGTTCGCGATCTTCGGCACCGCCACCGGCGCGATCGCTTTCGACCCCGCTCTCCATCGCATCTTCTTCCGCATCCGTAACCTCGCCGGTCACGTCATCGGCGCCACCAGCCTCGCGGTCAGCGGAGGCCCGTAGCGAAGGCGGCGCCTCCTCGTCCTCGCCCGCGCACCCCAGAACGGCGCTCGCGCTCCGGCGCACCGACGCTCGGGAAGATCGGGCTGGGCCACGTAGCGTTCGAACGTCTCGCGGACAACCCTATGCGGGAGTGCCACCCATGCGTACGCCAGGTGGCGTATTGCTCCCGAACAGTCGATCGCGCTATCGAGTCTGGAGTCCTGTCGACGACTTCGAGTGACGGGAGAGGAGTCCAATGTCGGGAAATGTTGTCTACCGGCGATCTCGAACGGTCTGGTCGCAGCCCGCAACCGGAAACGTGAGCGCGGTCTGTAGACGAACGCATGACGCCCGCCCTGACTCGGGGAAAGGGCGCGTGGCTCATCCCAGATGGACGCTGTCTCGCTGCCTCCGTTGGCTAGCCGTGCTGACGATCGTCGCGATCAGCAATGCCGGCCCCGGCCTGAAGGCCGAGGCCACGATACTGGTCGAGCCGAAGAACGTTGCCGTGCCATGCCCCCCGGGCACTCGGTTCATCTTCAAAAACCTCGTGATCGGCAATCAAATTTTCTTTGATACATGGACAATCACGGCGATCTCCAAGTCCGGGAAGACCGTAACGAGCGGGAGCTTCACCAGTGTCAGCGACGACAGGCTTGGAGAGGCCGGTGAGATTGTCTTTGACTTGATGGAGGAACTTTGTGAGGAGCTCTCGCAGCCCGGCTCGAGCGGATTCCTGGCCCGCAAACTGATCACGGTTGGCCTTCAGCCCTCAGACGTGGCGCTCGGTGAATTCAACGGCGATGGCCGGCCCGACCTTGCCGTGGCCAATCAGGGGTCGAACACCGTGTCCATCGCCCTCGGCACCGCCGGCGGCGGCTTCGGCCCCACCGTCAACTTCCCGACAGGGACAAAACCGGTGCGGATCGCCGCCGGCGACGTCAACAACGACGGCAAGCAGGACCTGGTCACTGCCAATCTCGGCACCGGGACCGCCGGCGATCTCTCCCTGTTGCTCGGCAACGGCGACGGCACCTTCCAGCTGCCCGTGCCGATCGCTGCCGGCTCCCTGCCCGTCGACCTCGTCCTCGGCGACTGGAACGGCGACGGCAAGCTCGACCTCGCCGTGGCCGATAGTTCCGGCAACGCCGTGGTGGTCCGGCTAGGCAATGGCAACGGCTCGTTCCAGCCACCCGTGTCACTGCCCACGGGGACCTTCTCCAGCGCCTCCATCGTCGCCGTGGACCTCAACGGCGACGGCAAGCTCGACCTCGTCACCAACGGCGCGATCTTCCTCGGTAACGGCGATGGCTCCTTCCAGCCGGCCGTCAACTTCGCCGCGGGCTCTCAGCCCTCGCTCGTGCGCACCGGCGACCTGAACCGCGACGGAAAACCCGACCTCGTCACGGCCAGCAATGGCAGCAACATCGTCTCCGCGCATCTGGGCAACGGGGATGGCACCGTCCAGGCCGCGCGCCACTACGTTGTCGGATCGTTTCCGAACGAGGTGGCGATCTTCGACGTCGACGGCAATGGCACCCCCGACCTCGTCGTCTCCAACGCCAACGACGACCACATTTCGGTGCTCCACGGACGCGGCGAGGGCACGTTCCTCGGCGCCTCCGCGTACCTTGTCGGAGGCGCGTCCAGCGTCGCCGTTGCCGACTTCACGGGCGACGGCGTGCCCGATCTCCTGACCCCCGCCGTCTCCCTCCTGCCCGGCCTCGGCCTCGGCCGCTTCGGGACGGCCGTCCCTGTCGCTGGCCTCATCGGCAGTCACATCGTTGCCGGCGACTGGAACGGCGATGGCAAGATGGACCTCGCCCTCGTTGCCAACACCCTGCGCGTTGCGCTCGGCAACGGCGATGGCACCTTCGCCGCCCCTGTCGATCTCCCCCTACCGGCGGGCGGCAACTCTCTCGCCCCGGTGGTCGCCGACTGGAACGGCGACGGCAAGCCCGACCTCCTCGTCCCGAACACCGGTGATTTCGACGCGCTCAACGGCTCGCTGTCCGTCTTCCTCAACACCGGCGCCGGCACCTTCACCGCGCAGCCCGTCATCCCCCTCGGCAATCAGCCCTTTGGGACACCTTCAGTCGCCGCCGGCGATGTCAACGGGGACGGCAAGGTCGACCTCGTCGTCGCCAATCAGGGCAAGTTCAACCAGACCAACGGTGACATCTCCGTCATGCTCGGCAATGGCAACGGCACCTTCGGCCCGCCCCAGATCCTCCGCGCCAGCATCGAGCCCGACTCCGTCGCCCTCGGCGACCTCAACGGCGACGGTCACCTCGACATCGTCGCCGTCGTCCAGGCCCCTGTCTTCGACTGGAACCTCAACGTATTCTTCGGCACAGGTGCCGGCGGGTTCGGGAACGCTGTCGTCATCGCCCTGCCACAGGACCTGATCAGCGGCTTGCGCCTCGCCGACCTCGATCTCGACGGCCGCCCCGACATCATCGTCAGCTTCGAGGGCACCAAGCTCGGCCTGCTCAAGAACCGCGGCGACGGCTCCTTCGAGCCCCCTGTCCTCGTCGACGCCGGCGCCGGCTTCGCCGTGCCCGCCGACCTCAACCGTGACGGACGCCCAGATCTCGTCGTCGCCACCCACGTCGGCCTCAACGTGCTCCTCAACGCGACCCTCGTCCCCGGCGCGCCTGGCACCGTCGCCTCCATCCTCCCTGTCTCGCGCGCGGTGCCCGTCAGCGCTCCGGCCACCGTCTTCGCGACGATCCTGAACCCCTCGGGCACGCCGTTCACCAACTGCGACATCACGCCCATCCCCATGCTGCCCGCCACCTTCCTCTTCCAGACCACCGAACAAGGTACCAACGTCCCCACCGGCACTCCCAACACCCGCGTCGGCATCCCCGACGGCGGCTCTCAGACCTTCGTGCTCGCCTTCACCCCACACGCCGCCTTCCCGCCCCCTCGACGTCGACTTCGCCTTCGCCTGCGACGGCGTCATCCCTGCTGACGCCATTCCCAGCGTCAACACCCTCACGCTCTCGGCCACCGCCATCCCCGGCCCCGACCTCATCGCCCTCGCCGCCAGCTCCCTGCCCGGCCAGCTCGTCGCCGCCCCCGCCGGCGCCTTCGCCGTCGCCACCGCCAACGTCGGCGTCACCGGCGACGTCACCGTCGCCGCCGATACCGGCAGCACCTCGCTTCCCCTCGTGCTCGCGTGGTGTCAGACCGATCCCGTGGGCGGCGGCTGTCTCGGCTCACCCACCTCGGAGCCGCTTCCCATCACCATCGCCGCCGGCGCCACGCCGACCTTCGCGGTCTTCGGCACCGCCACCGCCGCCATTTCCTTCGACCCCGCGCTCCATCGCATCTTCTTCCGCGTCCGCAACCTCGCTGGTCACGTCATCGGCGCCACCAGCCTCGCGGTCAGCGGAGGCCCGTGACGTCGGGGCGGCTTCCTTCGAGGCGATCCGCCTCGCGATGTCCGAGCGGCTGACGTCGTTGGGATGCGCCTGCATGAGCCACTGGGGCAGTAGCCGCGGATTTGTGGGAGCGGCGGGAGCGATCCGGAGAATCCGCTCGACGGTTTTCCGGCTGAGCGAGGCAGGAGCCGCGACCGCGTCGCGATCTGTCCGCCGATTCCGGCCCTGACGATGGAATGCCCCAGGCCGTGGCCTCGGGGGCGAGGTCGACACCGTTGCGGCTGCCGCCTATCTGAGAGGAGGGCAGGCCAACGAGCACCTCGGGGGCCTTCCCCGCCTCGCCCGTCCCTCGCGCCGCGAAGCACTCAAGTGAAGCAATCCCTCGTCGCCTTTCTCCCCTCCCGGAGCGAGAGAGCCCGGGCCGGTCACGCGGCATCCTGGCCACGCGCGACACTGCGGTCAAGCGGAGCGTTGGGCGCTTCGGCTATATTCGAGCGCATGCGAGCCCTCGAGAAGGGCAGCTTCAAGCAGGTCCCCGGGCAGGCGTTCGGCACGCCCAAGGAAGTCTGGGATTTCCGGACGCGCGCGCAAACGGGCTCGCCGAGGATGGTGGCCCGACAATTTCTCGCAGCCAATGCTCACCTGTTCGGGATCGATCCGGAGTTGACGGGACTCGCGTTCCAGCGCCGGATCGACAGCCTCGGCGCCCACCACGTCATCTTCCCGCGAGCTTCTTCGCGGAGAGAAAGCCCGAGCGCTACCGCGCGGCCGTCATGTCGTGGGACGGCCTCTCCGCCGGACTCGAGGCGGGTGCCGACCCGCCTTGCCTGCGCCGTCTCGACGAGAGGCGCACCGTTCGCGACTTCGACGACGGTGGCGACGAGCACGAGAACGGGCTGATCTGGTCGGCAACGCTCTGGGACGTCCGCGGTGCGCTCGGTCGCCGCATCGCCGACACGCTCGTGGTCGAAAGCCACTTCCAGCTCGACGGGTTCACGACGTTCGCCCGGGGCGCGCGCTCGCTGATCGACGCGGATCGCAATCTCTTCGGTGGCCGCCACGTCCAGCAGCTGGCGCGCATCGTCCGGCGGCGGGGCATCGGGCCGCTCTGAGCGACGATCAGCGGGTCCAGGAGATCCAGCCGTCCAGCGCCTTCTTCACCTCCGGAAGGCCCTCGCCGAGGATCGCCACGGTCACGCGCAGCTTGAGGGCGAGGCGCGCGCCGCTGCGCTCGTCCCAGAAGCGCTCCTGCGCCGCCTGGTTCAGGAACTCCTTCACCCACGAGGCCCCGAGATGCGGCGGGACGCTCGAGAGGTCCTGGAACAGCACGCGATTGGCCGGTCCGCCGGCCAGCGGGCCGAGGGTCGAGACCAGGTACGGCCCGTCGCGATTGGCGCCGGGGAGATGGCGCAGGAGGCTCCGGGCCCGGGCGTAGTCGTAGTTGTCGAGGATCCACTCGGCGCCCACGGCGCCCGCGGCCGGCGCTTTCACCGGCACGTACGCCACGTTCAGCTCGGCGCGCGGCACGTACTGCTCGAGCGCCCTGACGTCGGGCACCACGGTCCAGAAGGCCTCGATGGCCTTGACGGAGCGCTCGCGCGCTCCCCCGGCTGGCGGGGCGCCGAGAAGGAGATAGCTATAGAGGCCGTAGCCCTCGGCTTCCCGCGAGCCCGGCGCCAGGAGCGCCGAGCCCGTCTCCCTCGCAGGCGCCGGGCTCCGCGGCCCGGCGTCGTCCCGGACGCGCACTCGCACGACGCACTCGGCCGGGCCGCCGCTGCCTGCTCCGCTCACCTGCACGACGACGGCATAGGCGCCGGGCCGAAGCCCGTCGAGGTCCCAGCGGACCTCGCGTCCCTGGCCTTCGAGGCGTCCGACCGGCGCCTCCCACACATAGCGCAGCGATTG
>Ga0187894_10002429_pt1 | contig 22286 bp, 13 predicted proteins | sample GBC1701081metaG_FD_136650 | JGI IMG/M metagenome (GOLD analysis project Ga0187894, IMG submission 136650) | White microbial mat communities from a lava cave in the Kipuka Kanohina Cave System on the Island of Hawaii, USA - GBC170108-1 metaG ... | reverse complement strand
GCAGGAAAAAGTATTGACTCTCATTCCAATTTCTCTTAGCATCGCAACATCACTTCTGCGCCTGCCCCTGCAATTGTTCTGTCTGAAGACGTGCGGTGGCTGCGCCCCTCTCGGATACATTTTTGTCTCTCCTCACCCCATAACCCCCACCTTCCGAGCGTAGTCGTCTGCTACAAATTTAGGTGATTCAATGACCCGCTTTGCGCTCTTATTTCTAACGCTCATGTTCTTTCTATCCGCCATTCTCTTTACAGGCTCCCTGCCTGCTGAATCACACGCATCTACAATAACGCCAGCGCCAATCTTCGATGCGGCGTACCGAAGCAATACGGCATTTCATAAAGTTATGGTTAAGGCAAGCGACGCGAAAACCCGCGATGCCATTCTCGCTCGCGGCGGCTCTGTCATTGCCGATTACGGCGCATTTGCATTACTAAAAGCGCCAAGCGAAGCAACCGAATTGCTGACTGCGGAAAGCAACTCGGCAATCGTCCGCGACGATATGAACGCCATTCTGCTTCGCGCCGGAGCCTTCGACACCACGCAAGGTGAAGCGCAAGCCTTACGACTTCAGGAGACTGCCGAAGCCGACGAAGTACAACTCTACCTTGTGCAACTGGTCGGACCCGCCAAACAGGAATGGATGGACGTGCTTGAGGCATCAGCCGAAATCGTCGCTTATGTGCCAAATAACGCCTACCTGATTCGCGCCGATGCCTCCGGCTTCGCGCAACTCAAGAGCCTCGTCAATACGCCCGCTAGTTTTCTGCAATGGTCGGGCGATTTCAAACCGGCATATAAGATCGCCCCGGAAATCGCCCTCAATTCTGAAACCGAAATTTCCGCTACCGTGCAACTCGTCAACTCAAAACGCCTTGAAAAACAGGTGAAGAAATTGGCGCAAATTCCGTCGCTCCTCATCGAACAGCAAACCGCCAGCGCCGCCGGTTTTATCAATGTGCGCGTCAAGGTGCGCCAATCGCAAGTCGCCGGGATTGCCCGTCTTAGCGATGTCGTCTGGATTGAACCTTATGAAAAACCTGTGCTGTTCGACGAACGACAGGGACAAATTCTTGCCGGAAACTTCACCAGCAACAGTGAACTGCCGGGCCCCGGCTACCTCGCGTGGCTGCGCGTCAAAGGGCTTGCCAGCACACCCGATTTCCTTGTAGACATTGCCGATAGCGGCATTGACCGGGGCGTTTTGGACCCGGCAGTAGTCCACAAAGATTTTCTCAATCAGGCGGGCTTGAATCGCATCATTTACGCCAAACTCTTCAGCTTTTCCGGCATCGAAGGAACGTCGCAGGACAGCACCGGACACGGCACGCTCAACGCTTCCATCGTCGGCGGTTACAACACCGGCAATAGCTTTCCATTCGTAGATGGCAATGGTTTCAGCTATGGCTTGGGCATTCATCCCTTCGTCAGACTTGGCATCTCCAAAATCTTCAACCCGGAATTTACCAGCCCCGATGTTGTGGTAATGACCGATGCCATGTACCGCAACGGAGCGCGTATCTCCTCAAACAGTTGGGGCATCTACAACAATACCTATACTGCCGATTGTCAGACCTATGATGCAATGGTGCGCGACGCGCAACGCAATGACTCTGGCAATCAGGAATTGACCATCGTTTTCGCTTCCGGCAATCAAGGACCGAACGGCTCGCTCGCCTCGCCGGGAACCGCCAAGAATGTTATCACCGTTGGCGCTAGTGAAAATCTGCGCCCCGGTCTTGACGGCTGCGGCGTGCCGACGGAAGGCGCAGACAACACGCAGGATATGATTGATTTCTCTTCCGGCGGCAAGACCGCAGACGGGCGCACGAAGCCGGAGATTGCCGCGCCCGGTACGCATATTCAAGGGGCGATTTCGCAGGACAGAGGTTTCACCGGCTCCGGCGTTTGCGGCAGATTCCCCGGCGGGCAGACGCTTTATACGTGGTCATCCGGCACCAGCCATGCGTGTCCGGCGGTGGCGGGCGGCGCGGCTCTGGTGCGACAATTCTTCCAGAATTCGACGGGACGCGCTCCCAGTCCGGCAATGACCAAAGCCTTCTTGGCCAATACCGCCAGCTATATGACCGGACAAAATGCTAACGATAATCTGCCCGGCTCAAATCAAGGCTTCGGCAGAATGAATCTCGGACGCGCTTTCGACGAGGCTTCCAAACTGCTGATTGACCAGACGCAGATTCTTGCCGAAACCGGGCGCAGTTTTACCTTGAAAGGCAGAGTCGTCAACACCGGCAAACCGTTCCGCGTTGCGTTGGCGTGGACAGATGCGCCGGGTACGCCTGCCGCCAGCCCCGTAGTCAATGATATAAACCTCGAAGTCAGCATCGGCGGGCAGACTTACCTCGGCAATCGCTTCAATGGTTCGGTTTCCACTCCCGGCGGCGCGGCTGACCGTTTAAACAATGTCGAAGCCGTGTGGCTGCCGGAAGGCGTAAGCGGCGAATTTGAAGTGCGGGTTATCGCCGCCAACATCGCCGGTGACGGCATACCCGGTAACAGCGACTCCACCGATCAGGACTTCGCCCTTGTCGTCTATAACGGGCAACCGGTTCAACTCAACGGCGACGGCACGGTAGACGCGCCGCCGATTGTCACCTTGAAATTCCCCGTCGGCGGCGAATCCCTGACGCCCGGAAATCTGGTGCGAATCACCTGGGATGCTTCCGATGATAAAGCCATTCAGAGCCAGCGCGTCGAGTTCTCTTCCGACAATGGCACGAATTACAACGTCATCGCTACGCTGGACGGCAATGTGCGCTTCTTCGATTGGCGCGTTCCGGCTATTGCTACAACGCAGGGACGCATCAAAGTCAGCGCCCTCGATGGCGTTAATCTGGCATCCTCTTCGGTCAATACAACGGCTTTCAGCATCGTTATCGGTCCGCCGGATACTACCGCGCCGGTTCTGGAAATCCTCTCGCCGACCGGCGATGCAACACTTGGCGGCGGCACAACGACAACCATCAAATGGCGCGAATCAGATAATGTCGGCGTCATCCGACGGCTGCTTGAGCTATCAACCGATAGGGGCGAAACCTTTCAGGAGATTACCACCATTATTGCGCCGAGCAGTGGCGCAGAGCGCAGTTTCGATTGGGAAATCCCGGTGGCGCTGTCAACCGATACCGGGCGCATTCGCATTTCGTTATTCGATGGCGCGAACAATCGCACTACTTTATTGTCACCGGGCAAATTCACGATATGGGCGTTGCCAATTATCACTGATGTCAGTTTCGTGGCGCGGGAAGATGGCAGAAACGAACTGGAAGTCTACGGCAGAAAGTTCCGGCAGGGCGACACCGACATCATCGTTGACGGCATTAAATTGAAGAAGACGAAATTTCAGGAGAAGTGCGACGACCCCGACGGCAGTTGTAAGAAGATTTCCAACTTCGACAAGAAATTGCTGAAACGCCTACCAGAAGGCAACTTCGTAGACATTCAGGTAAGGATACCTTCAACGGGACAAATTTCCCCGACCTTCGCCTTCAAACGCAAACGCCCGAAGCCATAGCCTGAGATATATGAGGTTGAGACGAAAGATGAGCAGCGGGTGTTAGAGTACAAGCTTTAGCTTGGCAGTAGATTCACAGGCAGACCGATTGCGATTACAGCGAGTCTTGAGAGTCAACAAGCAGCATTTTCAGCTTAGTGATAAAAGAGAATGTCGCGCTTTTGAATTTACGACCAAGCTAAAGCTTGTACTCTAACACCCGTCGTCATATTGCTTCTTTTTCTACAGTGTTTTTCGGAAAATCAAAATCCCCTTTCTCACCCAATAGAATATCGTTACGCCGATGGTATAAATAGCTATAGCGGCAACCGCAAACAGGAAATAGTGAAGCGGCAAGATATAACGATACTCGGTATGAAAGACCGATTGCACACAGAAATAATACGCTGGCACGAGAAGCAGAAAGCCTAACGTCTGCCATTGCCTTACAGCAATCAATAAGGCAATGCCAATGACAATCAACGCTATCATGCACTCTGTTTTGAAGAGGTCTTTTTGCAATCTGCGTATCAAGGTGCGGAGATGCGTTGTCCATAGATAAGGAGTTGCGCCAGCCTCAAATAGTTCGCCTTTGCCTAAACTGACGGCTGCCTGCGGTGCGCCATCGCCTATGATGACAAGGCATATTTTTTCGGCATTATTGGTGGCAAAGGGAATTGTCATAAGCGGTCTTTCCTCATTGGTTTCGCCAAGCGGAAGATATGCCAGTGATAGATCGCGCTTTTCATTGGTAATCAATAGTGTGACTGGCTTCTGCCGCAATTTCGCTTCAATCTGTAGTACATAATCGGTATCTTTCTGTACAGCAATGGCACGAGAGGTAAACAGTTCTCCGGTTGTATCACCGGCTTGTATCCCTACAAATGTTTTTTCCGGGTTCATTGCCAATGCCGCATTTTGCAAGGCTCTGCCTTCGGCAAAAAGAGTTTCCGCATCAGCCGACCAAATTGCAGAATGATTTTTCGTGAGGTTCAGGTCGTGACCATAAGCAACCTGCGTCAGCATCACAGGAGCCTTAGCGGTATCCGCCGGATAGCCCAATTGCCAATTATCGTTATAGCGAACCATCGAAGCAGCGCGTCTTACCATCACCGATAAAAACCAGATTTTATTCTCTCGGATAACCTCCATGCCGCGCTGAAATCGGTAGCGGTCGCGGGCAATGCCATCCGGTCGCCAAAGCGTGGCGTAATCGCTGCGCCCGTGCCACTCTTGATCTTTGCGTACCGCATCTTCATCATCAATCGGCATCCCGAAACGGTTTTCCCGGTCATAGTCGGCTATGCCTTCAACTAAGGTGACGCCCGCACCGAGCGACAGCGGCACAAAGCTATCGTATATCAGCCAGTTGCGAATCGTAACCGGCGCAATGGCGACAATGACGGCAAGGGTAAGCGCGGCGGCGTAGTACCATCGGCGGCGTTCTCTGAACAATAAAAGTATAATGATGCCCGCAAATAGAAAAAGTAAAAGACCGTTTGCCCGCAGCCAACAGGAAAGCCCGAGACAAACTCCGGCTCCGATAAGACTGGGAGCGCAGGCATCTTGCCTGCTGGATGTAAGCAGGCAAGATGCCTGCGCTCCCAGGACGCCGCTGGGTTCTTTTAACTTAATGCCGTTGGACTTTTTATAGGCGCGAATCAGCAAATAAACGGCTGTCAGAATAGGCAAGGCGGCTAACGAGTCCGGCAATAAGATAATCGAATGATACGCCAGATGCGGCGAAATGGCAGCCAGAATCGCCGCAATGACGGCAATCGGTCGAGGCAGAAGCGCCGCCGTGAGCGCAAAAAGCAGCACCACAGACAGCGCATTCCAGACGATATGAGCATAAACTAATGATGCTTCGTTTTGCGGAAACAGTTTATAGACGAAAGCAATCCACAGGGGATACCCCGGCGGATGAATCAACTTTTTAATTTTGGTTTCATCCGCCGAACCTTCCGAAGAGAAGAAATCACTGCCTTCAACTAGAGCTTCGGCGTGTGCCTGATAGCGCGAAACCATGCTGCTCTGTTGCCTTGTGGTATTCGGGTCGTCAGCCCAATAAAAGACTCGGACAAAAAAAGCTAGCCAGAAAATACTGAAATACAAAGCCAAAATTTTCGCCTGCGGTAGGGACGGCAAAGCAAACCTCTAGGTTTGCTTTGCCGTCCCTACCGCAGGCGAGTTCAACTTCGCTTTTAAGAACCTCAAGTCTGACAAGTCGCTTTCTTCCCGTTCAAAATTCCTGTTCTTGGAAGGAATTAGTGTAACAAAAACCATGATGCAACCGAGAAGGGAAATTCCTGCGGTTGCTGCCTGAGGCTCAGCCACAGATGATGCTTGATTTCAGGCAGTAGCTCTACGCCTTCCCTTCTCGTTCTCTATAGCTCAAAATCAACTTGACATTTTGTACAGATACGGTACTCTATAATAAGAGTCAGGAAGAAGAGGCGAGGAACAATAGAATTTGCCGATGCCTTTGCAGAAATCGGTGCAGCGATGAACTTGCGGAAAATGGCAGCAAATGCAGAGAGCCGTCGGGGAGTGAGGGCGTAGGGGTGAAGCGACGAAGCGATGAACGGGTGAGGAGTTATCGGCATATTTGTCCTTGCTAAGAAAAAAAGCGCCACTGTTGTTACTGGCGCAATCTCGTTTTGCGGCTCTGCTTCTTAATAGTCTTACTACTATGCAACCATGTAGGAGGTTGTTACTGGCGCAATCTCGTTTTGCGGCTCTGCTGCTGCTGGTGCGATGGCTTATTTTGCGGCTGTGCGGTTGCTGGTTTTGCGGCTGTGCCGCTTGGATGTGCGGGATGGCTTCGCCTTCCCGGTCGGTTGGCTCTCTGCTTCTGGCGGCTGCGCCGCCATCGGCTCAGAGAAAATAGCAGCGTTGCAGAAATGGATTGCAGAAATGAAAAATGGTGCCAATAGAATTCATTTTGCCAATGGCAACAGAAAATTTTGCGCCAATGCCGTTCCGTTTGCCGTTGCAGGGCAAGTGATGTGCAGATATTGTACGGATTTAGTGCGAATCAGACGCGGATGAACACGGATCATCCGCGTCAATCTGCTGAGTCCGCCCAATTCGCGGTCTATTCTCAACTTGCGCAGGTCAGACTGGCAACGAAAAAAGCGCCAATGCAGAAACCGTTTGCAGAAAGGAAAAATGGCAGCGATGCAGGATGATTTGCAGAAAAAAATAGCGCCAATGCAAAAATGGAGTAGATGAGTCAAAATGACACAGGTATTGTTACATTTTGTGTCAAATCGGTACGAATTTGACTTGTTGAGGTACAAAAAAAGCGTCAATGCAGAATTATTTGCATAAACCACGCGAAAAAATGGCACCCATGCAAAGCGGTTTGCCGATGTCTGCACAAAATTTTTGCACCAATGCAGTTCACCGTGCTGTCTTTCGTGCAGAAAATGGCAGCGATGGAGTTCTTCGCGCCGACCGAGAAAGGAGTAATTCGATATTGGCGATACAAAAACGAAGTCGCGCAAGAAAAAAAGCGCCAATATAGTTGGCAACAAGAAAATGGCAGCGATGCAGTAACTTTTGCAGAAACTGAGGGTAAGAGCATCAAACGAAAAGTAATGCGGTTCAGAAATTACGCTTTTACGCAATTCCTGAACCGGCTGGCGTGAAACTTGTCCGGCGCTTCTAGTGGCTGCCCGGACAATCAGGGCAAGGTTACGGTCGTTGAGGTCACATTGTTCGGGTTTCGCACCTGTAGTTGAGCGCCCGATTTGAAGGCTTTTTTCGGAGTCAACCCGCCCGGTGTGCTGGTGGCGGTCTTGGCAACAATAATCAGAGCGCCGCTACGAGTCAGCGTAAAGCGTTCCGTGCCGTTGACAATCAGCACGGCTCCGGCGGCGATGTTTGAGTTTGCCGCCTGAACGCTCAACTGCTTCTTCCTGAACTGCACGTCAATCAGGCGTGGCGCAGTCGAGGTAATGCTCGAAGCGGCGCTCTCCGTGCTGGTCGCATAAAGCGCCGTCACTATATAGAAGAAAACTTTGGTTGAGTTTGCCGCCGCCGGAACTTTGTCCACGAATGAGGTTTGTGTTGCCGTCATGACGCCGACAAGGTTGGCAGCAGAGACGCCGACATTGGCGCTTTCGGAACGGTAAATCAGATAGCCGACCAACCCGGCGGCAACCTGTGGCTGCACCTTGGCGGGTTCATTTGTTACAGCCACAAGCGGCGTGATGGTCTGGTCATTGGCAAAAACGCCGGTTGGCGGATTGGGCGCGGTTTCCGGCGCGGTCAGGACAACCTGCACATCGTGAATGGTCGCGGCGTCTACGATATTGATAACCGTCTGCAAGGTCTTAATGCGATTAGCGGAATCGGTGGCGCGGAAGTTCAAAATCACTCGTCCGCTGGCGTTGGCGGCAGGCGTGTAGACCAGACTGCCCAAGCCATTGCCCCGATCTGTGAAGGTTCCTTGCGAAGAGGTCGCCGCCAGCCGGATGTCAGAACCAGTGCCGCCATTCGCCGCCAAAATATTGACCGTCACCGGCGAACCGGCAACGACATTGAGGGCGGCAGGCACTCGCAGTTTCAACTGTTCGTTGGTTGCCGTGCTGGTGCCGCGCAGAAAGACGGCGCTAATCAATGAATCCGGGTCATTGCAGACAATCGTCAGTGAACTTTGAAAAACGCCGACATTTGCCGGTGAAAAAGCGACCGTCAACAGGAAGCCTTCGCCCGGTTTGAAGACTGCCGGAAATTGCGGTTGTCCGCTAATAAAGAACGGCGCATTCGGACTGAAGATGGTGGAAATCACTAAGTCGGCATCGCCGGTATTGGTGACTTCGAGAATGAAGGAGGAACTGCCGCCCGGAAAGTCAATCACGGTCGAGGTCAGATTGATATTCGATACCGGATTGATGGAGCCAGTGCCGCGCACGTTGACGGTCACAAATGGATTAAGCGGGTCGTTGCTGCTAATGGTAAACGAACTGGCGAAGAGTTGCGCCGCCGTCGGGCTAAAGCGCACAGTAATCTGGCGGCTCTCATTCGCCGGAATGGTCAACGGCAACGCCGGTTTATCAACGATTGAAAACGGCGCTGCCGGATCGCTGATAGCCGTAACCTGCAAAGCCGTCGCGCCGATGTTGGTAATCGTCACCGGCAGAGTTGCCAGGGTGCGAACGGTGCCGAAATCGAGAGTCGTGGGATTGACCTGAATGGTCGGCGTTTGCGGCTGCGGATTTGCCGGAGTGGTGACATCGGCGATATTGGTGGAATCGGAGTTGCCGAAGCCATTGAAGGCAAAGACGCGATAGAAATAGAGCGTATTGGGCGCAACCGAATTGTCGGTATAGGTGATGACATTCGCGCCTACCGTAGCAATTTCGCTAAAGGTCTGAGCATCGAGGCTACGCTCAATGCGAAAGCCTTGTTCGTCGCCGGAATTATCATCCCAGTTCAGGTCAACGCGGTTTGAACTGACGGCGGTGGCTCGCAGATTGGTTGGCGCGGCTGGGGTGCGCGGAATCGAAGGCTGCACCGATAACGTAAAGTCACCGGCATCGCCGCCGAAGCCGTCAACGACGATGAAGTAGGTCGTGCCGGCAGTGAGAACGCGGCGCACCGTTTCCGGCACGGCGCTGCCGCCGCTATCACTGCTCGAACAACCGGCAGTTGAGACGCAATCGGTGGTCACGTAGAGCGTCACGTCGTAGTTACCGATGGGCGTTGCCGTAATGATGTAGTTTTGCGTATCGGCAGAGGTGAACTGATAGATGACCTCAGGACCGCTGCCCGATTGCCGCGAGCGCAGACAAGGGGTTTGCGGGTTCAAATCATTGGCCGCGCCGATGGTAGTTCCGGCTGCCGAAAAGGGCAGCCGGTTGGCTTCAATGACAACTGGCGCGGCGCAAGTGTCATTTGTCGGGCTGCCTTTTCTAAAGGAGAAGTGGAACGCGCCCGCGCCGCTTGCCACGGTCGGCGCATCCACCACGATAAAATACTGTGTTCCGGCAGCCAGATTGACGCTCAGAAATTCGCCTTTGCCAATGCTGTTGTTATTGATCCCGGCAATGCAGGAGCCGCCCGGATTCGAGCAATCGGTGAGGATATAGAGGCTGGGGTCATACCCTGAGCCGGTCGGGGTTATCCCTAAGTTGTAGACCGCCGATTCCGTCGGCGTGAAGGCATAGACGACATCCGCGCCTGCGCCCGGTATGCAGCCCGCCGCCGTCGGGTCTAAATCGTTACCCGCGCCTTCGGTGGTCGAGTCTTCAGTAAATGGCAACGCTGCTGGATTGATGACCGTTGCATTTGTGCAGGAATCACCCGCCCGCCTCACCGGAGAACTGGCGGCAGCGCGTCCATTCCACAGCAAGGTCGCGGTTGAGAAAAAGGTAAGGATAACGAAAAAGATGAGGAGGTATGAAAATCGCCGAGGTTGCACAAGCCAACCTTGCGAGGTAGCTTTGAGATTCATAAAACAATTACTCCAATGTAAAGTAGACACACACGGGGGCGGGAGAGCAGACACCTTGAAAAAGGTAAAAGTAAAAACGGGCGGCTCTTTGTTGCCTTTTACCTTTTTACTTTTACCTTCAAAAAGTGTCTCCACTTTCTGCTAATTTCTCTGCTTGTAACCCAATGGTGAGCCTTAGAGGGATTCGATTATATCGTAGCGGCGGGCGCGGCGTAAAGTCGTCTATTTTGCTTTACTATCCATGGTCCGGCTACGTTGCGCCGTTCTGAGAATGGCTTGAAAGAGCGGGCGACCTTTATCGTCGAAGTCTCGGTAAACGGCATCGGTCAACGCTTCATCCAGAGAGATGAAGCGGACGCCGAGATTTTGCAACCAGACGAGCCATTCGCCCAGAGAGTCGCAGGTGAATTGATTCATGCTAAGACTGAGAATCAACCGGGCATTGCGCTCGGTCTTATTTCGGGCGGCTTGGTGAGTGCGGATGGCGGTGTCGAGCAGTAAGGTCTTGAAGGACTCTTTAATCAGATTCACACAGGTTGCATCGCCGCGTGATTGAGCGGCGCAATAGATGTCGCTGAATTGCCAGTCGGGCGTTTCAATCATGGCGACCGCTTCGGTGTAGTTCTGGCTTTTCAGGAAGTCGCGGATTTGTTCGCGGAATTCGGTATCGCGGCTCACTTTCGAGCGCGGGTAACGAAAATACTTCTGCTTGATGTTGTACTGCGCCAGCAAGGGCGCAAGGAAGTTGTCGTTTTTGATTACGTCAGCGAAAAAGGGCTGTGGCTCCTGGCGTCTGATCTTCAGGCGGCTGAAGGTCATATTGCCGAGCAGATTGCCGCTTTCGAGCCAGCGCGTCAGCGTCACGTTATCGGCGGTCTGCCCGACGATGAAAGCCACTGTCGGCGGCATCCGGTTGGTCTGCAATGCACCGATGAGCTTGTTCAGATTGGCGAGGCTGTTCTCGTTTTCGCACCAGTAATCAATGTCGTCGTCGGGACGGCTGACGCTGCTGACCATTTCGTTAATCGTCAGGGCGATTTCAACGCCTTCCAGAGGTCGCGCCTGATCGCTGTCGGCGCGTTTTTGATTGCCCATCAAAGCGCTGATTTCAGGAATGCGCTTGAGGTCGTCCAGACACTTAGCCATTGGCGGTTTCGGCGGCGGCTCTTTTCTGAATCTACAGAAGGCGCTGCCAAAGGCGACGAGCAGAATCACGGTGAAGAGAATGGCTCGAAAGGTCTGGCGTAACATGGATGATCTGGCGGTGGACGGCATAAGCTACTCAACGGCGAATATAGATGGGGCGGTCAACGCCATCCAATTTATCATAATGTGTGGCGACCCAATCTTCCAACTCGGCGCGATGCTTAATCTTTACCATGCGCGTCAGGGAAACGATCTTTGGCTTTGCGGCTTCCATCTCGTCAATGATTGCCGCAAAGCCGCCCGCTTTTCTTGAAGCGGCAAATTCATCCGCGCCCCAGTCGAGAAAGATGTAGGGATTGAGGTTCGGGCGTTTGAGTAAAACCAGTAATTCAACCGTGCCGTGAACATAGATTTTATCATCGGGAGCCAGTATCTCGGCGACGGGTTGAAACTTTCTTAACTGGTCTTGCAAGGTTTCGCCGCCAATGCGGTAACGCACAGCGCGGAAGGCAACTACTGATAGGAGCGAAGCTATAATCAGCCCGTAAGCCCAGCTTTGACATTTAGGAGAAAAGGCTTTCATTCTGGCAGCGACGAAGCGAATAACGCAGACCACGAACCAACCGGCGAAGATGGCAACGAAGGGAAAGAATGGTATCAAATCGGGACCGCCTTGTAAGTTGACGATGCTGAACAGCAGATAGACCAATGGCGGCAAAAGCAGCGCATCTTGCCACCCGGTCAGAACCGGAGGCAGTAGCGACCGGCTGCTGTCTTCTCCGGTTCTTTTGATTCGCGCCTGCACTCGTTGATGTAGGTAAAGAACCATGCCGCTAACGGCAAGCGGGACGAGAAAGACATCTGCGCCGAAGATGCGTACCAGAACACGCCAGAGATGTCTGAAGCCACGCCCGATGCCGCGATTGGCGTCCGGTCCAAAAACGCTGTAATTATACTGCATCGTCCATGCCCAGAAATCATCGAACGCGCCTTTTGCGTAGAAGTAGCCGAGCATGACGGCTAGAGGAATCAAGGCTCCGGCAATGACCTTGACCGCACGCAGGTCGCGCCATTTGAGTAAGTACCCGGAGCAGATGAGTCCGGCGGTTCCGGTAAACAGCAGCCCCGGTTGCCAGCATAGGCAGGCGAGCATTGAAGAGAATCCTGCCCAGAAGGGCTTATCTTTGGCGATGAACAGTACGGACAACATCCCGAACATCATCATCGGCAGTTTGGGCTGTGTGCCGATAATCGCCCAGCCGATGTAATGGTCATTGAGCAAGGGAATAAGGGCAGCAATCAACGCTGCCGCACGACTTTGCAAGTAGAGTTCGACCACCAGAAAGGTGAAGACGGAGAGCAAGCCCAACTCAACTATCTGGAAGAGGCGAAGAGCATAAATATCCCGGATGCCGATTAGCTCACCGCCCCACATCGCTAAGGCGTTCAGATAGACGCTGCCGGGAAACTTGATGTCAGCGATGTCGCGGTAAGGCAGTTGTCCGCGCAGGATAGATTGCGCGATATAGTCATAGATTGCCGAATCGCCGCCGACAATCTGACTGAACGGGCGATAGCAAAGGGAAACGATGACAGTAAAAAGGAAGATGAGCAGGCAAAGATTTCGCGTCGTGTTCAGAGACGAAAAAAGCGGCTCAAGTCTGTAGCTTAATTTCTCAGCGAAGGAGCGATTAGCCGGTGATGAATTTACGGCAACTGACTGGCTTACCATCCTACCCTGATTAACCAATAACTCGTTCAAAGGTTTCTGCATTGGTTTCCACTGTGGCGGGGTGAGCGCCATTCAACAATAACGACAGGCGATTGCCTGAACCATCAAGCCGAAACCTCTTGCAAAAAATCGAGGATTAGCTGATGACTCAATTCGGGTTGATCGGTCGGAAAGATATGGCTTGCATTCGCCAGCATGGTTAGTTTCGCACCTGGTATTAAATCAGCAATCATGCGCCCATTTTCAGGCGGCACCAGTTCATCGGTTTCTCCGTGAATCACCAGCGTCGGCGCTTGAATCTTTGAAAGTCTGTCACGCGATTCCCATGAGAAGATTGCCCCTAATTGCCCGAAATAGCCTTCGGCAGAGGGAAACCATTTGAGGCGAATGGCAATGTCTTCGGCAACCCGTTCACGCGGGGTCGTCGCATCATAAGTAAAAGGAACCATCGCCCATGCAGCTTCATCCGGCGTCATCATGCCTCGCGCTCGGAGAATCTCCAGAACATTCGGAGCCGCCGGTTTGACCTGTCTGCCGCCGAAGTTGGTGCAGCCTAAAATCAGCGAGTCTACCCGATGGGGATAGAGCAACGCAAATTCCTGTGAAATCATGCCGCCCATCGAGATACCAAAGATATGCGCCTTGTCAATTCCGGCGGCGTCCATCACGGCAGCAACATCGGCAGCCATTGTCGGTATCGAATACGGCGGCATCGGTACACCACTGCGCCCAACACCGCGATTATCTATCAGAATGGTGCGATGGCGTTTCGCCATCACCGGCGCGGTGCGATGCCACATATCTAAGGTAGAAGCCAGTCCCATAACCAGTATCAGCGGCTCGCCCTGTCCTTGTTCCTCCCAGTAAATCTTTGCTCCCTGATTCTCAACGTAAGCCATTATCTTCGTATCCTTTTTCGCTCGCTGGTCTGCTACTCGCTATCGCTTTATCGGGTCGCCCCACACCGTCTCCTGCCGCAACTTCGGCTTCAAGACTTTGCCGTTTGGATTGCGTGGCAGAGGCGTCTGACTGATAAAGACATATTGCGGCACTTTGAAATCGGCAATCAATTCTCGCGTGAAGGTAATCAACTCGCGGACTTCAATGGTCTGTCCGGGTTTCGGCACAATCACCGCCCCGACCTTCTCGCCCATTACGGTATCAGGAACGCCAAGAACCGCAACTTCAAAGACGGCAGAATGCGATGCGATAGCGTTTTCGACCTCAACGCAATAGACGTTTTCGCCGCCGCGACAGATCATATCTTTCTTACGGTCTACAATCTGCACAAAGCCCTCCGCATCTATCTTCGCCAGATCGCCGGAATGCAGCCAGCCGTCAATAAAGGTATTCGCGGTTGCTTCGGGTTTATTCCAGTACCCTTTAACGACGTTCTGCCCGCGAATCAGCAATTCGCCAACCCCTGTATCGTTATCTACGTCACGCAATTCAATATCAACAACGGGGGCAGCAAAGCCCACCGTTTCCGGGCGCATGTTGGCATATTCGTGCGGCAGGAAGGTTGACACGGAAGAGGTTTCCGTCAGCCCGAAGCCATTGCCGAGACGCGCCTTTGGATAAGCTTCCATCAATTGTGCGACCAGTTCCGTCGGCGTCGGCGCGCCGCCATACGTCACCCAGCGAACACTGGATACATCCAAGCCTTTGAATTGCGGTTGATTGATGGCGAGCCAATGAATCGCCGGTACGGAGGTTAAAACAGCAATGCGTTCTTCAACGATAGCCGTCAGAAAATCCTGCACATTGAAGGCGGGCATAATGACGACGGTTCCTCTGCCTTCAATGGTTGGCAGTAGTTGGCTATTACAGCCGGTAACGTGAAAAAGCGGTACAGAGACGAGATTGCGGACGCTGCCATCTTTTGGCATCTCGTTGATGCGAAAACAGGTTTCGACATTCGACAGAAAGTTCTCATGAGTCGTCATTGCACCTTTCGGAAAACCTGTTGTGCCGCTCGTGTAAAAGATTGCTGAGACCTCCGCTTGCTCAATACCATCCACAACAACAGGCTCGCCATCCGGCAATGCCTCACCTGGCTGAAAGATGTAGCCTGAGCCGGAATCGTTGACCACATACTCCACTTCCGAATCGCTGAACCGCGTATTGACCGGCACGGCTATCGCGCCGAGCATCTGTGCGCCATAGAATGCCAGACACCAATCAACGCCGTTGGCTAGACGAATCGCTACCCGGTCGCCGCGTTGTACACCGAGATTTTTTAAGCCCCCAGCAACTCGCGCCGCTTCGTCCCAGAATTGCTGATAGTTGAGCCGTCTGCCGCTTAATTCAACCAACGCTTCCTGATGCGGCATTTCATCAACGACGGCGCGTAGCATCTCTACTATCGAATTTTTCAAATCGCTGTAACGAGCAATGCCTTCAGCATTTCTTTCAACTTTGCTCTTGTCGAATGGCGTAATCATCACTCTTCTCCTGAATTGAAATATCTGGTCTACATAAGGGAACCCGTCTACCGCTTTGAAGTTCGACGCTTTACTCTACGAGGACGCAGGGGCTGTTGCTTCAACCAGGCAATCAAATCACTCTTGGATTTGAAACCGAGCAGCGCCACTCCCAAAGCGTCCATCTGTTCACTCGAAAGACGCGATAACTGTGTCTTTACTCTCGCGCTCAACTCTCCGATTTGACGATGCAACATTGGTTGCAACAGTGCGAGTTTCCCCCGTGTAGCGCCTTCTTGCAGTCCTTCTTCTAACCCTTGTTGCAGACCTTGTTGCAGACCTTGTTGCAATCCGCGATCAATTCCACGCTGTAAACCTCGCTCCTCAGCAAAGCGTTCAAAACTGGATACGTATGGCATACGATTTCTCTCCTCGTAATCAAAGATTTCCTGTTCCAGTCCCTCATCTAAAGCCTTCGGCAGATTGATCAGCCAGTCTATGAACTTGAATAAGGCGGTTATCTCCTCGCGCCGATAGCCGCGTTCATAAAGGCTGAAGATCAACTTGCGTTTCCAGATGAGTCGTTGCTTATTATTACCTTTGGTCTCCAGTGCTTTCAACTGCGCCATGACCACAACCGCAAAAATACTGTCGCTGGCTTGCAGTTCAGCCCAGCGGTGGGCATAGTCGCTCATCTTCACACAGGGAAAGGTGAAAATCAGATCACAGCCCCAGCGCAACCTTTCATACCGTCCTACGGCGGCGCGACTTTTACCCGTGATAATTGCCAGACTAATCACTTCGGCTTTAAATTTATCAAAGGCGCGATAGTTATAGATATACATTCGCTGCGAGAAGTTGCGATTCACCTGATCCTGCACTTCAATATGAATCAATAGCCAAGTTTCGCGCCCATCATTCAGGAATACTTTGAACAGCTTATCGGCAAAGAGTTTCTTCACCCGATGCGCCGGACGAATTTGCGCCAGTTCTTTATCGAGCGATTGATAACCTTTCGACCAGTCAATCTCTCTGTACAAATGTGGAAAAAAGAAGAGCAGACAATCGGGCAAATAGTCGTCCAGCATCTCTTTCCAAGCGCTGTCCTGATCAGCGCGAGGCTCATTGCTGGTTGGCGATTTTCTTTCTGCCATTATTACCCATAACCCCTGAAAGCCTGAGAGACAGCAGCACCACAGCTATCTATGAGGCAATGGATTGAAGACGTTAATACGCCCCTTGCGCTTCAAAAATCCGGCGCGGGTTTTCGACCATCATGGTATGAATCTGCTCATCCGTTACGCCCTGCTCCTTGAGCGCCGGGATTACGTCGTTGTGAATATGTAAAAAATGCCAGCGCGGCAGGATGATCGGCAAGGCATCTTCCGGCAGCCAATCATTATAACAAGCGGCATCCTGTGACAATACCATCTTATTGGCGTGACCGCGTTTGCACATCTCCGCAACCGTTCGTACACGGTCTTCAAACGGCAGTAGCGTATCAATGCCAAACCTATCCATACCGAGGTAGGAGCCTTGGGCAATCAGTTTTTCCAGATAGGCAATGTCTGTCGTGTCGCCGGAATGACCAATGACCACGCGGGATAAATCAACGCCTTCTTCTTCAAAGATGCGCTGCTGTTCAAGCCCGCGTTCCGTGTGGGCGTGCGTATGAGTGGAGATTGGCACTCCGGTTTGCCGATGGGCTTTGGCAACGGCGCGAAGGACGCGCTCAACGCCTTCTGTCACACCCTGACGATCAGTAGCGCATTTCAGAATAGCAGCTTTTGCTCCAGTTCCAGCGATGCCCTCTTCAATATCGCGGACAAACATATCAATCATCAATTCCGGTCCTTCGAGAATCGTACCGGGACCGCGATAATTGAAGTACATCGGCACATCGTTATAGGTATAAATCCCGGTGGCAACGATGATGTTGATGTCCGTTTCAGCGGCGATGCGTTGAATGCGCGGAATATAGCGACCTAAGCCGATAACCGTCAGGTCAACAACTGTATCTACGCCACGCGATTTTAATTCATTCATTCGAGCAATGGCATCGGTGACGCGCTTCTCTTCATCACCCCAGGTATCCGGGTAATTCTGATTGATTTCTGATGACAGCACAAAGATATGCTCGTGCATCAAGGTCTGACCAAGTTGGTTTGTGCTGACTGCCCCTTTTATTGTATTTACCTGTGGCATATCATCTCCTCTGGTTTTATTCCTTAGGGCAAGCTGCTTTTCAGTAAGCTCGGCAGCATATTCCAGACAGGCGAGAACATCTTCTCGTTCAATCGCTGGATAAGCCGCTAGTAGATTTTCAATCGTGTCTCCGTTCGCTAGCATACTGATGATTTGATAAACGGGAATACGAGTGTCTTTGATACAAGCCTGTCCGTGACAAACTTTTGGATTGACTGAAATTCTGTCGTGCATTACTGCCTTTTCTTAGCTGCCCGAACGAATAATTAGGTATAAGGTGAACTTAAACAATAGTTGTGCCGCCATCTACGACGATTGCCTGTCCGGTGATGTAGTTTGAAGCATCGGCGGCTAAGAATACTGCCACCCCTTTCAATTCGCCCGGGTTGCCAATGCGCTGCATAGGCGCTGAAGATTTAATTGCTTCGCCCGCGTGTTCAATAATCTTGTCAGCCATTCTTGAAGAAAAGAAGCCTGGGCAAATAGCGTTCACCCGGATATCGTGCATTGCCCATTCTGCTGCCAACGCCCTTGTCAACGACAGCAAGCCGCCTTTCGCCGCATTATAAGCGGAGGTCTGTTGAATATCGGGCATCGTGGCGATAATTCCGGCAATTGAAGCGACATTAATGATACGCCCGTATTTGCGCTTTATCATTTCGCGTCCGGCAGCCTGACTGAAGAGAAAGGCTCCCGTCAAATCAATATCCAAGACCATCTTCCATTTATCCACCGCCAGGGATTCGGCGGGCGCTCCCCACGCGACGCCGGCGTTGTTTACCAGAATGTCCACTTGCCCGAAGGTCTCAACGGTTTTGGCGACCGTGTTCTGAACCTCTTCCGGGTTCGAGACATCGCACAGCACCCCCTCACAGTTGAAGCCGCGATTTCTGAACTCTTCTACGGTTGGCGTCAGCCATTGTTCGCGCCGCGCCACCAGCATTAGCGAAGCTCCGGCTTCGGCAAGTCCCTCTGCCATCTCCTGCCCTAAACCGCGTGAGCCGCCAGTCACCAACGCAACCTTACCACTCAAATCGAATAGCTCTTTTATCTCTGCCATGAAGTCATCCTTTATTTCGGTTAAAAATTGCCGTGTAAATGTACCGCAAAGACAGCGTTCCCGCTATGGGGAATCTTCAAAACCGGAAAAGACCCGCTAAGCTCAGACCAAAGTTTTACTGACCATCTCATAAGAATTACTTAATTGACCTGATGTTCCGCTTGTATTACAAACTAAGAGAGCTTATTGTAGCAATGATTCGATATATGCCTATGCAGAAATTCAAAACCAATCACGTTTGTGTCAACCGACAAGGCATAGCCCTATCTGTAAGCCTCCGCAACGTCGCCGTAATTTCGCCCATCGCCATTATTATTAGCATTATTCTGGTCACTTGACGGTTGGCAACAGGTCACATCTAAGACTGATGCAAAAGCCGTCATCCACATAACAAGGATGGCGGCTTTTGAACTTTTGGAGGGAAAGATGGAGTTTATGCAACTTGAAATGTTCGTGGCAGTGGTTGATGAAGCCAGTGTCTGTAAAGCGGCTGAACGGGTTCATCGCACTCAACCGGCGGTCAGCATGGCGCTCAGAAAACTGGAACAGGAACTGAGTGAACCGCTATTTGATAGAACCAATCGTCAGGATTTCAAACTCACCGAATCGGGCGAACTGCTTTACGAATATGCGATGCGCCTTCTCACTGTGCGAAGAGAAGCATTAACGGCAATCGAAGATTTGAACAATGCCAAGACCGGCAGGCTGCGACTGGGCGCAAACGAAAGCATCAGTTTCTACCTGCTCCCCGCCATCACCTCTTCTTTTCAAAAGAACTATCCAACCGTCAAGATTGAAGTCCGATGCGATAACTCCGACAATCTGCTTACTGATTTGCGGAAACGCAAACTTGATGTCGCGCTGCTCTCGCATCTTCCCGAAGAGAATGAGTTTGACGCTCTACCCATGATGCGCGATGAAATGGTCTTCATCACCAGCCCGGTTCACCCGCTTGCCAGCCGTGAAAGAGTCTCAATCAAAGAACTCGCTGATGAGTCTTTTATTGCAGAGGATGTTTGCTCGCCATGGCGCAAGCGATTTGTCGAAGCCTTCGCTGAACAGCAAACGCCGCTTAATATCATCGTTGATAACGCACCGATTGAAACGATTAAAAAGATGGTCGAAATGAATCTGGGCATCGGTTTTGTGCCGTTGATGTGCGTCAAAGAAGAAGTTGAAAGCGCCAGACTGGCTATCCTGCGCTTGCGCGATTTCTGGCAGGAAAGAACCTTGTGGGCAGTGCAACGCAAGCACACGCCCTCAGCTTATGCGGCAAAAGCCTTTATGCGGGTTGTCACCTCCATAAAGGACACCTTCAGTCAGGAAGCCCCGGCTGTGACTGAACTTCATCCGCAGGTAAAACCATCAAAAGCAGTTCAAGGCAAACGGTAGAACGATTTTATGATAACTCCGATGATAACTCAGATTGATGCCTATCACTCTCTTTCCCTTCCGACGCTCAACGATGTGCAGCAGGCAGCGACTCGACTATCTCCTTATGTGCGCCACACGCCGACGCTACGCAGCCAGACCCTAAGCGATAAACTCGGTGCGAACGTCTATCTGAAGATGGAACTATTCCAGAAGACAGGCGCGTTCAAATTGCGCGGCGCGTTCAATAAAGCTCTGACGCTTTCTGCGAAGGAGAAGGCGCGAGGCGTGGTTGCCGTTAGTGGCGGCAACCACGCGCAAGCCGTCGCTTATGCCGCAAAGACGCTTGGATTGCAAGCGGTGATTCTGATGCCCGACGCAACGCCGCACAATTACCTTGACGCTACAGCCGGTTATGGCGCGAAAGTCATCTTAACCGCAACGATGAGCGCAGCCTTCAAACGTATTCCGGCTTATGAAGCCGAAGGCTGGGTTTACATTCATCCTTACGATGACCCGTTGGTTATTGCCGGACAGGGAACCGTCGGGCTGGAAATTCTTGAAGATGTGCCGCAGGTAACGGATGTCATTTTGAGCATCGGCGGCGGCGGACTGGCGGGCGGCGTGGGAACTGCTATCAAGACGAATCAGCCAAAGGTGCGAATATGGGGAGTAGAAACCGATGGCGCAGACAGCATGGCGCGGGCGTTGTCTGCCAATCGGATCATCGAACTGCCGCAAATTACCTCTATTGCCAAAACGCTTGGCGCTCCTGCCGTTACCGAAAGAACTTTGACGCTGGCGAAAAAGTACCTCGAAGGTGTAACCGTAGTACAAGACCGGGAAGCCGTCGAAGCCTTGAAATTTCTGCTTGAACGAATGAAGGTGCTGACCGAACCGGCAGCGTCCTGCACCGTAGCTGCCGCCGAGCGACTGAAACATCATTTCGACTCAGACAGCCATGTTGTACTGATTCTTTGCGGCGGCAATTTTGCTGTAGATGCGCTGGTACAATACGATTTTGCGCTTCGCAGTTCGGCGCTTGACCGTGTACAGGCAGCCTGATGTTACTGGGAGCGCGGACGTCCACGTCCGCATGGTGCAGACAGCGAGCCTCCACGTATCCGCCGAGTGATTGCCAACCAAGACCATGCGGACGTGGACGTCCGCGCTCCCAGTATGGTGTTTCTTGTTCACCTATTCACCTTGCTTTGAGAGAAGTTGCTCGCGCCGGCGTTCTCTCTCCGTAATCAGGTAATCGCTGAAGGTTACCGGGTATTTCGCGCTGACATCCAATGCAAGCAGTTCTCGCGGCAAGCGTTCCAGGTCATTGGCTGCTCGTTGCCGCGCCTGATTGAGCCGCGCCAGCCGCGCTGCTCTTACATCCCGATACTGCTGCAAATCGGCGGCATCTTCAAGCAACAAGCGTTCTTCCAATGCCTTGCCGCTTCGCATTACCGGCTCAACTAAAGATTGCCAGCTTCCTTGCCCTTCGCTCGGCGGCGATTCGCCGTCCGTTGCAATCAGGTCTCCGGCATATTTGCCATCCGCATCGAATTTGCGCCATATCTGCTTTGCCCCCGGATAGCTTGCCTTATCCTGACTCAGCTTTATTTTGAGACTGATTTTGCCGCCCTGTTCAAGGCTTACTAACTTATAGACGCCGCCAAGCGCCGGTCTATCGAACGACGTAGCCAGTTGTGTGCCGACGCCGAAAGCGTCAATCTTCGCGCCGCGTTCCAGTAAATCGGCAATAATCCATTCGTCGAGGTCATTGCTGGCGAGAATCCGGGTATCGGTCATTCCGGCGGCATCCAGTATCTCGCGGCAGCGAATACTGAGACTCAGCAAATCGCCGCTGTCCAATCGAATTGCCGGTATACGGACATTCATGCGTGTCAGCTTTTCGACTGCCTCTATCGTGTTGTATGTATCCACCAGCATGGTTGCCGTTTCAGGAAAGACTTTCAGAAAGGCGGCAAAGGCTTCTCCCTCGTCATCGAACGACATGACAAAAGAGTGTGCCTGAGTGCCAAAGGTCGGAATGCCGAAGAGATGTCCGGCTTCGACATTCGATGTGCCGACGCATCCGGCAATGTAAGCGGCGCGTGCTGCCAGCAGTCCGGCTTCTGCGCCGTGCGCCCGTCGTGTGCCGAACTCGACAATGTTGCGCCCCTGCGCTGCCATCACCAATCGAGCCGCTTTACTCGCCACCATCGTTTGAAAATTGATGGTTGCCAGCAAATAAGTCTCAATCAGTTGGGCTTCGATGATTGGCGCGGTGATACGAAGCAACGGCTCCATGCCAAAGACGATGCTGCCTTCCGGTACGGCGTAAACCTCGCCGGTGAATCGTAATGCCGCCAGATAAT
>Ga0187894_10002428_pt1 | contig 22289 bp, 16 predicted proteins | sample GBC1701081metaG_FD_136650 | JGI IMG/M metagenome (GOLD analysis project Ga0187894, IMG submission 136650) | White microbial mat communities from a lava cave in the Kipuka Kanohina Cave System on the Island of Hawaii, USA - GBC170108-1 metaG ... | reverse complement strand
GCGGAGTTGCTTGGCGCTCACTCAACAGTTGACGAAATCACCGATGTCTGGCGCAAGCCCGCCGCCGATTTTGTTAGCGGCTGGGAAGAACGCTTCGCCATCACGCAAGGCTATCAGCGCGTTGTTACCAGTGCAGTACAGGAATTGTTCGAGCGCACTGCCATTGCGCCTTCGCAAATCTCGAAAGCTATCTTCTATGCGCCGGATGCCGGCTCGCTGGCGACAGTAGCCAAGAGTCTTGGACTAAAAGCCGAACAACTGCCCGACCATTTGCTGCAATCGGTTGGCAATAGCGGCACGGCGATGCCCTTGCTGGTGCTTTCTTCCGTCTTGGAAACCGCACAGGCGGGCGACAAACTTCTAGTCGTCGGTTATGGCTCCGGTTGCGATGCAATGCTTTTTGAAGTTACCGATAAAATCAAAGCGACGCAGGCGGTAAAGCGGCGCGGCGTGCAAGGCTATCTTGCATCGAAGCAGTATTTGGAGAGCTATGAACGCTATGCGAAATTCCGCGATTTGATTGATACGGAAGGCGCACGGCGGCAAGCGCCTTCCGCTTCCGCCTCGCAAACCTTCCGCGAGCGCAATGACATCTATCGGTTTTATGGCTATGTCTGCGGCAATTGTGGCAAGGTACAGTACCCGCGCCAGCGCGTCTGTATCAAATGTCAGGCGAAAGACGGTTTTGAGAGCGTCCGGCTGGCAGATAAACCGGCAACTTTGTTTACCTTTACACACGATTTTTTGAATGCCTCCGAAGACCCGCCAACAGTGATGACGATTGTGGATTTTGCAGGCGGCGGACGCGCTTTTCTGATGATGACCGATAGAAACCCCGCCGAAGTCAAAATTGACCAAGCGCTCGAAATGACCTTCCGCAAGCTCTATGACGCCGAAGGCTTTTTGCAGTATTACTGGAAATGCCGCCCGCTACGTTCCTGAACAAATGTCTGCCGAAAAAATCTTCAACTTGTCGGAACAAATCTTCATGACGCGAGTTTAAGCAGAAAACGCGCAAGAAAAGAATCCCGTTGCATTCTATAAATGCGTGTCTCGACCTCTCATAGAAAATCAATAGGACTAAGGAGTGTGTCATGAAGAGATTACTATTTCTCCTTGTTGGATTTTGCCTCGCTTTTTCGGCTTTGCTCAGTTTTACGTCAGACCTGTTCGGTAAGGCGAATGCAAGAACCACAAAACAAGCAAGAACCATGTCTACGGTAGCCAGTAACTCGCCAGCCAAAACCAATGACTGGCAACTGGGTCAACCCATCACCTACGAAAATCTGACTATTTTCCCGGTAGTTTCCAACGCCAAGGCAAGCTCGGAAGAGTTTATTACACTGGATGAGGGGTTGCGTACCAAAACGGTAAAAGTAAAGGAAATCGGCGGTACATCAACGCGCACGGTTCGCCCGTCGCGCTCGGCGCATCACTCCAATCAGGTGCAGCAGCAGCGCCTCATCAATACGGGCGATAATGCTGAGGTAAATCGCGTTATGGTGACGAACAATTCCGGCAAGACGCTGGTGTTGATTGCCGGTGAAATCATCGTTGGCGGCAAGCAGGATCGCATCGTCGGACAAGATTGCATCGTTGCCTCAACCAATAAACCTGTGCCGGTAGATGTTTTTTGTGTCGAACATGGCAGATGGCGAGACACCGCAAGCCGTCGGCAGCCAGGTGTTGCCAACGAAGGCGCATCATTTGGCAGCGCCAACAATGTTATGGCGGCGCCAAAGGTGAGAGCAAAGGCACAGGCAGAGAAGAGTCAATCAGCCGTTTGGGATGAAGTGGCGTCACAAGTCTCGAAGAATCGCGTCACTACCTCAACCGGCAACCTCAACAGCGTTTTTGCCGATAAGAAGGTGAATGCCAAACTCGAAGATTATGAGAAGGCAGTAGCGCCGAAACTGGCTACGGGAAATGTTATAGGAGCCGTTGCCGCCGTCAATGGCAAGATCATCTCCGCCGATGTCTTTGCGTCGCCACTGCTCTTCAAGGCATATCGCGCCAAACTCTGCCGCTCGTATGCGCTGGAAGCGGTAAGCGCCAACGGACAGCAAAAGGGTAAAGCCAATGCCGACGATGCCAAAGCCTTTCTTAGCCGGGATGAAGGAGCCGAAAAAACGACGGAAAAGGAAGGCGTTTACCGGCTCTCGGAAAAACAATCGTCCGCCGATGCCAGTTTCACACTGGAACACACAACAAAAGATCGCAAGCTGATTCATTACTCCAAAGTGAAGAAGAACTGAAGCGGAATGGAACACAGAACTTTTCTGTTATCCGGGAAAAGCGGAAAACTTGATTGGCGAAAGTTGCTCAGGCTTTCCGCTTTTCTATTTCAAATTGTGATGCCCCATTCAGGTAGTAAGAATTTCTTTTTGGAAAAAATTGCACATTGAGCATTTTCAATTGGCGTACAGAGAAGAATCTGAGAGCATCCATAACTCTAAAATTTGGCGTTCGTGACCGCTAAGTAAGCCAGGATAGCAAAGGCTAACTATACCCTGAATGGGGGACGGTAGTTTTCGTTGCAAACCATTTCGGCGTATGATAATTTGCCGTTTTTATTGGGCGAACCATTGTAAGTCTTTTTGCTGGCTTACCTTTACCGGAGTTGAACTGCACCGGCGGCAGAGCCGTTTTCACGAATCCTTCCCGTGCCGTCCGGCTGGTAATTTGGCGATAGAAAAGTTGTAAGTATTTTTCTAAACAATCCCGGTTCGTTACACTCAGGAGGAGGCGAGCGTTGTAGAACTCGCAAGGTTGCTTGATACAAGAAGCCGTGAATAACCCTCAAGCCCCAGACACTTCCTCACCGATGGATACTCCTGTCTCCGCATGGCTTCGCCTTCAGCAAAGTCTGGCGGAGAAGTCGAATATCACATTGTTGACTCTGCGGGAAGATAATGAGGTTATCGGGCGTATTGAAAACGACAACAGCATTTGCCGCGCTATGCAAGCGTCAGAGTACAAACGCCGTTGCGACTTGGATTGTGGCACAGCGTTCAGCCGAGCCATTGTCGCCAATCAGACCATCGAATATCGCTGCCATGCTTCGCTCACCTGTCTGGCGTCGCCCATCAACCTAAGCGGCGAACTGCTGGTCATCCTGCAAGGACGCGCTTTTATCTCCTCCGCCGATTATGCCAATTGTCTGCAAGAGTATGCCGATTTTGAGCCGGTACAATCGGCTGCCGCGTTGACCGATGTAAACTTCGCCGATGCGCCGGAACTGCGTGAGCTTGCCGAACTGGTGCAGTCCACCGCCGCGATTCATTTACACACCCAAAGCGATGCCATTCTGCTCTCAGATTCGCCGCTCGATATAGAGATGACGCCGGAACTTTTGGACGCGCATCTGGAAATCATTCGCCTCTCGGATGAACTGGAGCGACGCAACCGGGCGATTGCCAAATTGCAGGAGTTTATGCGCGATGTCGCCGTCAATCTCGATTCCGAAAAGGTCTATGCAATGCTGCTCGCCAAGTTCAGCGAAATGATGTATGCCGAAAAAGGATCGTTGATGGTGCTGCACGAAGAATCGGCGGAGCTATCGCTGGAAGCCACTGTAGGAGCCACTTTCGAGGCGTCAGGGAAAATCCGCGTCAAACTTGGCGAGGGCATTTCAGGCGTGGCGCTGGCAACCGGAACGCCGCTTCTGGTGCGTAATGTGGACACCGATACGCGCATCCATCCGCAGCATCCCGAGCAATATAAGACGAAATCGTTTATCAGCTATCCGATTACTCTCGGCAATCGAAAATTTGGCGTTATCAATTTAACCGACCGTTTGGATGGCTCGCCTTATGAACATCAAGACCTCTACCTTCTGGAGATGTTAGCGCCGCAACTTGCCCTGATTATTGACCGCACCGAATGGTACAAAAAAGCCGAGCAGTATCAGCAGATGTCGCTGACCGACGCGCTGACTGGACTGCCCAATCGTCGCTATCTCGAAGAACGTCTGTTTGAAGAGGTCGAGCGTTCCAAACGTCACAATACGCCGCTCGCTTTTATGCTGATGGACATAGACCACTTCAAAAAATACAACGACATCTACGGGCATACGAATGCCGATTGCGTGTTGATCCAGACGGCGCAAATTTTACGCCGCGCCGTTCGCGCCATTGATATGCCTGCCCGCTACGCCGGAGATGAATTTTGCATCATTCTGCCGGAAACCGATTTGCGGGCGGCGGCGCTGATCGCCGAACGCTTATGCAACGAAGTGCGCCGCACCGACTACCGCGCCGAGCAAGGCGAATCTATGGGCAGAGTGACCTTGAGCGTCGGCGTTTCGGCTTATGGCGTGTCGCGGCAAACCCCACACGCCATTATTGAAACGGCAGACCGCGCGCTCTATCGGGCGAAGTTGCGCGGGCGCAATGGCGTGGCAATTTATGAAGATGAAGAGTAAGCAGACGGCTACGGGAGCCGGAACAAGGTTGCACGGCGAATGACAAGCATAGAACGGATTGACTAACGATGCTGCGAATACCTGTTGAAGAATTTATTGATCGGGAAACGGAGACGGAACGGCTCTATGCTCTGTCGCGTTTGGCGAAACCGCAACCGCCCGCGCTTCAAAGTTCGCAAAGCCGCCGCGTTATGAATGCCTTGTTGCTTGGTGCGCCCCGCGTCGGTAAATCTGAACTTCTGCGCCACACTTTCGACCGTCTCTTTGCCGCCGCCGGAGAAACCGTGCCATTCTATTTCGCCTTTCAGGATATTCACCTGAACCCGCAGAGGTTCGCCCGCCTTTATCTGCGGCAATTTCTGATTCAGTTCCTTGCCTTTCGCTCTCAGGACACAGACATCCTTGCCAATGTGCAACTACGGCTTGCCGCGCTGGCACAGCGAGCCGCCGCCAATGATTATGGTTGGATTAGCGATTTGGTGAATGCTTTTTATAAAGCAGAGCAGGAGAATGATACGCTCATCGCCCTGGAACTGGCTCTAGCCGCCCCTTTGACGGCAGCAAGGCAGACCGGACTTAGCCCTTTTGTGATGCTCGACAATTTTCATTTTGTTGCTGATGCAGATGCAACAGTACGTAATGAGCTATTTCGAGCCATCGCCGTTGACGAGCATTTCAGCCTGCCGCAGGCAAACAGCAATGGCTTGCCGGTCTACATTCTTAGCGGCTTGCGGCGCTCGCTTACAGAGATGTTGCCCGCCGACGCCGGTATCTTCAATCGGCTGGATGTTCTTTCCCTCGAAACCATGCCGGTGGAACAGCTTGAGCAACTGATTCGCGCTATCGCGTTGCGGCGCGGCGTTGAAATTAGCGATTCGACCATTGAGTTGATGATTCAACAACTGAACGGCGACCTCTTTTATACACGGTCGCTTATTGATGCCGCCGCCGCCAATGGTTCGCGGCTGCACAGTTTCATGGATTTCGAGCGCGTCTATACGGCAGAAGTTCTCTATGGGCGCATTCGCTATTATCTGGATGCGCGGTTGCGTAACATTGCGCCGCAACGAGGTGACCAACGGGCGGCGCTGGAACTGCTTTTCATGGTCGTGGCGGCGGAAAAACCGTTGCCCGTTGAGATTGCTCTGGCGCAATTGAACGAGCATACCGACGCGGCGGAAAAGTTGCTGCTGCGGCTGCACGCCCACGAATTTCTTACGGTCAATTTCAACTTCGTTACAGCCGCAAATGACCCGGTGCTGGCTGATTATCTTCGCGCCAAATACCGGGACGAAATTTCCGGTGCGATACGTCCGGTTGCCGGTGAAGAGTTGCTAGGCGAGAAATTGAAGCACTCGTATCAGGTGATGATGTCGCGCTATTATCGCTCGATTGAAGTGCAGTTGATTGATCTGTTGTCGCGTTTCGATTTTCAGGCAATCCCGGCGAGCCTGTTTCGTGAAGATTTATTTGAGAAACAGTATCGAGGCATCAGTCGAACTCAGACCCGCCGCTTGCTGGGCGAGGAGACAGACAAAGTACGACTGCCACAGATTGTTCTGGTCAAGGACATCGCTTCGGGAGAATATGCGGGAGCAAATTATCGGCTGTTTACGGCGGGCGGTTTCGATGGCGGCATCTACAGCACGGCAAACGAAGCCTTATGGTTTGTTGCCCTCATCAATTCACGCGAGCCGCTTGACTTAGCGACGATGCAGCAGATTGAAAGTCATTTCGCGCTGGCGTCCTCTTCGGTTTTACTCGGCAATGCCTCGGAAGCCGTTCGCTGGTATATCAGTAAAGAGGGATTTTCTAAAGAGACGGTTGCCGAATTGCAACGGCTAAAAGCGCATCGCTCGACTTATGAGCAGTTGGATTTGCTCGCGGATTATGTCAACACGCTGACCACGCCGGAAGCGAAAGGGCGACCAGCGAGCGCCATTGAATTGATTATTCCGATTGATGAAGAAGCCGAGTTGATTGCCGCCAGAACCGTTGAACAAATAGCCCGTGCTGCCGACTTTGATAAAGAGGCAATCAATCAAATCAAGACCGCCTTGATTGAAGCGTGTATCAATGCCGCCGAACATGGCGACAGCCCCGACAGAAAAATCTATCAACGCTTTGCGGTTACCGATGATCGCCTGATTATCACCGTATCGAACAAGGGCAAAGCCTTTGTTGATGTGGAAAATCATAAAGTTGCAAGCAACCTCGCGCCGTCACTCACCGGCACACGCGGGCGCGGCTTGAAGATTATTCGCGGCTTGATGGACGAAGTGAGCTTTGAGCCTGCCGACGATGGCACAACTTTAGTAATGACGAAGTTGCTTAAACGCCCCGATAAGCAGTAAGATACAAATTCTTCAAAAAGCGGCGGCTCACTTCCGCTAAAATAGCCCTACAATTTATCCCTCTTTTCAGCAGGAAACGATGACAGCGTAGAGTTGCTGTTTCCCTACGCTCAATTTAACTTCAACGCAAGCGGTAGGCTTGCTGATGGTAAGGAGACCTGTGTATGACGGCGGCTGATGTAAAGGCAAGGATTGTCGGCGGCGCGGCGGTTCTCTATCCCGGCGCGTATTTGAATCGCTTGAAGGGCGAGGTGCTGGAGAATCGTTGTCAGGAGTTTTTAATTAAAGGGGTGCGGCGACTGGTCATCAATTTTGAAGAGACCGAGTTGATTAACAGCATCGGCATCTCGATTCTGCTTGGCGTTATTGAAGCGGTGAATGCGGCAAATGGCATTCTGCTGCTCTCGAATCTCAACGACTCAAACCGCGAACTATTTGAGATGCTTGGTCTGTTGTCGCACATTCAGATTGAAGAAAGCGAGCAAATGGCATTGGCAAAATTGAGCGTCTCTGCTTGATGTGGCAATGTAACCAAAGGGGAAAGAATGAAACTTGAACTCAGGAAGTTGCTGCATACCTTGAATGCCTTGAACGAATTGAGTTTGGAAATCAATTCAACACACGATTTTGATGAAGTGATTCGCGCTTCATTGCACACCTGTTTGGGAACGCTGGCGATTCCGAAAGGGGCGATTGCGCGATTCAGCGAGAACCCGCGCCAGTTGAAGATTGTCGCGGCAAAAGGCATCAGCGGAGCCGTCGGGCAGAAGATTGAACTCGGACGCGATGAAGCGGAAAAGATTGCCGGACGCGCCAAACCCATCAAGCTGCAAGCCGAACGCAACGGCTTGTCGCACTTCGTCCGTCGCAACACCGAAACCTTCAAAAAGCTCCGCGCTCATCTGATTGTGCCGATGACGGTTCACGGCGATTTGCAAGGCGCGATTTATCTTGCCGAAAAGATTTCCGGCGACGATTTCAGCAAAGATGACCTTGAGGTAATTCATACCATCGCACAACACATCGGGCTGGCGTTCTACAATCATCGGTTGATTGTGTCGTTGAAACGCAAAGCCGAAGAGAACCGTCGTCTCTACCGCGAGATGAAACTGGTCTATCACGATATTGTTAAAGCCTTCGGCTCGGCAATTGATTTGAAAGACGCTTATACGAAAGGGCATTCCGACCGTGTGGCGCGTTATTCGGAAGCCATTGCCAAAGAGATGGGCGTTACCGGCGAAGAACTCGAACACATCAGCGTCGCCGGTTATCTGCACGACATCGGTAAGATTACCGTAGACCGCAGCATCATCAACAATCCGCGCCCGCTCACTGACCGCGAATACAAAGAGTTGAATAAACACCCGGCAGCGGGTTATGAAATTCTCGCCAATATCCGCCAGCCGTGGCAGGAGATTGCCTATATGACGAAGTGCCATCATGAACGCATTGACGGCACCGGCTACCCGCAAGGTTTGAGCGGCGAGCAAATTCCGCTTGGTTCGCGCATTGTCACCTTCGCCGATTCCTTCGATGCCATGATGACCGACCGCCCTTATCGCGCCCGCCTGCCACTTGATAAAGCCTTGAACGATTTGGAGCGCAATACCAATAGCCAATTTGATGCCAAAGTGGTAACGGCATTTTGTCGCATCCTGTTGAAAGAGATTACCGGCGCGACCCGCGAGCGCGTCTTTATGCCGATGATTGGTTTGAAATTTGACCGCCAAGCGATACTCGAAAAATTGCACGACATGGCAAGTAAGCTCGACGCTCTTCAGGCAAACAGCGCAACGCCATCTTGAATTTTTGGTGCAATAGGTTGAGCGCAACTGCATTACGGTTGCGGCGAGGCGAAAGTTGAGGCAATCGCTAAATACCCATTTGTTTCACCAATTCGGCAAAGCGCGGGTCTGATTGTAAGTTCTCAAGTTGCGGGTCTCGTAAGTAATAAATCAAAATCGGGTCGCGTTGTTCGGCAGCTTTTTTGAGCCACTGAAATGCCCGGTCTTTGTCATTCAAAGCGGTATGAACCAGCGCAAAAGCCATCGGCGAGACGTACTCTTTCTGTGCTTGCGCTTCAATTTGAGCTAAGACCTTCTGCGCTTCGGCGCGTTGACCAGACGTGGCATAGATATGACCGAGCGAAGCGGCGATGAACGAATAGTTATTCGAGAGGGTCAATGCCTGTTTGGTCGCCTCAATCGCCTCTTTGAATTTGCCTTGTTGCTCGTAAACTCTGCCCAAAAAGAAGTAGGTGCGCGGGAAATTCCTGTCCATCTCTACGATTTTCGTAAGTTGTTCTACGGCTTTATCGAATTGCCGCGCCTGATAGTAAACCCAGCCGACTTCGCCGCTGATGATGAGTGAAAAGGGGTCAAGCTCTTCGGCTCGCTGCATCATCTGAGTCGCTTCATCGAGCCTTTGCAAATTGACCAGGTTTTCTGCACGCCATTGATAAGCGGCGGCATAATTCGGATTGAGTTGGATAGCTCGCTCAAACTCTTTTTCCGCGCCCATAAAATCCCAGTCATAATCTTTCTTTACCAAGCCCAGAGCCGCGTGCGCCTCGGCAAGAGTCTCGTCCATCTGCAATGCCTTTTGGGCGGCAGCTTTCGCTTTTGGGGCGCTCTCTTGCGGTGAAATGCTGGCGTAATTGGCAAGCAGGCTGTAACAATCCGCCAGCCCGGCATAGGCGAGGGCGTAGCTTGGGTCTTTATCAATCGCTTGAGTAAAAAACTCTATTCCTTGTTGCAAGCCTTCGGCGGAACGCTTATTCCAGTGGTAGCGACCTTGCAGATAAAGCCGGTAAGCCTCAGCATTTTCGGTGTAGTTTTTTGCCAGTTGTCGCTTTTCTTCGCCGCTCAATTGCTGTCGCAAGTTGTCGGAAATCTGTCGCGCTATATCTTTTTCGATAGTCAGAATGTCCAGCAGTTTTCGATTGTACTGTTCACCCCAAAGGCGATGCCCGTCGCTGGTGTCTACAAACTCTGCGCTAATGATAATCGTATCGCCTTGTTTCACCAAACGACCAAGCAAAACGGCTTTGACTTTCAATTCGCGTCCGACGGTTTGCGGATCAATTGCTTGTCCTTTATAGCGCGTTACGGTGTTAAACGACGTTACTTTGAGATTCGATAATTTAGAAACACTGTTGATGATGTTGTCGGCAAGACCGTCCGAGAGATATTCCGTGTTTATATCGTTGCTTAGATTGACAAAAGGCAAGACCGCGACAGAATCAATGGTTTGAGGTTTGCGCCCGAACAGGTAAACCGCTCCGACGACGGCAAGCAGAAGCAGGAGTAAAGCCGTTGTCGCTCCGAGCGTATGATTTTTGATTTGCTTGATGAGGTATTCGGCGCTCGATTGATTGACGATAATCTTTTCGCCTGAAGCAAAGTTGATTGCCGGTTGTTGGTCGCCTGAGGCGCGAGTTTTATAAACGTCTTCTTCCTTGACTCGCTCAAGATAATTCTTGAGTCCCTTCAAATCCTCGAACAAGGCGGCGGCGGTTTGATAACGCTCGTCGCGGTTTTTGCGTAGTGCAAGGCTAACCATATGTTGCAAAGCATCGGGAATATCGGGCGCACATTCGTTAAGCGCGAGCGGCTCATCTTTCAAAATCGAAGCGATACAATCGTTCGGCGTTTTGCCTGTGAATGGCGTAGCGCCGGTAAGCAGTTCATAAATGACGACGCCCAAGCTGAAAAGGTCGGCGCGAGCGTCAGCCTCTTGCCCCCTTGCCTGTTCGGGCGACATATAATTGACCGTGCCTAAAATCGTCCCTGCGCCGGTCTTCGCTTTGGCAAATGATGACGCATTGGCGGCTTTCGCTTTAAGCGATTCGCTGAGTTTCGCCAACCCGAAATCCAAAACCTTCACAATCCCATCGGGGCGAATCATGATATTTTCCGGCTTGACGTCACGATGCACGATACCCGCTTGATGAGTGGCGACGAGGGCATTGGCAATTTGAGTGGCGATGTTCACTACGTCGAGCGGTTTCAATCGCTTTTGCTGTAGCAGCGCCCGCAGCGTTTGCCCTTCGACAAATTCGGTGGCGATAAAGTAAAGCTCCTCAAAATGACCAATATCGAAGATGGTCAAAATATTCGGATGATTGAGGGCTGAGGCAGCGCGAGCCTCTTGCTCGAAGCGGCGCACACGGTTGAGGTCTTTGGTAAAGGAGGAAGGCAGCAATTTGATGGCGACTTTGCGGCTCAGTCTTTCGTCAAAGGCAAGATAAACTTCGCCCATGCCGCCTTTGCCAATTCGTGAAAGGATTTGATAATGACTCAATTTTTGACCGATGAGCGATTCATTCAAATCATCTTCAAGCAGCTGTTCCGCCAAATCAGCGGGAGAATCTTCGATGAAATCGCTCACCTGAAAATGAGCTTCGAGGAGAGAGTCAATTTCGCCGCGCAACTCTTTATCGTCTTTGCAGGCGTTATCAAGAAAAATGGTTCGCTCATCGGCGGGGAGTTCCCGCGCTTCCTCCAAAATGTCCTTAATCTGTTGCCACTTTTCCGGTGTCATCGCTATTGGGTCAACCATTTTCAGCTTTTGAAATTCGCCTGTAGAGCCAGGTCTTAGCGGTTTGCCATTGGCGATGGAATGTTGCTTTCGAGATGTTGAGAACTTCGGCAGTCTCTTCTACAGAAAGTCCGCCAAAAAATCTGAGTTCAACCAGGCGTCCAAGTTGCGGGTCGAATGTCGAAAGTTCATCGAGCGCGTCGTTAAGTTCCACAATATCCAATTGCTGATTTTTAAGATAGTGGTTCGCTTCTGTGAGCGACACCCGGTTGCGGTCGCCACCGCGTTTTTGCGCTCCTTGGGCGCGGGCGTAGTCAATCAGGATACGGCGGATCACTTCGGCGGCGGCGCCGAAAAAATGAGCGCGGCTCTGCCAATTCACTTGCTGGGAATCTATGAGTTTCAGATACGCCTCATTGACCAGCGCCGTTGCTTGCAGGGTGTGAAAAGGACGTTCGCGGCGCAGGTGACTGAGCGCTAATCTTTTCAGTTCCGCGTAGACCGCTGGCATCAAGGCATCGAGAGCGGTTCTGTCGCCGCTCTGCCAATCAAGCAAAAGCTGAGTAAAGTTTTGCGGGGGATACGCCGACATGGAACTCCATTTTATTAGACCTTATCGGGAATGAGCCAACGAGCAGAGCCAAGGTACAACAGGCTGCCAGCCTGTTGCGGCTCTCTCTTCAGCAACGGCTTATTTCTCTCCTCTATCTGAGAACCTGGCGTACAACAGGCTAGCAGCCTGTTGTACCTTGGTGATTCCCGATACTGTCTATTTTATAATTGTCAGTCGGAATTAGGCGTAACTCTAAACCTTAGTATGGTTGCCCGACTGCTCAACTTTCAAACAGCTAGAAGCGTATATCCTGTTATCTTCTGCGTCAATCAGAGACTTTCCGAACTGCAAAAAAAAATCAACTAAAAAATAGAGAGCCGTGAGACTTTTGGCGCAATTTTTCCGCCATGTATGCTGACAGGATGAAAAAAACCGATTTTTGATTGATGGAGGATGCGATGAAAAGCAACCGTTTGAAGAAACAGCCGGGTTCGCCATTGTGCCAGAAGCTTTTGGCAATGAGCTTACTTGTCATGTTCAGCACAATGGCAATCTTCGCCCAAGTCACCTCAGCATTCACTTATCAGGGCAGGCTCAACGACGCCGGACAACCTGCCAACGGCACGTATGCAATGCAATTCGCACTGTTTGACGCGGCGGCGGGCGGCGCCCAAATCGGTTCGACTATAAGCAATGCAACTGTTCAAGTCGTGGGCGGCATTTTTACCGTCAATCTTGATTTTGGGGCAAATAGTTTCAACGGCGCGGCGCGGTTTCTGGAAATTACCGTCTCGAATGTCACGCTCACGCCGCGACAGCAGCTTACCAGTACGCCGTATGCGGTGCGCTCTTTGAATGCGACGACGGCGGATAATGCGCTGCAACTGAACGGCGTGGCGGCGAATCAGTATGTGCAGACCAACGATACGCGGTTGAGCGATGCGCGAACGCCGACGGCAGGCAGCGCGAACTACATCCAAAACGGCACGACGGCGCAAGCCTCATCCAACTTCAACATTGCGGGCAACGGCACGGCGGGCGGCACGCTTTCCGCCACTACGGTCAACACCGAGACGCAATTCAACATTCTCGGTCTCCGCGTCTTGAGCAACGCCGGCTTTGACAACCTCTTTGCCGGCGTCAATGCCGGTGCCGTCAACCAAGGCAGCGGTAATTCGTTCTTCGGGGCTAATGCCGGCGCAGCGAACACAACCGGCACCGGCAATTCGTTCTTCGGTTTCAGCGCCGGCGCAGCGAACACAGGCAACAACAACTCTTTCTTTGGCCTTAGTGCCGGCGTGAGTAACACAACGGCGGTCGCCAATTCCTTTTTCGGCGCAGTCGCGGGCTTTTCCAACACGGTGGGCGAACAAAACTCGTTCTTCGGCACACAAGCGGGTGCAGCCAACCAGACGGGCAACGAAAACTCTTTTTTTGGTAACGCTTCGGGGGTGAATTCGACCGGCAGCTTCAATGCTTTCTTTGGCGCTAGCTCAGGGGCGCTCACCACAGGCAGCTTCAATACCTTCATCGGACGACGCGCCGGGGCGACCATCACGACGGGCAGCGGCAATGTTTTTGTCGGCAATGATACGGGCTTAACCGTGACGACAGGCAGCAGCAACACGCTCATCGGCAGCGGCGCGAATGCGAACGCCGGCGTCTCCTTCGGCGCCGCCATCGGGTCGCTGGCAACAGTTACGACCAGCAACACCATCGTCCTCGGTCGTAACGGCGGACAGGACGCGGTGGCTGTCCCAGGAGCGATTGTCGCTCAGGGAAATTTGAATGTCGCCGGACTAGTCAGTCTCACGTCTCTTGGTATTGCCGGCAGTCAGCCACTCTGCCTCAATAGCATCCGACAGATTGCCGCTTGTTCTTCCAGCCTGCGTTACAAGACCAACCTCGCGCCTTATCGTCACGGGCTGGACTTCATCGCCCGTTTGCAGCCCATCAGCTTCACTTGGAAAGACGGCGGAATGCTTGACCTCGGCTTCGGCGCGGAAGATGTCGCCAAAGTTGACCCGCTCCTCGCGGTGTACGACAAAGACGGGCGCGTCGAAGGCGTCAAATACGACCGCATCAGCGCCGTTCTCGTCAACGCCGTTAAGGAGCAGCAAACCCAAATCACTTTGCTGCGCGACGAAAACCAACGGCTGACACAACAATCCGACGCTTTCAAAGCGCAAATGACAAAACAGGCAGAAGAGTTCAAAGCGCAACTAGCGGCTCTGCAATCGCGCCTCGCCCAACTGGAAAAGCCGCGCCGCCAGTAAACCGAACCATCTCTTACCTTTTAGACACGCCTTCGGCTGTAGCGCACAACCGTCAGCATCAGGCTGGCTGAGAAAGATATTGTGGCGATTAACAGGACAGGGCGAAGGCGTGTCTTGATTTTCTTCAGCGCACAAAACAGTAGACATACGCTAAGATACCACATCCTACCGTCTTAGCGTATGTCCCGACAAAAAACTCCTCGCCATCCCGAAGCCGGCGGCGACGCGCCCGAAAGCATCCTCCTGAGTTGACTGTCGCCTTCCTGCCTGAGCCTTGCGAGGCTTCTTTTTGCTGTCAATCACTGAATAACCCGAGCTGCAATGATTATTCCGGCGCAGCAAAAATTTTCCGTTGCCCTTTGTCACCTAGCTGGAATAAAGCTGCAATGACAGGGGATTATGCAGGTGTAAAGATTCCATCGGAAGGAGAGACATATGACCAAAACGCAAACCTATATCAGTTGGGCGCTACAGATTGTTGTGGCAATCATCCTGTTTCAGACGTTGTTTTTCAAATTCACCGGCGCGGAAGAATCGAAATATATCTTTACGACGCTGGGCATTGAACCGTGGGGCAGAATTGGCTCCGGCGTTGTCGAACTGATTGCCGTTGTCCTGTTATTCATTCCATCAACCGTCACCTATGGCGCGATTCTGGCAATGGGCGCGACCGGCGTTGCCATCCTCAGCCACCTGACGAAACTCGGCATCGTCGTCAAGAACAGCGATGGCGCAGGCGATGGCGGCTTGCTGTTCACGCTGGCAGTCGTGACCTTCCTCAGCAGCGCCATTATTCTGCTGATTCGCCGCACCCAGATTCCAGTCTTCGGCAAGTGGTTATTCGGCGCAGAGGCTTGAGACGGCGATTGAGTGGAAAATTGCCAGTCGCTAACGGGGCAGACGCAATTCCTGAATGTGAGCGTACAGGAATTGAATCTGCCCCGCTTTCTTTTTTTGCAGCATCAACACATTGTTCTACTACTGAAAAGGAAACGGCGAAACATACGGAGCAGGTGTTAGAGTACAAGCTTTAGCTTGGTCGTAGCATGAACAGCGAAACATTGTTGTTTTTACTAATCTATTCATGCTGCTCTTGCCGATAGCAGGGCAGGATTCGCTATATGCGATATTGGTCTGCTTATAAAGCCTACGACCAAGCTAAAGATTGTACTCTAACACCCGTCAGCAACTCATCCATTTGCTTACAATTCTGCGTAAGCTGAAGGTTTAATTCTTCTGGATTTTCTCTATCGCGGCAGTGGCGATTGCCTGAATAGACTCATACGCGGCAGTGGCAATCTGTTGCACGGAAGCGTTGCGGTCGGCATTGCTCTGCGGACGCGGCTCTGACACCGGGGCGACAACTTCACGGCGTTCGCGTTGCAGTTCGAGGTCGCGGAAATGCGGTATCATCAACCCGGCAAAGAGTTCCGCCAGTTGTTTCTCCTGCTCGCTGAATAAGCCGTTTTCCACCTTCCTCACCAACTGCAAAATATAGTCGCTGCCATTCGCGCCAATCTCTTTCACCAGAAACATGGACGTGATATGAATTGCGCCGTTCATCTGTAAAATTGAGGTTCGGGAGTGTAGTTCCGGCGGTAACTCATTGACGGCGCGAATGTCCCAGACGGCGACGCGGGCGTTCTCCTGAATCGGATAACGCAAATCGTAATCAAGGCGTTCTCTGGTCGTCGCATCAAGCGCCAGATACCCGGAAATGCCGCGTCCGACGGCGACGTGTTCCGAAGCCTGCGAAGCCGAGCGCACCTGTTCATGCGCCAGACTCGCATCGGTATAAAACGCTCGCCGGTCTAAATATCCGGCTCGCTTGCTGCTGTACAACGATGCCCCATCGGCTCCGGTTATGCGGCAACATTCTTGTAGCAACCTGAAGGCTGCCGCCGCCAACGCATCTTCGTCTGTCACCGGCTGGCGCGGCATCGCCGCTTCAAAGTCGCGCTTTGCCTGTAGCATCTCCGCCAGCAGCGCATCGAGGCTGTCAGCCGTTTCCAGTAATGCCCGCTCCGATAAGATAATGGTTTCCGGTTCGCTCATCTGCATTCTGCTTACCCTCATTTCGGAGTTCTGCGGCGCTCAACTCGCCCGTACCTAATCGAATCAATAGTAAATTCCGGTGACGCGAATTTTTATTCCAAAAGAAAAGCGGAATAAAGCGCAACAAAATTGCAATACCGTATCTGGAGATTCGTATATGCAGACTATTGAACCTATCAGTAAGGTGATTCGGGCAATTCGCAAAGCCGCCCCGCCGGGACAAGCGATTCTGGTGGCGATTAGCGGCATTGATGGCAGCGGCAAAGGCTACATCACGGAGAAGTTGGTTGCCCGCTTGCGTGAGCAGGGCGAAAAAGCGGTTGGCATTGGCATTGACGGCTGGTTGAATCTACCGCCCGTGCGTTTCAATCTGCGCCATCCCGCCGCCACCTTCTATCATCAGGCTATCCGTTTTCAGGAATTATTTGCCAAATTGATTCTGCCGCTTAAAGCCGAACGACAAATTTACCTGACCGCCAGCTATACCGAAGAGACGGCGACGGCGTATCGCCCGCACACCTACGCTTATGACGATGTGGATATTATTCTTCTGGAAGGCGTCTTTCTGCTCAAGCGCGAATTGCGCCGCCACTATGATTTATCCGTGTGGATTGACTGCACTTTTGCGACGGCGTTGGAACGCGCCATTGCCCGCAATCAGGAAGGCTTGTCGCCTGCCGATACCATTCGCGCCTATGAGACCATCTATTTTCCCGCGCAACAACTCCACCATACGGTAGACAATCCGAGAGCGGCGGCTGACCTTGTGTTGCAAAATGATCTGCGTCTGATGGAGTTGCCGCCGTTTCAAAAGCCGACCGGCGAGGCGCTCGTCAATCTTTAATACGCTTTCAACGTGGGAATGAAACCGAAAGATTTTGTCATTACTGAAATGAAACGCTCTGTGACGCGACACCGCAACACGCCATCGCGCCGGAGAGCAACAACTATTAACGAACGAAGGAGAAACGAAAATGAGAACCAACTTGATGAGATTGATGTTGATTGCCGGCTTGTGCCTGATGACGGGACTAAACGCTTTTGCCGGTACGAAAACGAAAACGATTAAATTTTATGAGGATGTCACGGTCAACGGCACGGTCGTGAAAGCGGGCGTTTACAGAGTGAAATTTGATGCCGATAAGAATGAATTGAGCATTCGCAATGGCAAAAAGATTGTTGCCACAGCGACGACCCGCACCGAACAGGAAGCCGCAAAAGCCAAGCGCACCATGGTCAAAACCCTGCGTCAGGATAACACATCGCTACTGACCAGCATCACCTTTGGCGGCACCTCGCAGAGCATCGTCATTGAAGCCGGAACGAACGCCATTCCTTCGGGAAACTGATAGTGGCGCAATCTGAGGAGCGGCAAGCAAGGTAGCGTAACAAGTAAGGTAGCGTAAACGGTTAGTTTGCGTTTTGGTTAAGGCGAACCTGTAAGAGAAACAGAAGCCTTTGGCAAGCGGTCTGCTCACCTTCAAATCGTGTGGAATTGAACACCGCAAACTAACCGTTTACGCTACCTCTCTCCTCCACCACTACCGGGAAACTAACCTGTTTTTACCGCAAGGCTGATTCCGTAAACCCTGTGGCGTTACAACCTCCTTCCACAAATCGTAACGCCGCTTACTGCTCTATAGCGCCGCGTTGCCATCCTTTACTGGCGACGCGGTAACAACCGCGAACCGCAACCCCGCACCGTTTGTAACGAATCGTAAATCCGATATTCAACTTGAAACCCCGCAGAGCCAATGCGAAGATACTCTTTCCTCTCTGTCAGGTCAGGCATAAATCGGCGAATAGTCGCTATTCAATCAATGAAGTTGTCGGGATGGGGTGAGGACAGTTTTCGGGAGGCTTTCATGAAAGTCATAGGGATACTTCTTTTTCTCATCAGTTCTGCGTTTCCTGCTTTCGCTCAACAAAGCGGGCAATCTCAGGAGAAACAACCGTCTGCCAAAGCCTCACAAGCCGCCGACGCGCAAAGCAAAACGACACAAGATGAAGTCGTAAAACTCGGCGTTACCCTCGTTCAGGTGGATGCCGTTGTCACCGATAAAAAAGGGCGTTATGTGCGCGACCTCAAGCCCGAAGATTTTGAAATCTATGAGGACGGGCGCAAACAGCAAATCACCAATTTCTCTTACATCGTCACGCAACCCGACAGCAAGCCATCCGATGCCCAACCGAAACCTGCCGATAAAGCAAACGACCGCAAAGCGCCGCTCGCTCTGCCGCCAGTCAATCTGCGCCCGGAACAGATTCGCCGCACCATCGCGCTAGTTGTTGATGATCTGTCGCTCTCTTTTGAGAGCGCCTACAGCGTCCGCCGGTCGCTGAAAAAGTTTGTGGATGAACAGATGCAACCGGGCGATCTGGTTGCCATTATTCGCACCGGCGCAGGCATGGGCGCATTGCAACAATTTACCGCCGATAAACGCCAACTCTACGCCGCCATCGAGCGGGTGCGCTGGAATCCTTCGGGCTATGGCGGCATCTCTGCCTTTACGCCAATCGAGAAAACGCCGGAAGATGAGGCGAGAAAGTTGCTCGAAGCCGGACAAGCCGCACGCGAAGGGCGGGCGCTGGGCAAAAGCGGCGATTCGTCCAGAGATCAGGATAACGCCCGCCGCACTCAGAAAGGCGACGGCATCAATCAATTCCGCGAAGAGATTTTTTCGGTTGGCACTCTGGGCGCATTGAATTTCATTGTGCGCGGGCTGCGCGATTTGCCGGGGCGCAAATCGGTGATTCTCTTTTCTGATGGCTTGACGTTCTTCAATGCTGATGGTAACGATACCCGTGTGTTGGAAGCCGTGCGCCGACTGACCGACTTGGCGAATCGCGCGTCGGTGGTTATCTATACGATAGACGCTCGCGGTTTGGTCGTGCTGGGGTTGACGGCGGCTGACAATCTTTCCGGGCTGTCGCAGACAGATATTGACCAGAAATTGGAAGACCGCCGCACCTCCTTTCTCGATTCGCAGCAAGGCTTGAATTATCTGGCGCAACAGACCGGCGGTTTTGCGATTCGCAACTCGAACGATTTGGGCAAAGGCGTCGAGCGCATCCTTGAAGACCAGAAGGGCTATTACCTGATTGGCTACATCCCCGATGAGTCAACCTTTACAGCGCAGACCGGGCGACGACTGTTTCACAAAATCAGCGTCAAAGTAAAATCGGCAGACTTCAAGGTGCGCTCGCGCACCGGTTTTTATGGCATCGCCGACGAAGAAGCCCGCCCCGCCCCACGCAGCCGCGAACAACAGTTGATTTCGGCGCTCACGTCGCCCTTTGCCGCCGGAGATATTCCGCTGCGCCTCACCTCGCTCTTTGGCTATGAACAGAAAGCCGGTCCCTATGTGGTATCACTGTTGCACGTAGACCTCAACCGCGTCACCTTTACCGATGACGAAAAGGATATGAAGAGAGCCATCGTGGATTTCGGAGCCGTCACCTTCCGCGATAACGGGCAGGTGGTAGACGAAATCTGGCGACGGCAGACGATTCGCATTCCGGCAAAAAACTTCGAGCAGAGTCTGCGCGGTGGCTTGGTCTATACCATCTCGGTTCCGGTGAAAAAAGCCGGAGCCTATCAACTCCGCGCCGTCGTCCGCGATGATGCAACGGCGCAGGTCGGCTCCGCCAATCAGTTCATCGAAGTTCCCGATGTCAAAAAAGGACGACTGACGCTCTCCGGCATCACTCTCGAAGGCGCTCAACCTGCCGCCGCAACCGCCGCCGTTAAAGCGCCGGTTGAGAATCAGGAAGGCGCTCAAGTCGGCAAAAGCGCCGCCGAGATGAACGCGACACCGGCAATCCGCAAACTGACCAACGGGATGCTCATGGCTTACGGCTTCATTATCTATAACGCCAAAACCGATAAAAATAATCCGTTGCCGCAACTGGAAGCACAAGTACGTTTGATTAAAGAGGGGCAGTTGATTTACGAAGGACAGCCGCGCCCGGTGCCATTTGTCTCCTCAACAGACCTGAAGCGCATCGTTGCCACCGGGCAGATGCGGCTCGATGGCATTGCCGCCGGTGAATATGTCTTACAGATCGTCGTGCGCGACAAAGTGGCGAAAGAGAAGTATGACACCGCCAGCCAGTGGATTGATTTTGAAGTAGTGAAATGACCGCGGAGCAATTTGCTGACCTCAAATGATTGCAAATGCGTGTACAAGGCGGGTGCCTGAATCCCGCCCCGCATGATAGGGAGCAATTATAGAGAATTGCCTGTACACGCAAACGAAAACTTCTTCAAGGAGCAACCGTAATATCGGCATTCAAGCGACTCTCGCTTTGCCATTTGTGAGCCTTGCCGGTAAACAGGTCAAATCTGTCGGGTGACAGATTTGGCGGCGGCGTAGGCGTCGAGCGGCGAGAGCAGGACAATCAGCAGCCATATAGGAATGCTGACCAGCGCCAAAACGGTCCTTTGCATTAGCAGGTTGCGAGTCTGCGATAAGAGCCGGTGAGAGAAATTGGCGGCAATCTGCTGCACCAGCGACCCGGAAACCTTATGATATGCCCGCAATGCTGCCAGCGACAGATTAGCGGCTGGATTGACGGGTATCGGCGCGGCGGGCAAGGGCGTAGTCTCATAATGCCATGGGTCATCGGGCGTCAACAGATCGTCGGTGTCCAAATCGCCGCCGCAATCATTCAATAATACGGTTGCTTTATTGGCATAATAAGCCCGCGTTCCACTGTCCTGCTGGTTCGCGCCGCAACGCCGACAGAATTTGTCGGTGCATTGAAGCTCCGCGGCGCAGCCATAACAGGTTGTCAAGGGCAAGGTCTTCGCCTGTGATGAATAAGTATTCATAATCGCCTCTTTCTTCTCCTTATCGGTTGCTGCCGGAATTTCCTCTTTCCTTCTTGATTGCTGTAAGCGGCGGCGGCGTCAGGCGCAGGCGGTTGAAGTCTGCACCGTTCTTGCCGTCTTGATGCCATACGCGGCGGCGAAATCGTTGAGGTGCGCGGCAAGCAATTTTCTGCCGCGACTCAGCCGCGACATCACCGTACCTGTCGGGATGCTGAGAATTTCGGCAATCTCTTTGTAAGCGAATTCCTGCACATCGGCGAGCAAGACAACTTCGCGGTATTGGCGCGGGATTTTATCGAGCGCCGCCAAGACCTCTTCATCGGTGAGGTGTTGCGGGATGGGCGCTTCGTAAGCGAGGCTCAATTCCAGCCCTTCGGCGCTCTCTTTGAGCCAGCTTAAATTAAACCAGTTGCGGCGATGATGCGAGATAACGTGAAAGAGAATTTTGTACAACCAGGCGCGGCAGTTGGTTCCCGCTTCAAAGCGGTGAAACGATTTCCACGCCTGACAGTAGGTTTCCTGTACCATATCTTCGGCTTCGCTGCGGTCGCCGACGACGCGGTAAGCGGTGCGAAACAGGCTGTTCAAATGCGGCATTGCTTCCGCTTCAAATTGTTCTGCTGTTAAGTTGCGGTTCTCGTTCATCTTTCTCTCCTTAAAGACACAGTTTCTCCATCTTCAGCCCTCTGTCGGTTTCCGGCGTTTGCTCCGGCGACTGCCGGTAGCAAGGCACGCCGCAGTATTTCAATTGCTCGCTCAGATAGGGCGAGCAATTGACAAAGCGAAAGCCGACTTTGAGTAAGTCCTGAAACAACGCAATGCCGTTGCGGTCTACAAAAGAGACTTCGCTGAGGTCAATCGTCAGGGCGCGTTTTCTGCTGGCAATCTCAAAACAGACGCGTTTGAGTTCGCCGACCCAGAGACCAACAACGCGCCCTTCCAGTCGTAAACGAATCGCGGCGTTTGTTGTGCTTTCTTCTGAAATTCGTAACATCTTTACTTCATCCCTTCCGTTCGCCCGAATACTAGAGCAAAGGCTGTGCCACGCTTTTGCGATTCGGCTGAAATGCTGTAAGTTGTTGATTTTATTTAACTTAACTTTATTTTGCCGAGATGTCTGTCAAACTTCGTGGCTATGAAATATCGTGGCTCCACCATATTTCGTGGCGTCGTCGTGGCTTGCTCACAAGTTTTCGTGGGCAGCGCCATGATGGTACAGATGAGGATTGAAGTGAGAGCGTGAAAATACCGGGAG
>Ga0187894_10002427_pt1 | contig 22291 bp, 31 predicted proteins | sample GBC1701081metaG_FD_136650 | JGI IMG/M metagenome (GOLD analysis project Ga0187894, IMG submission 136650) | White microbial mat communities from a lava cave in the Kipuka Kanohina Cave System on the Island of Hawaii, USA - GBC170108-1 metaG ... | reverse complement strand
GACATAGGTCATCGGGAGCACTGTCACCGGCAGCGTCGGCGGGATCAACTCGAGCGCGCGGCGCAGGATCGCCTCGTTGATGGCGCTGTCGACCCCGAGCGGCGGGTGCGGACCATGTTGCTCGATCGAACCCACCGGCAGCACGGCGATGACGCGCTCGTGGTCTAGCGCGGCGAACTCCCGGGTCGTCATGTCCCGCCGGGCACGACGCGGGACCGTCTGATGAAGAAGCCGGTGCCCGCCAGCTACGCGCAGGCGAGCTACCATGCCGAGCACGCGTTCGTCTTCACCGCGGAGGATGGAACGAGTCGGTACGGCCGCTATCGCTGGATCCCCGAGGCGGGCGAAGCGTATCTGTCCCCTGAAGTCGCTGGCCAGCGAAGCCCCAACTTCCTCCGCGATGATCTGGAGAGCCGGCTGCGGACCGGTCCGGTGGCGTTCGGCCTCCGATTGCAACTCGCCGCACCGGGGGATCCGACGGACGACGTGACGGCCCTGTGGCCCGACGACCCGCCGCTCACCGAGCTCGGACGCCTCGACGTGACCGCCATCTCCCCGACGAGTGCGGCCGACGAGCGCCAGCTGGTATTCGACCCCAGTAACCGGACGGACGGCATCGATCTCTCTGCCGACCCGATCCTGCTGGTCCGCTCCGCCGCCTACTCCATCTCGTTCGACCGCCGCAGCAAGGGGGAGTGAGCGAGAGCCGCGAGCGAGCCATCGCAGCTCTGCGGGCTCGACCTCGCCGCCCGTTCCCCGCTCGCCAGCACTCGAGGCGAAGCCCGATTCGGAGGCAGGCCCGAGAGATATGCCGCTTTCTTCGGCAGGCCACGCTTCATCAACGACTTCAGGTCGGACGGCCTCGACGACAATCCGATGAGTTAGCCGAGACGGTCGCCTGGTATTCCTCTTGCTGCCGGGGCCGGGCATGACAACACGAGTCGCCGCCATTCTCACCGTCGCTCTCGTGATCGTGCTGGCCGGTGCGGCGCCGCCTGTCGACGCCCAGGACAAGCTCACGCTCGGGACGAACTGGAAGGCGCAGGCCGAGCACGGCGGCTTCTACCAGGCGGTCGCCACCGGCATCTACAAGAAGCACGGCCTCGACGTCACCATCCGGATGGGCGGGCCGCAGGTCAACCACCCGCAGTTGCTCGCCGCCGGGGCGATCGACTTCAACATGGGGTCGAGCTCGTTCAGCGGGCTGAACTACGCGAAGAACGACATTCCGATGGTAACGGTGGCGGCCATCTTCCAGAAGGACCCCCAGGTGCTCATCTCGCATCCGGGGCAGGGCAACGACACGGTGACGGCGATGAAGGGCAAGCCCATCCTGATTGCCTCGGGCGGCCGCGCCACGTACTGGAATTTCCTCAGGGCCAAGTTCGGCTTCACCGACGACCAGATCCGGCCGTACACGTTCAACATGGCGCCGTTCCTCGCCGACAAGTCCACGATCCAGCAGGGCTACCTCACCAGCGAGCCCTACAAGATCGAGAAGGCGGGCGCGAAACCGGTCGTGCACCTCCTCGCCGACCTCGGCTACAACAGCTACTCGTCCACCCTCGAGACGTCGTGGAAGCTCGCGCGCGAGAAGCCGGCACTCGTGCAGCGCTTCGTGGATGCCTCGATCGAGGGCTGGTACAGCTACCTCTACGGCGACGCCGAGCCCGGCAACGCGCTGATCAAGAAGGACAACCCCGAGATGACCGACGATCAGATCGCCTACAGCCTCACGGCGATGAAGAAGTACGGCATCGTCGACTCGGGCGAGGCGAAGACGCTCGGCATCGGCGCGATGACCGACGCACGCTGGAAGGAGTTCGCCGCGCAGATGATCGACATCGGTCTCTACCCGCGAGACCTCGACCTGGGGAAGGTCTACACGCTCCAGTTCGTCAACAAGAAGGTCGGCATGCGATGACGTCCGGGCGGTGACGGCGAGGAGGCACCGTGAGCCGGGCCGTCGCCGTCGGAGGGCCGATCGTCGGGCTCGATGACGTCGGCAAGACGTACGCGAACGGCACCGAAGCCCTGCGCCACTTCGCGCTGACCATCGCCGAGGGCGAGTTCGTGAGCCTGCTCGGGCCATCGGGCTGTGGCAAGAGCACGGTGCTCCGGCTGATCGCGGGGCTCGCTGCGGTCTCCGGTGGGACGATCGAGTGGCTGCGCGAGCGCGACGACGACGGCGGAGCCCGGGTGGGCTTCGTCTTCCAGGAGCCCACGCTGATGCCGTGGGCGACCGTGACCGCCAACGTGCGCATGCCGCTGACCCTGCTCCGCGTCCCGCGCCGCGAGGCGGAGGCGCGCTCGCAGGAGGCGATCGATCTGGTGGGGCTCGACGGCTTCGAGCGCGCCTCCCCGCGCGAGCTGTCGGGCGGCATGAAGATGCGCGTGTCGATCGCCCGGGCGCTCGCGACGCGGCCGCGTCTCCTGCTGATGGACGAGCCGTTCGCGGCCCTCGACGAGATCACGCGCTTCAAGCTCAACAACGATCTGCTGGCGCTCTGGGCGCGGAAGCGGTTCACGGTCGTGTTCGTCACGCACAGCGTGTACGAGTCGGTCTACCTCTCCAGCCGGATCGCCGTCATGACCGGCCGGCCGGGGCGGGTCGCGTCGGAGGTCGCGATCGATGCCCAGTATCCGCGCGACGAGGCATTCCGGACCTCGCCGGAATACAACGGCTATTGCCGCGCCGTGTCCGCCCTGCTCGCCGCGGCGATGGCGAGCGCCTCGTGACGAGGCGCTGATGCGTGAGGTCGAGGTCGACATCGCGATCCGCGGCAACGCCGAGACCTTGCGCGCTGGCATCGAGGCGAGGCCCCAGTCCGTTCGGCCAGGTGCCCCGGGCGCGGGGGCAGCGGAGATTCGCGAAGGCGAAGCGCCGGCGCCTCCCGCCCCCGGACGGTGGCGCCACCTTGCCAGCTCGGTCCTCCCGCCGGTCGCCATCGGCGTCGCGGCGCTCGCCACGTGGGAGGCCCTGGTTCGCCTCAAGGCGATTCCTCCCTACATCCTGCCGGGGCCGCTCCTGATCGGTGCGACCTTGATCAAGGACTGGCACACGCTGTACCCGTCCCTGCTCGTGACGCTCGCCGTGACGGGTGCGGCGCTGCTCGTGGCCACCGTGGCGGGAGCCGCGATCGCCGTCCTCTTCGCGCAATCGAAGTGGGTCGAGCGAAGCTTCTTTCCCTATGCCGTGATCCTCCAGGTCACGCCGATCGTCGCGATCGCGCCGCTGATCATCATCTGGGTGAAGAACATCCAGCTGTCGCTCTTGATTTGCGCATGGATCGTCGCGTTCTTCCCGGTGGTGTCCAACACCACGCTCGGCCTCAACAGCACGGACCACCACCTGCTCGAGCTGTTCGAGCTGTACGGCGCGTCGCGCCGGCAGGTGCTCTGGTACTTGCGGCTGCCCAGCGCCATGCCGTACTTTCTGGGCGGCGTGCGGATCAGCGGCGGGCTCGCCCTCATCGGGGCGGTCGTGGCGGAGTTCGTCGCTGGCACCGGCGGGACCCAATCCGGGCTCGCGTACCGGATCCTGGAGGCTGGCTACACGATGCAGATCCCGCGGATGTTCGCGGCGCTGATCCTGATCTCGGCGAGCGGCATCATGATCTTTCTCGCGCTCACCGCGCTGTCGCACCTCGCCCTCAAGCGCTGGCACGAGAGCGCGCGCGTCCGGGAGCGGTGATGGCGCCGGGATTCGTGGAGGTGCCGGCGAGCCACGGCTACTGGCTGCGGAGTGGCCGGGTGCCAGTCGCGCTGCTCGCGGAGGCCGCGGGCCTGACGCCCGATGGCGATGGTCTCGCGCTCGCCGACATCGAGGTGTTGGGATCGGTCGTCGGGCGCATCACACCCGCGGGAGCCGCGCAGGCCGGTGCTCCGGGCGTCTCGCTCGACGGCGGCCAGGTCTGGCCGTGCTTCGTCGATCTCCACACGCACCTCGACAAGGGCCACATCTGGCCACGCGCGCAGAATCCCGACGGGACGTTCGGCGGCGCGCTCTCTGCCGTCGCCGCGGACCGCAGGGCGCGGTGGTCGAGCGATGACGTGCGGCGGCGCATGGAGTTTGGCCTCCGGTGCAGCTGGGCGCACGGCACGCGCGCGGTGCGGACCCACATCGACTCCCACGGGCCGCAGGGCGCGATCAGCTGGCCGGTCGTGCAGACGCTCCGACGGGAGTGGGCCGGTCGCGTCGAGCTGCAGGCCGTCTCGCTCGCGCCGCTCGACGCGTACGACGGTCGAGATGGCGATCGCCTGGCCAACCTCGTCGCCAGCGCGGGCGGAATCCTCGGCGGCGTCGTCTTCATGACTCCGTCCATCGAGAACCAGCTCGATCGCATGCTCGGACTCGCGGCCGACCGCGGCCTCGATGTGGACGTCCACGCCGACGAGAGCGGCGATCCCGGCGCACGCGCCCTCGGCCACATCGCGCGCGCCGTTCTGCGCCGCGGCTTCGGCGGACGCGTCGTGTGCGGTCACTGCTGCAGCCTGGCCGTCCAGCCGCCCGAGGTCGTCGACGAGACCCTCGACCTGGTGAAGCAGGCCGGGATCGCGGTCGTGACGCTGCCGATGTGCAATCTGTATCTTCAAGATCGGGTGCCCGGCCGCACGCCGCGGTGGCGCGGAGTCACGCTGCTCCACGAGATGAAGGCCCGCGGAATCCCGGTCGCCGTGGCCAGCGACAACGTCCGCGATCCGTTCTACGGCTTCGGGGATCACGACATGCTCGAGGTGTACCGCGAGGCGACGCGGATCGTGCACCTCGACCGCCCCTACGCCGACTGGCCGCGCGCGGTCACCACGACGGCGGCGGACCTGATGGGGCTACCTGCGGCCGGGCGCCTGGGCTCGGGCCTGCCCGCCGATCTGCTTCTCTTCCGCGCTCGGCACTACAGCGAGTTGCTGGCGCGCCCGCAGGTCGACCGCGTAGTGATCCGAAATGGCCGCGCGATCGACACCACCCTGCCCGATCACCGCGAGCTGGACGACCTGATGCGCGAAGGCGCCCCCCCGATGAGCGCTCGCGCGAAGAGGCCCGACCGCCCGACCGATGAACGTCGCGGACACTGACTTCCGATGAGCGCTCGCGCGAAGAGGCCCGACCGCCCGACCGATGAACGTCGCGGACACTGACTTCCGATGAGCGCTCGCGCGAAGAGGCCCGACCGATGAACGTCGCGGACTGCCTCGAATGATCATCGACGGCCTGACGCGCGCGCTCGACGGCATCACGATCACGACCGACCCGAACGTCGTGCGCGTGAAGTCGAAGGACTTCTACTGGTACAGCCCCGTGCTCAAGCGGAAGCTCGCCGACAAGGTCGCCGACCTCGTCGTGAGCCCGCGCACGGAGGACGAGGTCGTCCGTGTGGCGCGGGCGTGCGTGGCGGCGAAGGCGCCGGTCACCGTGCGCGGCGCAGGCACGGGCAACTACGGTCAGGCCGTGCCGCTCGAAGGCGGCGTCATCCTCGACATGACGCTGATGAAGGCGGTGAAGCGGCTCGACCCGGGCATGGCGCGCGTGGAAGCAGGCCTGAAGCTGGTCGACCTCGACCACGAGGCGCGGCGCCAGGGATGGGAAATCCGGATGTTTCCCTCCACCAAGAAGACGGCCACGGTCGGCGGCTTCATCGCCGGCGGCAGCGGCGGGGTCGGCTCGATCACGTACGGGCAACTTCGCGATCGCGGCAACGTGAACGCGCTGCGCGTGGTCACGATGGAGCCCGAGCCGCGCGTGCTCGAGCTGCGGGGCGACGACGTGCAGAAGGCCAACCACGCGTACGGCACGAACGGCATCATCACCGAGCTCGAGATCCCGCTCGGCCCGGTCTACTCGTGGGTCGATTCGCTGGTGACGTTCCCGGACTTCATGGACGCGGCGCGGTTCGCCCAGGCGCTGGGCGAGTCGGATGGCATCACGAAGAAGCTGATCACGCCGATGGCGTGGCCCGTGACGACCTACTTCAAGCGCCTCACGGGCATCCCCACCGGCGCGCACAGCGTGATCACGATGATCGCCGAGCCGTCGCTCGAGGCGTTCGACGAGCTGGTGCGCGCGTACGCCGGCGCGCTCGCCTACCGGGCGCCGTCCGAGGATTTCGGGCGCACGCCGCCGCTCTACGAGTACACGTGGAATCACACGACGCTCCACGCCATCCAGATGGATCCGTCGATCACCTATCTGCAGTGCCTCTACCCGGCCGGGCGGAACCTCGAGCTGATCGAGCACATGTACCGGCACTTCGGCGACGAGGTGATGATGCACCTCGAGTTCATCCGCTCGGGGGGCAAGGTGACGTGCAGCGGGCTGCCGCTCGTGCGCTTCTCGACCGAGGCCCGGCTCGACGACATCATCCGCTATCACGAAGCGCACGGCGTCGGCATCGCGAACCCGCACACCTACGTCCTCGAGGACGGCGGGCGCAAGGTGATCAACCGCGAGCAGCTCGAGTTCAAGCGCGCGGTGGACCCGCAGGGCCTGCTCAACCCGGGGAAGATGCGCGCGTGGCTCGACGGAGGCGCGCCGGCATGATCCCGCTGGGGCCGTCGCCCGCGAACCGCTGGCTCGTCTCCAAGGACGTCGTGGACACGCGCCGGCCGGCCATCGAGCCGCGCCCGATCGAGCTCGCGGCCGAGCCGAAGCGCGTGGTGATCGACCAGGCGCGCACCGCCATGATCGTGGTCGACATGCAGAACGACTTCTGCCACGCCGACGGCTGGCTCGCCTCGATCGGCGTGGACGTCGCGCCAGCGCGCCGGCCCATCGGCCCGCTGCGGAAGCTCCTGCCGGTCCTCCGAGCCGCCGGGGTGCACGTCGTGTGGCTCAACTGGGGCAATCGGCCGGATCGCTTGAACCTGAGCCCGGCGCTGCTCCACGTCTACAAGCCGACCGGCGAGGGCGTCGGGCTCGGCGATCCGCTGCCGAGCCGTGGCCATCCGGTGCTCGAGCGCGGAAGCTGGGCGGCCGCGATCGTCGACGAGCTGACTACCGAGCCGGGAGACGTCCACGTCGCCAAGTACCGGATGAGCGGCTTCTGGGACACCGAGCTCGACAGCATCCTGAGGAACCTCGGCGTGACGACGCTGCTGTTCGGCGGCGTCAACGCCGACCAGTGCGTGCTGTGCACGCTGCAGGACGCCAACTTCCTCGGCTACGACTGCGTGCTGGTCGAGGACTGCGCGGCCACGACTTCGCCCGACTACTGCTGGGAGGCCACCGTGTACAACGTCAAGCAGTGCTTCGGTTTCGTGGCGCGCTCGACGGATTTCATGCGCTGACCGCGGACAGGCTCACGCCATGCCAGCCGTGAAGAAGTCGGCGACCGAGTACCGCGCCTTCCGCATCAGCCCGGGGGACACGAACCGGCTCGCCATCATCTTCGATCCGATCGGCGAGCAGACGTCGTTCATCGCGTGCGTGGAGATCTTCGACGTGGGCGGCCGGACGCCGCCGAACGTCCACGTGCGCGCGCACGAGATGTTCTTCGTGCTCGACGGCGAGGGCCTGGCGCACACCGACGGCGCGACGATCCCGATCAAGGCGGGAGACAGTCTGCTCTTGCCACCGGGATCGCCTCACGTCATCGAGAACACGGGCACGACGCGCCTGTACACGCTGACGCTCATGGTCCCGAACGAGGAGTTCGCCGAGCTGATCCGGAGCGGGACCCCGGTCGAGCTGGACGATCAGGACCGCGCGGTCCTTGGCCGACCAGAGCGGCGATGAGGGCCTGTCTGCTTCGTTGGCGCCGTCGGCCGCCCGCTCGACGTACAGAGCGTACGCCTCGCGGGCGGCCGTCGGGCCCCGCCTCGCATCGGGGCTCTCCTCGCCGCTCTGGCCTGGCTGTTCTTCGAACCGGCTCATAACTCGATGGGGCCCGCCCGCCACGACGTGCGGCCGCGCGAATCGTTGTCGATGACCACGCGCGACGGCGTCCGGCTCGACGCGGACGTCTATCGCCCCGAGCGCTCCGGGCCGTTCCCCGTGCTGCTCATGCGCCAGCCCTACGGCCGCGCCATCGCGTCGACGGTCACGTACGCGCACCCGTCGTGGTACGCGCGCCACGGTTACGTCGTCGTCGTGCAGGATGTGCGTGGGCGCGGCACCTCGGACGGCGATTTCGACTTGCTCGTCCACGAGCGCGACGACGGATTCGACACCGTGGAGTGGGCCGCTGCGCTGCCGGACACCACCGGCGCGGTCGGCATGTACGGGTTCTCCTACCAGGGCGCGACGCAGCTCCTCGCGGCGGCGGCGCGGCCGCCGTCGCTTCGCGCGATCTGCCCGGCGATGGCGATCTGGGACGCGCATGCCGACATCGCGTACGAGCACGGCGCGTTTCGCCTCCAGAGTGCCATGAGCTGGGGCTTCCAGCTCGCCACAGAGACGGCGCGCCGGCTCGGTGACGTCGCGGCGCACCAGGCCCTCTACGCCGCCTCGCGCAATCTGCCGCTGTCCGAGGCCGTGCCTGCGCGGCCAGCCGTCTTCGAGCGCTTCGATCCTCGCGGGTCGTACCAGGCGTGGCTCGCCCATCCACGTCGCGACGAGTACTGGGCGCAACGATCCCCGTGCGCGCTCCTCGACGCGTGCGCCGTGCCGGGGCTCTGGATCGCCGGCTGGTACGACTCGTTTCTCGATGGAACGATTCGCGGGTACCGCGAGGTCGCCCGTCGCGGCGCCGCCCCCCACCGACTGATCGTCGGGCCATGGGCGCACCTGCCGTGGAGCCGTCGCGTGGGCATCGTCGATAACGGACCTGACGCCGAAAGCGCGATCGACGAGCTGCAGGTGCGATGGTTCGATCACTGGCTCAAGGGACTCGACACCGGACTGCTCGACGAGCCGCCGGTGCGTCTGTTCGAGATGCACGGGGAGGGGTGGCGAACGTTCGATCGCTGGCCCGATGCGCCGGCTCGCGCCCTGTATCTCCGAGGCGACGGCCTGGCCGGCCTCGCAGAGACGCGCGGCGCGCTCGGCGACGCGCCGGGCGTCGATTCGGTCGACGATGTCATCGTGCACGATCCATGGCGACCGGTGCCGACCATCGGTGGTCCCTTCGCGGTCCCGGCCGGTCCTGCCGACCGCTCGGCCGTCGACGCGCGCGCCGACGTGTTGACCTACACGACGCCGCCGCTGCCGCGCGATCTCCGACTGGCCGGCGATGTCGTCCTCGAGTTGTGGTGCCAGGCGGACGCGTCGAGCTTCGACGTGAGCGCCGTGCTGTCGGAGGTGCGCGCAGACGGCCGAGCGCTGCCGCTCGTCCAGGGCCATGCGCGCCTCGATGCGACGATGTCGACCGCGCCGCTCCGCCTGCCGCTTCGCGCAACGTGCGCGCGCATCCGCCAGGGCCACGCGCTGCGCTTGAGCGTCGCGGGAGCGTGCGCGCCGGCGTACGCCCTCAACCCCGGCACCGGAGCCCTGGCCGGTGAGACCCGGCTCATCGACGCGCGCATCATCACCCTCGTCGTCAAGACCGGCCGTCGTACGCCGTCGCGGGTCCTCGTACCGACGCGTGACACCGGCGACGACGGCTGGCTCTGACGCGGTCCAGGCCGGCGGGGAGCATCGAGCGATGAGAGTCCTCGTCGTCCACGCGCATCCGATTCCCTCCAGCTACAACGCGGCGCTGCACGAACGCGCCCTGGCGGCGCTCGTCCGGGCCGGCCACGAGGTCGACGATCTCGATCTGCACAAGGAAGCATTCGACCCCGTGATGAGCGCCGAGGAGCGGATCGTTTATCACGACCCGACGGTCAACACGGCGCCGGTCGCGCCCTATGTCGAGCGCCTGCGTCGCGCCCAGGCGCTGGTCTGGATCTTCCCCGTCTGGACGTTCGGCGTGCCGGCCATCATGAAGGGCTTCCTCGACCGCGTGTTCCTGCCGGGCGTGGCCTTCCACCTGGAGGACGACGGCCGCGTCGTTCCCGGGCTCGACAACATCCGCAAGCTGGCCGTCGTCACGACGTATGGACGAACGTGGTGGCGGGCGCGCGTCGTCGTCGGCGACCCGGTCCGAAAGCAGATGACGCGCGCCGTGCGCTGGTACTGCCACCCGTCGACGCGGTGCCAGTACCTCGCGCTCTACGACATGAACACGGCGGCCGCCGCGCGCCGCGAAGCGTTCCTGGCGCGCGTCGATCGAGCGATGGCCCGCTTTTAGTCGATTCGTCTCGAGGTCAACGCCGCCTTGACAGCGCGCGGCGTGCAAGCGCACTATCGCCCCGGCTCCGACGACGCGGCCCATCCAGGCACCCACGGCAACTCACAAGGGGGCAATCATGGCGACCGACACCAGAGCCGAGTTCAGATCCGACCTCCACAGCATCGAGCCCATCCCCGAAGCTGACAAGGACTCGACCGGGCCCCAGCAGATGTGGATCTGGGCCGGGGCGAACATCGCCCCGATCAACTGGGCGCTGGGCGCGCTCGGCATCGTCCTGAAGCTCGGGCTGTGGGACACCATCGCCGTGATCGTGCTCGGCAACATCGTGGGCTGCGCCATCTTCGCGGCCTTCACGGTGATGGGCCACAAGACGGGCGTCAACCAGATGGTGCTCTGCCGCTCGGCGTTCGGCCGGCGGGGCGCCTACCTGCCGAGCGCGCTGATGTTCCTCATGACGCTCGGCTGGATCGGCGTCAACACCTACTTCCCCGTCAAGATCGCGGTGGCCATCCTCGGGCAGTTCGGGATCGGCGACACGGGGTGGATCAATCTGGTGGTGTGCACCGTCGTGATGGTGATCCAGGTGCTGATCGGCATCTACGGCTTCTACGCGATCCGCACCTTCGAGAAGTACACGGTGCCCGTCACGGCCGTCATCATGCTGCTGATGAGCGTGCTCGCCTGGAGCCGGCCGGGCGTCGTCAACTGGGGCCACACGAGCTCGCTGCCGCCGGGCGCGCACCTCGCGATGCTCACCCTGCTCATGACCGCGATCGGCGTCGGCTGGGGCATCTCCTGGGTCACCTGGGCCTCGGACTATTCGCGCTTCGTTCCGCGCAGCGTCTCCTCCAAGGCCGTCTTCTGGTACAGCTACGTCGGGATGTTCGTCCCCACCGTGTGGCTCGCCGTCCTCGGCGCCACCGTCGCCAGCGTGACGCAGGACACCGATCCGGCGAAGATGGTGAGCGCGGTCTTTGGCGGCGTCACGAGCATCCTCGTGCTGCTGATGGTCCTGCACGGGCCGATCGCCACGAACATCCTGAATGTCTACTCGGCGGCGCTGGCCGCGCTCAGCATGGGGATTCGTGTGTCCCGGACGGCCATCGCGCTGATCGCGGGCGTCGTGGGCTATCTGGTCACGATCTACTTCGTCTTCCAGCCGTCGTTCGCCAAGGCGTTCGACAACTGGATGATCAGCCTCCTCCTGTGGATGAGCCCGTGGGCCGGCGTGATCCTCGCCGACTTCTTCATCGTGCGGAAGGGCCGCGTCGACGTCGCCGAGCTCTATCGCGACCCCGAGCAGAGCCGCTACGGTGACGTCAACTGGGGCGGGATCATCGCATTTCTCGCCGGGCTCGTGGCCGGATGGTCGGTCGAGGATGGCCTCGTGCCCGCGTTGCAAGGGCCCATCTCGACCAGGCTGCTGGGCGGCGCGGACCTGAGCTGGCTGGTCGGCATCGTCGTCGCGGGTGCCGTGTACCTGGGCCTGAGTCGCCGCGCGGCGCGGATCCCGGTCACCCGCGCGGTCGGCGGGGCACGATAGGCAGCGACGCGCGATCAGCCGGCATGGACGACTTCCTGCGGGCGGCGATCGAGGAGGCGGAGCGGGGCCTCGAGGAAGGCGGCATCCCGATCGGCTCCGTGCTCGTCCACGGCGGGCGGATGCTCGGACGCGGCCACAATCGCCGCGTGCAGAACGGCAGCGCGATCCTCCACGGCGAGATGGACGCGATCGAGAACGCCGGCCGCCAGCCGGCGCGCGTCTATCGCGAGAGCACGATCTACACGACGCTGTCGCCGTGCGCCATGTGCACCGGCGCGATCCTGCTCTACGGCATTCCGCGCGTCGTGGTCGGCGAGAACCGGACGTTCCTCGGCGAGGAGGATCTACTGCGGAGCCGCGGTGTCGTGGTGGACGTGCTCCAGGATGACCGCTGCCAGGAGCTCATGGCGAAGTTCATCCGTGCGCATCCGGCGCTCTGGGCCGAGGACATCGGCGAGTAGCCTCCCGGTGACCTCGGAGACCGACGGTGGATGCGGGCGCGGCGAGCCGCTGCTCGCGCTCGACGACGTCCACGCGGGCTACGGCGAGATCGAGGTGCTGCGCGGCGTGTCCGCCGAGGTCCGCCCGGGCGACATCGTGTCGAAGACGTGATCGCGCCTCGGCACGGATCGATCCTAGTCGAAGCCCGAGCGGCCAGGCAAGCGCATCGTCGTGGGGGCAGGTTGCGGCCGGGAAAGGGGTGTGCCTACTCTCGAGCGTCGCTGGAGACGTGAGCGGGGCCGGGACGGGCGGCCGGTGGAAGGAGGCCGGCCATGCCGACCTACATCCTGCTGGCAAATTTCACGGACCAAGGGATCCGCAATGTCAAAGAGTCCCCCAAGCGGGAGGAGGCCTTCCGGAATCTTTGCGAGAAAATGGGCGCCCACGTAAAGGACGCCTACCGCACGATGGGGCGCTACGATGTCGCCGCGATCGTGGACGCCCCGGACGATGTGGCCATGAGCTCGATCGCCTACTCGGTGGGATCGCTCGGCAATGTCCGCACGGAAACGCTGCGGGCGTTCTCGCGACAAGAAACTGAGGCGGCTCTGGCCATGATGGCGTAGCGCTATCGAGAACAGATCGGGAACCCCCGGCGTCCGTCCTGCCCCAACTCCAGCAAGGGCTGATCGAGATCGCCTACGCTCCCTCCCGGGTCTCGTCGCGCGCGGCGTGTCCGCCCTCGGCGGCCAGGGCGTCGGTCTTGGCCGCCATGATGAAGTCGTTCCGGTGGAGCCCGCGGATCTTGTGGGTCCACCAGGTCACGGTGACTTGCCCCCACTCGGTGAGGAGGGCGGGATGGTGCCCCTCGTTCTCGGCGAGGGCACCAACCCGGTTGGTGAACGCCAGCGCATCGGCGAAGCTCGGGAAGTGGAAGGCCCGCTCGAGCCGGGCGATGTGGTCGCGCTCCAGCAGTTGCCAGTCGGGGACCTCGCGCTTCAGCTCAGCGACCTCCGCCTCGGTGACCCGGGGCGAGTCCCGGCGACAGGCAATACAGCGCTCTGCGGATAGCGTGCTCATCGCGCGCACCTCCGGAGGCGCGTCTTCCGATCCGGCTCGGAGACCCGCCCCCTTCATGATACCCACGAGCCTCTCGGGCAGCTGCTACACGTCAGCCATCGTCTTTGGCTCGGCGATTGAGCTCTTCCAGGTGCGCATGGAGCCCGAAGAGGAGTCCGGTCACCTTCCCTCGAAGCGTGCGGTCGCCCGGTCTCATCCCCGCCGACTCGTAGACCTGTTCGGTGAGGTCCATGACCCGCGACTGAGGCCGAAGGGCCTCGTCGAGACCGTCGGCGATCTCGCGAAGGTGATGCTTCACGGCCTTCTCCTATCTGGCGCTTCTTGGGCACCTATCGTTGTCCGGTAACGAGTCTTCGTATCTTGGCCAGGAGTGACCTAAAGGACTCCATGAGTCTTCTCATTGCCCAACACCCCCCTGCACCGAGCAGCAGATCAGGAGCGGCGCCAGGGGGAGCACGCCCACACAAGCGCACCTGCCCGCCATCCGCGCGGTCAACGAGGGCATCAAGCTGCTCTGCGTGCATCATGGCTCTCCGTGAGGAACACCGCGAAGAGGATGATAAGCAGCGGGTAGTCTCGACGCGCCTGGTCACCTCCGCGCGGCCGCGGTGGTGTCCGCGCCCGTCTCGGCCACGCTCGGCTTCCCGCGCGTCGCACGCTGGACGATGGCGTCCTCCTCGGGCAGCGGAGCGGTCCTGGGGGGCGCGAGCTGCAGCTTGAAGCCGACGAGCTGGGGCAGGCGCACCCTTGTGCCGCTCGGGAGCTCGAACCGGTCGCCGAAGAAGAACGAGGGCGTGTAACGGATGACTTGCCCGGGCAGGAGCCGGTTCACCTCGGGATGCGTGGCCTCACCGGCGGCCACGATCTCGAGCAAACAGCCTTTGTGGGAGATGCAAGCGATCTCGCCTCGGTCACCGAACACGGCCGCATCGTAGTAGGTAGAGAGGCGTCTCACCTCCATGATCTCTCCGAGCCGGGCGGCGTGACGACGGACGTAGTCGAGCGTGCAATAGGCTCCCATGGCGATCCTCCTGTTGGTGGTACTGACCTCGTCGCGTCAGACGTGAAGGGACGAGCCTTGCGGGGCGGCTCGCGGGCACAGAAACGCCCCCACCGGCCATCGAGATGGTCAACGAGGGCACCGGAAAAGCTGTGCCGGGACCCGGAGCAGCGGCATTGCCGCCTCCCCTGAGGGTCATATCGAGAAGCGAATAGACCCTATGCCTCTCGAGTCAGCCAGTCAAGGCGAACGCCCCGGTTGTGTTGCGTTGCCTGCCCGTCACTTGATGATGTCGACCAGCTCCTCAACCGCTGCCGGATGCCCGGAGATGATGAGGCTGTTGGTGGGGTAGTAGGGAACAATCCGAACCGAGGGCGGCGCGACCCACGAGAGGGTGTACGCCATCTCGCCAGCCCGCGCATGCGTGAGAGGGACCACCTTGACGGTGAAGGCCTCATGGGCGACTCGCTCGGCGGGGACGATCCACGCGCCTTCGCCTCTGCCGAGGAGGGTGTAGCCGTGCAAGGCGAGCGCAGACTTCAGGAGCTCGAGCGCCTCCGTCGGAGAAACGGCTTTCGGCGAAAGCAGTGTGATCTTCCCCTTGACTTGCTCCGGGTCGAAGAGAAACGTGATCCCGGTGAGCGTGGCGACCTCCTTGACGACAGTCTGGATGTCTGCGTTCTCGAACGTGAAGGGCTGAGAGGTGGCGGCCAAGGCTGGGCTCGCTGCGGACACGAAGAGCAGGCAAAGGGAAACACCCGTCAACAGCGTCCCGTCCAGAAGGGAGAAATACCGCGGCGATCTCATGATCATCAGCCGATCGGCACCGAGAGGCTCGCTATTCGGGGCTGCACCAGCCTCCTGAAATCCGCGAACCGGAGTTTCGCTGTGAGCGTGTGAGTTCCCGCGTTGAAGACGATCTCGTCGTTCTCGGCGAGCAGTTCGTCGACCAGCACTGGCAGTCCGAAGAGGTTGCCGAACGGCGGCATGGACCCGAGGTCACACGCCGGGAAGGTGTCCTGGAACTCCGACTCGTGGGCCAGCTACCTCGACGACCAGCCGATCAGCGAGTTCCAGATGACATCGGCGGTGAGCGCGAACCCGGTGATCCGCTTCGCGCTCAAGGGGATCAGGAGTGGCACCCTGCGCGTGGTCTTCGTCAACAGCGAGGGCCGCCGCTGGGAGGTCGCGCAAGCCGTCCGCGTCTGACTCCGACGGGCAGGGCGAGCCACTCAGGCCTGTCCGCGCCGGGCGCGGCGGCGCTCCCTGAGCTCGCGATGGATCTCGAGGTCGTGCTGGCGCAACACGAACGCGACGGCCGCGGCGGCGAGGGCCACGCCGACCGCCACGATGAGGATGGCCTGGTCGGTCCCGCTGTGGAGACCGCGCGCGCCCAGGTAGCTGACGATAATGGCCGCGAGCAGGATGACCCCCAGCATGAGCCCGCGGTAGAGCCAGCGCTCCACGAGAAGGTGCTCCAGCGCCTCGTCATCGAGCCGACGCCATCCTTCATCACGCATTGCGTGAAACCCTGCGTTTGCAGTCGGGGCGATACCCTGTATACCATGTGGCCGATCGATTCTCGCTCGGGGGTCTGCCATGACGTCACCGTCCCTCGATCGGCCGATCTACGTCGAAGTCATCACGTACGTGCCCACCCGCTTCAATCACTGAAAGCACTGCGAAGTGACCTGGCAGGTCATGGGTCTGCGTCAGAAGGTGCAGCGCGAGCTCCTGGAATCGGGCCTGCCCGAGGACCTCCAGCAGGAATTCCATGCGCTCTCCGAGTGGGCCGGCACGCTGCCGGAGAAGTTCGGCGATCGCGTGCGCGTGCGGCTGATCGACGCGGTGTCGATCGAGGGATTCGCCAAGTCGCTCGGCCGGCGCGCCTGGCGGTATCCCGCCTTCTCGGTGGAGGGGCAGCGGTATATCGGATCCGATTTCTCGCGTGTCGACGACCTCATCTCGATTGAGCTCGGGAAAGGAGCGTGATCACTCTCGAGAGCCGGTGAGTTCCCGTTCGCTACATCACGGGAAGGAGGCACGATGAACACCCTATTGGCCGTCATCATCGGGGCGCTGACCGTGTACCTCGTGTACACGCTGTACGCGCGACGCATCGATCGCCAGGTCATCCAGTCGGATCCCAAGCGGGCGACGCCCGCCACGCTCTACATGGACGGCGTCGACTTCATGCCCACCAACAAGAACATCCTTTTCGGCTATCACTTCAAATCCATCGCGGCCGCCGGTCCCATCGTCGGGGCCATCGTGGCGGCGGCGCTGTGGGGCTGGCTGCCCGCCCTGATCTGGCTCGTGCTCGGCGTGTCGTTCATCGGCTGGGCGAGCGACTACAGCGGCATCGTGATCTCGGTGCGCAACGACGGCAACAGCCTGTCGGGTGTCGCGCATCGCCTGGTCTCCCCCCGCTCGCGCACCATCCTGTTCATGTTCATCTTCTTCTACCTCCTGGTGGGCTCGAGCGGCTTCGTCAGCATCATGGCCAGCGTGATGGAATCTCAGCCGCGCACGCACTTCGGCATCATCGTCCTGACCGCGATGGGCCTCTTGCTGGGTCAGATGCTGTATCGCTGGCGCACGGGCCTCGTGGGCGCCACGGTGCTGACCGTCGGCCTCACCTTCGCGGCCATCCTGTCGGGTCCCCTCACGGAGGGCATCTTCACGGGGTTCAACAGCGCCCTCAACAGCCTGACCGGGGGCGCTCCCCTCGTCACCTACTTCGACCCGACGGCGGCGGGTTTCAAGGGGGCCGACGCCCAGATGATGCCGAGCCTGCTCTTCTGGGCCCTCGCCATCAGCGCCTTCTGCTACGCCGGCTCCGTGCTCCCGATCTGGCGGATGGCCCAGCCCGTCGTCTATGTGGCCTTCTGGATCAGCGCCACGGCCATCATCCTGGGGCTCCTCGGCGCGGCGCTGGCCACCTTCATCAAGCCCGAGGTCGCGCAGTTCGCCATTCCCGCCTTCAAGGGCTGGAACCCGCAGCTCGGGCCGTCAGGGATCATGCCGCTCTGGCCCATGCTCTTCGTCACGATTGCGTGCGGCGCCATCTCGGGCTGGCATGCGCTGTTCGGGTCGGTGGGTACTGCGCGCCAGATCGAGAACGAGGCCGACATGCTGCCGGTCGGCGGGGGCGCGATGCTCTGCGAGTTTCTGCTCGGCCTCCTGGCCCTCCTGTCGGTCGCGGTCGGCTCGAAGGGCGCGCCGGTGGCGGCCTTTGCCACGGGGCTCGGCGGTTTCATCAGCGTCTTCGGGGTGCCGATCCAGTACGCGACCTCGCTCGCCTTCGCGGCGTTCATCGTGATCGTGCTGGTGGTCACCCAGCTGCTCTTCCGGGTCATGCGCGTGACGCTCTCCGAGTGGCTGGGCGAGGTCATCCCGCCGATCAAGAGCCAGCACGTCTCGTCACTCGTCTGCATCGGGCTGGCCATCGTCGTCGTCCTGACAGGCACCTGGATCTACATCTGGCAGCTCCTGGGCGGCGCCAATCAGCTGATGGCGGCGCTGGCGCTCTTGCTGGTGACGGTCTGGCTCGCCTCGGTGGGGAAGAACTGGCTCTACGCGGGGCTGCCCGCGCTCTTCATGTACGTGACCACGGTCTCTTCGCTGTTCGTGACGGCCTACAACCTGTACGTGAACGTGTACCAGGTCAACGCCGCCGCGGGCCGCATTGCCCCGGTGGTAGGCTCCGGGCTCCTGATGGCGATCGCCATGCTGCTGGTCTTGGCTGCCGTCTTCATCGGGTACGACGGGGTGAGGGCATTCATGCGCTACCGAAAGCGGCCGATGGTCACGCCGACCGCCGCGCCGGCGCGCGCCTAAAAGCATGGCCTTGCCCGGGTGTTCTTGTCCTGGGGGAGGCCTCGGAGGGGGTCGTCGAGGCCCCCTCCGAATCGTCTAACGGAGGTGATTCATTGGGGGTCGCCGAGCGGTGGGCCAACTTGCGCCAGGCCCTTGCGCACTTCGTTTACGGCGTCACGGGCTTCGAGTTCGCGCGGCATGCCGTCGAGATGCGACACGAGCTCGAGTCCGTATTCATGGTCGTGACGTTCGGTGACCTGGTGGGCGTGCCGATCTTGCCGCCGGTGTACTCCCTCCGGCTCCTGCCGTACGTGGTGCCGGAGGTCGCGACCTGGAAGCGGCACCTCGCGCGGCGGAAGGACTTCTGGGAGAAGGAAGAGTACGACTTGCACGGGCTCTGAGCCGGCGGAGCGAGAGGGACGCGATGGCGGACGAGACGAAGCCGACGAAGCGCGGAGGCCTGCTGGGCGCCTTCAAGGACATCGTGTACGGCATGGCGTCGCACGAGATGACGCGGCACGCGGTCAAGAGCCGCGCCAGCATGGAGCACCTCTTCATCTTGATCACGATGGGCGATCTGCTCGGCATCCCGATCCTGCCCCCCTACTACTCGCTCCGGCTCCTGCCGTATGTCACGCCGCAGATCGCAGGATGGAAGCGCCGCATGCTGCGCGAGCGCGACGTCACCGACATCCTCGGCTAGCGCCGATGTCACTGCGTGAGGTGTTCGAGAGCCAGCCCGACCGCCGCTACGTCATGTTCGGCGGCAAGGGCGGCCTCGGCAAGACGACGCTCTCCGCAACCAGCGCGTTCTGGCTCGCCACCCAGGGCAAGCGCGTGCTGCTCTTCTCCGTGGATCCCCAGGCCAGCCTGTCGGACATCTTCCAGCGGGATATCTTCGGCAAGGGCCCGGTGCCCATCATGGAGAACCTCTGGGCACAGGAGGTCGACGCCGACCGGCGCATCCGCGAGTATCAGGAGGAGATCCGCAAGAAGATCCTCGACATGTACGGCTTCGACCAGGTGCCGCCCGAGATCGACAACTACATCAGCGCAGCCTCCGCCGAGCCGGCCATGGAGGAGAGCGCCATCTTCGACGCCGTCGTGGACATCATCGTCCAGGGGGACTACGACTACTACATCTACGACCTCGTGCCGCTCGGCCACGCCCTCTACTACCTCTCCATGGCCAAGGTGTACGACGAGTGGATCAACAAGATCACCCGGCTTCGGGAGGACATGCGGCAGTACGACCAGGTCGCGGCCACCATGCGCCGCGAGCAGACCCTCGAGCAGGACCAGATCTTGGCCGAGCTGACTTACATCAAGGAGCGCATCAACGCCTCGTCGCGAATCCTCACCGACAAGACGCGCACCGCGTTCTTCTTCGTGGTCGTGCCCGAGGAGATGATCATCCTCGACACGAAGAAGGCCGCCGAGCTGTTCGCCCGGTTCGACGTGCCCCTTTCCGGCTACATCGTGAACCGCGTGCTGCCGCCGGAGCTGGACAAGGACGGCATCCCCGTCTATCTCAAGAACCGGATCGCCATGCAGCGAAAGTACCTCGACGAGATCCGAGCCGTCTTCGGCAGCGACATCAAGAGCTACGTGCCGGAGATGGAGCGCGATGTGACGGGCCTGCCCATGATCGAGCGACTGGCGCAGCGGCTGTTCGAGCCCTGAGGGAGCGATGCTGACCGACCTCGAGATTGTGGACTCCATGCGCCGGCACGTCGCCGACCGTCCCGATCTGAAGTACCTTTTCTTCGGCGGCAAGGGCGGCGTCGGCAAGACGACCCTTGCCGGCACCACGGCCCTCTGGCTGGCGCGCCATGGACGCCGCACGCTTCTCGCCTCGACCAACCCGGTCCACAGTCTCTCCGGGCTCCTCGGTCAGGATGTCTCGGCCGCGCCCACCGAGGTGCGCGGCGTGCCCGAGCTCCACGCCTATGAGATCGACACGCGCGAGACGATCGAACGGTCCAAACGGGACATCCGCGAGAAGATCCAGTGGTTCCTGAAGTTCGCCGATATCTCGACGAAGGCCGACGAGTTCGTGGAGTCCGCCACCATGAATCCGGCCTTCGAAGAGTCGGCGATGTTCGAGAACATGGTCGACCTCATGCTCGCGAACGCGTACGACGTCTACGTGTTCGATACCGCCCCCACCGCCAATGCCCGCCGTCTCCTCGGGATGTCCAAGGTCTACGCGCTGTGGGTGGAGAAAATGCTCAAGTCCCGGCAGGAGGCGCGGACCCTCCGGGAGATGCTCTCCTTCACCAAGAAGAAGGAGGATGATCCCCTTCTCGAGTACCTGCTGCAGTTCCGGACGCGGATGGGCCAGGCGCGCCACCTGCTCACGGACGAGGCCAAGACCGCCTTCTTCTTCGTCACGCTGCCTGAGGCTCTTCCGATCGCGGTGATCACGCGCTTCATCGGATGGTTTCGCGAGTTCGGCATCCCGGTGGGCGGCGTGATCGTCAACATGGTGCTCGACCGCGAGGCGCTCGGGGGCGACGTGCCGGAGTTCGTTCGGAATCGCCTCGCCATGCAGGATGATCATCTGAGGACCATCCGCGAGAAATTTGACGGGTCCGTGCGGGCCGTCGTCCCGCTCTTCGACCAGGAGATCCGCGGGCTCCCCATGCTCGATCAGGCGGGCCATGCCCTCTTCGCTTGAGCCGGCACTGGGAGCGTGAGGGTGAGGGCCGATCGTGCCGCTGCTCCCTTCAAACATGTTCCCCAGTAGTCAGGGAGGTCTTCCCATGGGCAAGATGATTGATTGCCACAAGGTCAATCCGACAACGGACTGCCATCATGTCGTCCGGGGTGACAACGAAGAGGAGGTCCTGAAGAAGGCCGCCGAGCACGCCAAGGAGCATGGCCTCGCGCCATCACCCGAGTTGCTTGCCCAGGTCAAATCGTTCATCGAGGACGAGTAGCCACTAGGCCTCGGCCCTCCGGACGCGGTCGGTATCGACAGGGTCATGCCCGCCAACCTCAGGCCGGACTACAAGGCCGCAGAAGCGGCATTCCGCAGGGCGCGAGATCCGCAAGAGCGCCTCGGGTGCCTGCGGGAGATGCTGCGCATGATCCCCAAGCACAAGGGGACAGACCATCTCCAGGGCGACATCAAGCGGCGCATCAAGGAGCTGTCCGAAGAGCTCCGAGGACGACCGCATCCCAGGGCGAACACCATCGTGTGGCTCGTCTGGCATATCGCGCGCATCGAGGATCTCGGCGTCAATCGTTTCGTCGTGGACGGCCGACAGGTCATGGACACGGGCGACTGGGCCACGCGCGCGTGGAAAAGGCTGCCCGAGAACGCGTCGCCGTGGGCACCTATGAGACGCTCGTATTCGGCGTGGTGGACGGTGACAAGAGCGAGATCGTGGTCTTCGGCACACTCGCAAACGGCAAGGTGCCCGAGGGCAACACGGTCTATGAGATTGGCTCCGTAGCGAAAACATTCACGGCGACACTCTTGGCCCGGGCCGTGCTCTCGGGGCGTGTGACGCTCGACACGCCGGTGGCGCGACTCCTGCCCGACTTCAAGATCCCATCACGCGGCGGGAGGGCGATCACGCTCGGCGACCGTGCCACGCACCGCTCCGGCTTGCCCCCGCTGCCGTTGAACATGTCGCCCAAGGACCAGGCGAATCCCTTCGCCGACTACGATCCGGCGAAGCTCAAGGCCTTCCTTGCTCGATACGAGCTGCCGCGCAATCCGGGCGCTGCTTTTTGAATACTCCGATGTTGGCTTCGGGCTTCCGGGGCATGCGCTGGCGCAGCTAGAGCACACGACCTACGGCGCGTTGGCCAAGGAACAGCTTCTCAAGCCGCTAGGCATGACGATGAGCGACACCGCATCCACCGACGCCGTGCGCGCGCATCTCGTTCCCGGTCACGGCTCCGCAGACGAGGCAGCGATGAGCTGGGATATTCCGGGTCTGGCGGGCACCGGCGCCATCCGTTCCTACGACATGCTGCGCTGTGGCGTCGGCTCCTGGAGGGTTGCCGAGGCGGTCGCGACCGAGTAGGGGAGGTTATGTCACGACACGGGGCGCCACGGACGGGCGAGCCGGTGCCCCAAGGGCGCTAGTGTTGCCTTCGCTCACGTCGAAGGTGGAAATCCGGTCCGATGCGACGAGGAGCAGGCGATCGTCACCGAGCGCATACAGCTCGCGTACCTTGCCGCTGCCGAGATGCACGGTGTCGCTCATGGATGGCGTCCTCCGG
>Ga0187894_10002426_pt1 | contig 22293 bp, 18 predicted proteins | sample GBC1701081metaG_FD_136650 | JGI IMG/M metagenome (GOLD analysis project Ga0187894, IMG submission 136650) | White microbial mat communities from a lava cave in the Kipuka Kanohina Cave System on the Island of Hawaii, USA - GBC170108-1 metaG ... | reverse complement strand
CGCAGGCCGGCATCCTCATGCCGTCCTGGCAGGACGCCCTCGAACGCTACCTCCGCATCCGCCCGCGCTCGTAGTCTGCTTTCCAGATCCCTGATTTCCCTTGCGCGTTTTCACGAACGCGAACGCCTGTCACGCCGGATCGCCGCGGCCAATACGCGGCTGGGTGATTCACGTCACTGTGATTCCGCGACGGCTGAGGAAGGTGAATCGCCGACGATCAAAAGTCTTCTGGATCGGGTTCTTTTCGGAGACGAGAGTCTGACGGGCGCGTCAATTCCGTGAAAACAGCGTAAGACCACTTGGTTCAATTCTTGCCCATATGAGGTTCAGCTTCTGGCGACACTCTCGTGCCGTTGCCAGGGCGACGATCACTCCCTTCCAACACGAAGGGATCTGAGGACCGGAGAACACATCATGGTCAGGTTTCGACCCTTCTTGGCGGCGGCTCTCGTGATGGTGGCGGCCCAGGTGGCCGCGGCGGCGCCGATTCAAGTGAACTTCAACACCGAGGAGTTCGCGGGGCCGGATGCGGGCACGACCGGGACCTTCATCAAGCAGAACGCCTACGGGACGGTCGATTTCACGTTCGAAGCGTTGAACGAGCTGATGAACCCGTCCGGCACGCTCCACTGGGACGCGAACGACGGTGATGGCTTCGGCGACGGCTTCGGCGTCCGCGGCACGGACGGCTCCTCCTACTCACGCGACGAGATCGAGGGCAACGAGCGCCTGCGTCTGACGTTCTCCGATCCGGTCCGTCTGACGGGCTTTCTGTTGACGGACTTCTTCAACGAGGACGAACTGACGCACGGCCTGTGCGCGCCGGCCGGACCGAACTGCTACATCGAGACCGGCGCGTTCATGCTGACGTTCGAGGACGGCACGAGCACGAACTGGATGGACTTCCTCGCCGACTCGGCACAGCACCGGCTCTTGAACGGCCTTTTCGAGCTGAATTTCGACTTCGAGCACGTGACGTCGATCGCGTTCATGTCGCCGGGCCGTCTGCAGGGCAAGTACCCGTCGCCCTTCACGGAGCTGCACGAGTTTTCGCTGGCGGGCGTGAAGTTCGACTCGACGCCGGTGCCGGAGCCGACGACGATGGCGCTGGTGGGATTGGGTCTGGCGGGCCTGGCGGCATCGCGCCGGCGGCGGAAGGCGTAGCGGCCGGATCGGGGCCGTCCTCGCCGGGCGTCGGAACGACGGATTGGAACGGATCGGAACCACGGATTGGAGGGTGTCGCGAGCGATTGCGGCGCCCTCTTTGTGTCTACGCGTCCTGTCTGTGCCTGTCCCGGCGTGTCTGCGTCCCTGGACGTCGCGGAGGCACGGCAGGGAGGGGCGAGGCTGGGGTTGTCATTCTGCGTGTTTGCGTGCAGAAGTGCGCACGTTACACTGGAGCACTGTCAGCGGACGCATCGACGCGCATGGGCCTGCGGTCCTTCTTCGACTGGTTCACGACGCTGGACGACGGGGGCGATCGGCGCTGGGTCCTCCTTGGCAAGGGCCCGAGCTTCTCGCACCGGCATGACGTCGATCTGCGCGGGAGCTATACATTCGGCTTGAATCACGTCTGCCGCGAACTGCCGCTGGACGTAACTCACGCGATCGACCTCGACGTGATCGATCACTGTGCCGACGCGCTGTTCCGGCACGCGGGCGTGCTCGTCCTGCCGTGGCGGCCGCACGTGCCGGACGAGCGATGGCTGCGCCGGCTGCGCGGCGCCGTCACACCGTCGGAGGTGACGCTGGAGACGCTGGCGGACTCGCATCCGGTGCTGCGGCACTTCGCGGCGTCGGACCGGCTGCTCTGGTATAACGCCAGCTCGTCTGATCGGCCAGCGCCGGACAGCCCGGTGGTGACGGTCCGGTACTTCAGCGCGGTCGCGGCGCTCAACCTGCTGGCGCTGGCCGGCGTGCGCGAGGTGCGATCCCTGGGCATCGACGGCGGGACGGCCTACAGCGAGGCGTTCGCCGATCTGGACGATCGCACGCGGCTGAAGGGGCCGCACCGCAGCTTCGATCCGCAATTCACCGCGATGGCCGCCACGCTCCTCCGGACGGGGATCTCGTACGCGCCGCTCGACGTGCCGGCGCCGATCCGCGTGTACGTCGGCGCCACGCCCGCGCAGCACCTCCCGGTCCGCGTGCTGGAGTATTCGATCCGCCGGCACACGGCCATGGACGTCGAGGTGACGCCGCTCTGGCGGACCGGCATCCCCATCCCCGACGCGCGCGACGCGAAGAATCGCGGCCGCACGCCGTTCTCGTTCCAGCGCTTCCTGATTCCGGCGGCGGCCGGCTACCGCGGACGCGCGATCTACCTCGATTCGGACATGCTCGTCTTCCGCAGCCTGCGCGAGCTGTGGGACCAGCCGTTCGGCGACGCGGATCTGCTCGCGATCCGCACGCCGGATCGCGGCGCGACGGCGCGCTTCAGCGTCCTGCTCCTGAACTGCGACACGCTGCGCTGGGACGTTGCCGCGCTGGTCGCCGATCTCGACGCGGGCCGCGTCACGTACGACCAGTTGCTGTACGAGATGTCCTGGGGACCGCGTATCGCCGACGCGCTCGATGGCGCCTGGAACCACCTCGATCGCTTCGTGCCGGGCGAGACCGCGCTGCTGCACTACACGAACTCGCAGCGGCAGCCGTGGCTCGCGACGGATCATCCGCTCGGGCACCTGTGGATGCGCGCGCTGTTCGACGCGCTCGACGCCGGCTTCATCACGCGCGAGGAGATCGACGCTGCGGCCGCCGCCGGCCACGTCCGGCCGTCGCTGCCCGTCCAGGTCGAGCGGCGCATCGAGGATCCGCGCCGCCTGCCGGCCGACGTCCATCGCCTGGATCGCTGGTTCGTCGAGCCGTTCCGCCTGCGCCCGTGGCACGAGCGCTCGCGGCTGTCCCGCCTCGGCCTGATTGCCCGCGCCGCCGCCGGCCGCAGCTTGCGCTACGGCGCGCTGTCCCGCGCCCGCACGTGGACGCGCGCGCTGACGGGAGGCCGCGGATGATGCCCACCCGTCCGCACGCTGGCGCAGTTTCCGGGGACGCCGTGCCCCTGGTCGATATCGTGCTCGTCACCTGGAACAATCGCGACCAGGTGCCGCGCTGCCTCGCCCGCCTCGCCGCGGCCGATCGCACGACGTTCACCATCGACCGCATCGCGATCGTCGACAACGCGTCGACCGATGACAGCAGGCCCGCGGCCCCCGTCCCCGGCCTGCCCGCGCCGACCCATGTCGCCAACGATCGCAACGGCGGCTTCGCGCAGGCCTGCAATCAAGGCGCCTCGGGCAGCCGCGCCGATTTCATCGTCTTCCTGAACCCGGACATCGACGTCGCCCCTACATCCCTCGCCGAGGCCGTTGCCTTCCTCGCCGCCCCCGCGTTCGAGCGCTGCGCCATCGCCGGCCTGCCGCTCGCGAACGCGCGCGGCGTGACGCAGCGGACGTGCGGACGGTTTCCAACGGTCGCCACGCTGCTCGCGCAGGTGACGGGCGCCAGCACCATGCTGCCGCGCCTGGCGCCCGGGTTCCGCCTGGCCGAGTGGCCGCACGACGCGACGCGACGGGTGGATTACGTGTCGGCCGCGTGCCTGATCGTCCGCCGGGGTGCGTTCGAGGCCGTCGGCGGGTTCGATCCCGCGTTCATCGTGTATTTCGAGGACATCGATCTCGCCCTGCGCGCGCGCGAGCAGGGCTGGGAGACGTGGTTCCTGGCCGCCGCGCCCGTCCAGCACGGCGACGGCTGGGCCAGCGGACGACAGCGCCCCCATCGCCTGGCGCTCGCCTGGTGGAGCCGTGTCGTCTACGCGCGCAAACACTTCGCGCCTCGTCACGCCGCGCTGATCGCGGCGGCCGTCCTCGGCATGGCGCCCATCGCCCGAATGTGTCAGGCTGGCAGGCGGGGTTCATTACGGGACATCGCCGGCGTCATCGACGCTTACCGCCAGTTCTGCCGGCGATTGGCCGCCGATCGACGTCATCGGGTCGATCACTACACGCAGTTCGATCGATACCATCGGGGCCGCGCCTCGACGCCCCCCACGGCCGCCGCGAACCCCGCGACGGCCACAGGCGGTGCCGACTCGCTGGAGCCGGAGCCCTCGTCCGGCGTCGCCAGCCTGTCGTCCCGGTGACGCTCGCGCTGGCATCACCCATCAGCAGCCCCCAATGCCGGCGACTGGCGCCGGCGACTGGGGCCGTGGCTGGGACTCCCCGGGCGGGACCTGTGCGGGCACGCCCGCGCGGCCTTGTTATACTTGTGTGTTTTCCCGGCCGGCGGCCGGGGGCAATGAAGAAGGAGCGGTACGGAATGGCAGTTTCGGTGCAGCCCTTGATCGAGCGGCTGAAGGCTCGGCAGGCAAAGGCTGGCGTGATTGGACTCGGATATGTGGGTCTTCCGCTGGCAGTGGAGTTCGCGAAGGCTGGTTTGACGGTGACGGGCATCGACCTGGACGTGTCGAAGGTGGACGCGTTGAATCGCGGCGAGTCCTACATCCTCGACGTCCCGGGCGCGGAGCTGAAAGAAGCCGTCCACGCCGGACGCCTGAAGGCCACGACCGACTTTGCGGCGCTGGCCGACGTGGACACGGTCAACATCTGCGTGCCCACGCCGCTCCGCAAGACGAAGGACCCGGACCTCTCCTACATCGTGTCCGCCGTCGAGCAGATCGCGAAGTATTTGAAGCGCGGACAGTTGATCATCCTCGAATCCACGACCTATCCCGGCACGACGGACGAAGTCGTCCAGCCGATGCTGGAAAAGGGCGGCCTGCGCGCCGGCGAGGACTTCTTCCTCGCGTTCTCGCCGGAGCGCGTCGACCCCGGCAACACGCAGTATCAGACCGGCACGATTCCGAAGGTCGTCGGCGGCATCGACGCGGCGTCGAACGACGTAGCCGTCGCGCTGTATTCGCTGATCGTGCAGACGGTCGTCCCCGTCACGGGCACGCGCGTCGCCGAGATGGTGAAGCTGCTCGAGAACACCTTCCGCGCCGTCAACATCGGCCTCGTCAATGAGCTGGCGCTGATGTGCCGCGACCTGCACATCAACGTGTGGGAAGTGATCGACGCCGCGAAGACCAAGCCGTTCGGCTTCATGCCGTTCTATCCGGGCCCCGGCCTCGGCGGTCATTGCATTCCCATCGATCCGTTCTATTTGAGCTGGAAGGCGCGGCAGTTCGGGTTCGAAAGCCGCTTCATCGAGCTGGCGGGCCACGTCAACGGCGCGATGCCGCGCTACGTCATCGAGCGCATCGCCGAGGCGTTGAACAGCGTCAGCAAGTCGATCCGCGGATCGCGCGTCCACCTGTTCGGCATGGCCTACAAGCCGGACGTCACCGACGCGCGCGAGTCTCCGGCGATCGACGTCGCGCAATTGCTGCAGCAGCGCGGCGCGACGGTCACGTATTCCGATCCCTACGTCCCGCACGTCGAGCACGGCGACTTCGAGATGGACGCGGTGCCCGTCGAGCAGGCGTGGGCGAACGGCATCGACTGCGCGGTGGTGACGACGAACCATGCGGTGTTCGACTATGCGGAGCTGGCGCGGAAGGCGCCGCTGGTCGTCGACACGCGCAATGCGTTGAAGGGCGTCGCGGGCGCGCACATCTTCCGGCTGTAACACGAGCAACACGCCGACGTCGGATTAGGACGTCGGACAACGATCGGACGTCGGGGACGTTCGACGGGCGGCCCGCGGCGGAGGACGCGCGGCCAGGGTCAGGATCACGAGGACAAAGGATAACGTGTGGCTAAACGGGCGCTGATCACGGGCATCACGGGACAGGACGGATCCTATCTGGCTGAATGGCTGCTGGATCAGGGCTACGACGTGTACGGCGTCATCCGCCGATCGAGCGCGCCGAACCTGTGGCGCATCGAGCACCTGCTCGATCGCGTCCAGTTGCGGCCGGCGGATCTGCTCGATCAGTTGTCGCTGATGCGGCTGATCGAGTCGGTGGAGCCGGACGAGATCTATAACCTCGCGGCGATGTCTTTCGTGCCGGCGTCGTGGGATCAGCCGCTGCTGACCGGTGAGTACAACGCGCAAGGCGTGACGCGGCTGCTGGAGGCCCTCCGCCAGGTCAACCCGCGCGTGAAGTTCTATCAGGCGTCGTCCAGCGAGATGTTCGGCAAGGTGCGCGAGGTGCCGCAGTCCGAGCTGACGCCGTTCTATCCGCGCAGCCCATACGGCGTGTCGAAGGTGTACGGGCATTACATCACGGTCAATTATCGCGAGAGCTACGGGCTGTTCGCCTGTTCGGGGATCCTGTTCAATCACGAATCGCCGCGGCGCGGCCTGGAGTTCGTGACGCGCAAGGTGACGGACGGCGTCGCGCGCATCAAGCTGGGGCTCGCGGACAAGTTGTTGATGGGGAATCTGGACGCGCGCCGCGACTGGGGCTTTGCCGGCGATTACGTCCGCGCGATGTGGCTGATGCTCCAGCAGGCCGAGGCGGACGATTATGTCGTGTCGACGGGTGAGACGCATTCCGTCCGCGAACTGCTGGAGCTGGCGTTCACGCACGCCGGCCTGGACTGGCAGCAGTACGTCCGCGTGGACGAGCGCTATCTGCGTCCGGCGGAAGTGGATCTGCTGATCGGCGACCCCGCCAAGGCGCGCGAGACGCTGACGTGGACGCCCGACGTGGATTTCGGCGGGCTCGTGCGTATGATGGTCGACGCCGACCTCGCGCGCCTCGCGAAGGACCGGACGATCGCGCCAGACACCGTGTACGCCTGATCGCGCGTGCCGCGCGCCGGCACGCTTCGTTCGCTGGAGGACCGCTCGTTCGGGACACGCCCCCGATGTCCGACGCCGCTCCCGACTCCGCCGCGCTCCCGGGCGCCGTGACTGGCGCGCCGACGAGCGATCCGCCTGCGCCGACGCCTTCGACCGTCGATGCCGCCGCCGCGTGCCACAACTGCGGCGCCGCGCTGCACGGCCGCTATTGCGCGGCGTGCGGACAGGAGGCGCTGCCGCTCGCGCCGACGTTGCGTCACGTCGTTGGCGATGTCGCGCAGGAGTTGTCGGACTTCGACAGCCGCATCTTCCGTTCCATCCAGAAGCTCTTTCTCGCGCCGGGCTTTCTCACGCGCGAGTACCTGGCCGGCCGCCGCGTCCGCTGGGTCTCGCCGCTGCGGCTCTATCTCACGTTCAGCGTCGCCTATTTCGCGCTCGTCTCCCTGACGGCCGGCGCGGGCGTCACGGTCCGCGTCACGCAGAACGGCGCGCCGGCGACGTCGTCCGAAGAGCGCGCGTGGCTGCAGTCGCGCGGCTTTCAAAGCGAACAGGAGATGGAACAGGCGATCGGCGGCTCGCTGGTCGCGTGGATGCCGCGCGTGATGTTCGTGCTGGTGCCGCTGTTCGCGTGGCTGGTGTCCGTCGCGCGCCGCCGGTCCGGCTACACGTATCCGCAGCACGTGTACTTCGCGCTGCACGCGCACGCCGCGTGGTTCGGCGCGCGCGCGCTCGTGCCCGCGGCACGGTTGACGTCCGTCCCCTCGCTGGAAGACGTCGCCGGTTTGCTTACCGGCGTGTACGTCCCCATCTATGTCGTCCTGGCGCTCCGCGCCGTCTACGGCCTCACCACCCGCCGCGCCCTCCGCGACACGCTTCTCATCCTCACCATCTACGGCATCATCGTCGTCGCCGTCACCGTCGCCTTGATGCTGCCGTTCGTCCTCTGGGGCCGCTGAGCCCCGGCGCGCACGTTCGGCGCTGACAAGCTGACGGCGCCTGCCGTCGGCATGTTTCTCACCATCGACACGTTTTCTCCGGCCGTCTCACCTCTCATGTGGTGAACGCGCTCGTGTGTTCACGAGATTCTTGTCAGGAGAAGAATTGATGTTACGAAAGATGGCAGGTATCAGAAACGCCGTCGCGCATCCACGCGCGTGGCTGATCGCGTTGGCGATTGCCACGGGCATCAGCGGATCGGTGGATCACGCATCCGCGCAGCAGTCGAACATCATCATCCCTGGCGACGACGACTCACCTCCTCCCTGTGCGCCAAACTTTGCGAGCCTGACGGCTACGCAGAAGACGCTGACGCCGGGTCAGAGTACGACGCTCGCGTGGACGGTGCAGGTCCCGTCAGGATGCGCGATGCCGATGTTGTACTTGCGGAACACGGCCACGTCCCAGTCGATTCCCGTGAACGCGGTGGACGGGATGACCGTGACGCCGTTCATGACGACGACCTATACCGTCGGCACGCTGCAGTTGAACCTCAGGCAAGTCACGATCACCGTGACGCAGCCTACGGGGCCGAATGGCGCACCTGTCGTCACGATCACCGCGAACAACCAGAAGGCGTTGCTCGTCCAGACGTTGGGCATTCCCTATGCGACGGTGAACGTTCAAGATCACGTCGAAATGGATTTGAGCGCATATACCTCCGCCATCCAGATCGCGAACGGCGTGCAGTTCAAAGGCGGGCGTACGGGCCGTCAGCCGGGCGCGCGCCTGTACGTCCGACCCGACGCGGCACCGGACGTGGTGGCTCAACAGCGGCGGCAATCGCCACTGGGTCCATATCAAGTATTCGGAACTGATGGCGTCCGAGGTGTGGCTGGAGGATCTTACCGGCGACGGCAAGTGTGATGTCTCCGCGTCGGACATCATCCTCTATACCAGTGACAAGAACGCTACTCAGTCGCCGGGGACGACGTCGCAGCCGCCACAGTAGGTCCGATACCGATTCGTTCGCGAGCCGACGCGTGCCCAGGCGGCGTGCGTCCGGCTTGATTCCGCCGCGGTCCGGCATCCCAGTCGCCAGGGTCGCATCACATGTCCGATAACAGCAGATTTTCGTTCGCCGCGTGGATCGGCGGCTGCCGCCGACACACACGCGTCGATGAGGACGCAGATGCAACTACAGAAGATGAAAGAAGGGACGCCGCGCCGTGTGCGCGCGAGCGTGAAGACCGGCTGCGCCATCGCGTTGATGATGGCCGCGGCCATGAGCGGAGCGGCAAATCAGGCATCCGCACAGCAGACGAACTTTGTGATCCCGGGCGACGATGACTCCCCCCCACCCTGTGCGCCGAACTTTGCGAACATGACGACATCGCGGTCGACGGTGACATTGGGACAGAGCGCGACGCTGCAGTGGACGGTGCTCGTGCCGTCCGGCTGCCCGATGCCGTCGTTATACCTGCGGGACTCCCTGACAGGGCAATCGATTCCGGTGGACGCGGAAGATAGTCTTGTGGTGACCCCGTCTGTCGCCACGACCTACACCTTGCGCACGCTCCAGACGACGCTGCGCAGCAAGACCGTCAACGTGACGGTGCCGACGGACGGCACTGGAACCGTCGTGACCATCACGGCGAACCATCAGCAGCAATTGTTGATCCAGGCGCTTGGCGTTCCCAACATGACGGTCGTCGTACAGAACCATGTGCAGATGGACCTGAGCAACTATCCGTGGGTTCCGATTGCGGGGGGCGTGCGTTTCCAGGGTGGCCGCACGCCGCGCCAGCCCGGCGCGCGGTTCTACCTCCGGTACAATGCGGACCGTCCGCACCTGACTCCTATGTTCAGGGTGCTTGGCGACAACGTGCGCATCAGCGGCCTGCGGTTTGATGGGGGCGATCCGACCTATTCTAAGGGGCCTCGATGCCTCTTCGACGATGGCTGGCCGGAGTGTCGCATCGACGTCGGCATCCTGGTCGTCTCGATGCGGGACGTGGAGATCTTCAACAATGAATTTACCGGCTGGTCATCCTCGGGGCTGAGGATCCTCGATTTCTATGAACGGCTGGACCGTTTTACCCCTGCGGCGGTCTGGATCCACGAGAATTTCTTCCATCACAACGAGCGAGTGAGCAAAGGCTACGGCGTCAACGTCGGCGACGGTGCCTACGCGTTGATCGAGAAGAACGTCTTCGACTACAACCGCCACGCCATTGCCTCGGACGGCACGCCAGGAACCGGGTATTTCGCGCACAAGAACCTCGTACTCGAACACGGGGGCAAGCAGACGGATGTCTTTGGCGTCGATTTCTACACGCACCAGTTCGACATGCATGGCACGGATGATTGCGGCATCTTTGCTGGCGACACGACGAACAACTGTGGTCCGGCGGGTGAGTTGGTCGATGTCCGCGACAACTCGTTCTATAACGAGCACGGTCCGTCATTCAAGATACGGGGCACGCCGTCGATCGGCGCGTTCGTCATCAGCAATGTATCCGACCAGTTCAGGGATCTCTACCAGCAGCATGAGACCGGCATGATTGAATCCGAAAACATCATACGGATTCGGGGACAGGGCTCTTGTGACTTCGACGGCGACGGCTTGGACGATGAGTTCATGACCACCGGACGCACCTGGTGGTTCAACAGTGGCGGCGACCGCCATTGGGTCTATCTGCATGCCTCGACGCTGCATATAGCGGGGCTCATGCTGCGAGACGTCACCGGGGATGGCAAGTGCGATGTGGTGGCGGATGGCGTCACCTATCCGGGAGGCCGGCCATGACGGTCGAACAGGCCTGGCACTCCGTCACCGGCAAGGACGTCGAACGCGCCGCCATCAGGACCGCTTGCGTGACGACGCTGATGCTGGCCGCGGCCTCGGGGATCGGCAAGCGATGGGTCCGTCCAGATCGCGGACTTTGAAACGGATCCGGGCAGTGATTCCTGCGTGACGGACAGCGACGCCACGTCACGGTCTCGTCGCCCACGGTGACGCCAGGCAGAGCGTCATGCGGCAATGGGATATCTGCTGCGGCGCGGCGGCGGGCCAGGGCCGCGCGCGCCCGTGACGTTGTGATGACAGCAGATGGCGCGCGCCGCCCGTCAGCGGCGCGCCGCCTCACCAGGACGTGCGGCTGCGGCGTTCGACGCGCCGCTCAGTGGCCTTGCAGCGCGAATCCGGTGCGCGGGGTGCTGGTGCTGGACGCGGCGGCGGTGCCTGTCGTGTCCGCGGCGCCGGAGATTTCGCGCGCGGCCAGGAAATAGCACGCGCCGGTCGTCTCGCGGCGTTCGAGGTTCTTGCCGAACCAGAGCGGCGCGATGACGGTCGCCGGCCAGCGGGGGAGGATCACCCAGCGGCCGAACAGCGCGCGGTTGATCTTCGACGGGAACGAGAACCACATCCAGCGCTCGAACTGGCCGTAGGCCGGCGTCGAGATGAGGTATTCGGCGCGTTCGAGCTGCAGCCCCGCCTGCTTCATGCGCGCCTCCCACGTGCCGGACGAATCGACGTGGAAGTGCTTGAAGACCCGGTTCAGCAGATCGGTGTAGGCGCGCGCGACGCCGGGCAGGCCGACCGAGCGGAGCGACGTCTGCAGGAACGACGACACGTTGTAGCACTCGCTCGGGACGGTGATGTAGAGCCGTCCGCCCGGCTTGAGGACGCGGCGGATCTCCGACAGCGCGCGGTCGATGTCCGGGACGTGCTCCAGGACGCAATTGCTGATGACCGAGTTGAAGCTGTGCGTGTCGAACGGCATCTTCGTGACGTCCGCCACCATCGCCATCTTGTAGGCGCCGCTCTTCCGCGCCCGATCGACTTCCTTCGGGTCGAGGTCGATGCCCGCGTCGAGCGGCTCTTCGAAGACGGATCCCGCGAAGAGTCCGTCGCCGCACCCGACGTCCAGCACCGGCCCTTCCAGCTTCACGCTGGCGAACCGTTCGCATTCGAAGGCCCGCCACAGCGCGAGCGACGCCGGCGCGTAGCGGAGGTAGTGTCGGAAAAACTCAGTCCGTGTCTTCAGGATGTCTGCTCCAGTCCCACGAAATCAGACCACAGCTTCGGCCTCGGGACAAAACTTTTCTGTGACGGCCGGCCCGCCGGGACCGCCCGCCAGGACCTGGGGCCTCCCACGTCCTCGACAGCCACCGCCTCCACGGCCCTTCCTCCGCCGCCCCTTCCTCCACAGCCACGTCTCGCCCGTTACCCGACGCGGTCCCGCATGCCGACGCCGGCCGGCCGGGCCTCGCCGTCCGCCGCGTCAGGACGGCTGGCGCGCGCCGGCTTGCGGAACGCCGCCAGCAGCTCGCCCCGCAGGACATAGCGATGGTCCTCGGCCGTGTAGCCCCGGGCCCGGAAGATCGCCATCAGTTCGTCGAACGTGTAGTGCGCGATGTGGTCCGCCGCATAGCCGGGCCGCGCGACGTTGGCCGCTTTTTCCAGCCAGAGCCATTCCCAGCGGCCGTAGTCCGGCGTGCCCAGCACGAGGCGTCCGCCCGGCTTCAGGACGCGCGTCAGCTCGTCCAGGATCGGCGACCCCTTCGGGACGCGCTGAATCACCTGCGAGCACAGCACGCACGAGAACGATTCGTCGCGAAACGGGAGCGAAAGTCCGGACCCGTGGACGACCGGCCGCCCGTACTTCCGCGCATAGCGCACTTTCGGGATCGGCTCGTCCACCGCGACGCTGCCCGGCGGCAAGGCCGCAATCAGCCGGGCCGACCCGAGGCCGACGTTGAGCACCGGGCCCTCGTTCGCCACCAGGTCGCGCAGCAGCCGATAGCGTCGCCTCCGCCGGTAGCGCTGCAGCGGGATGCGGCTGTCGTGCGCGCGGTCGTCGTAGTCCGCCGCGGCAATGGAGTGCCGCAGCCGCCACAACGGCCAGATCGTCCGCAGATACGCGCGTCCGACGCGCAGCAGCCGCGCGCTCGACGTGCCGTGCTCGCGCGGCGCGTAGGCAAACGGCACTTCGCGGATGCGCCACCCGTCCGCGTACGCGAACAGGAGGATCTGCTGCAGCGTGTCGAAGTCGCGGGCCGTATACCGCTCGCGCGGGCCGCGCAGCACCTGCGCGCGATAGAGCCGGAAGCCGCTGGACATGTCGCCAATCGGCAGGTCCAGCACGCTCCGGAACACGCCGTTGAGGATGCGGCTCAACACATACCGCGTCACCGGCATCGTCGCCTTCCCGCCGGGCACGTAGCGCGACGCGATGATGACGTCCGCGTCGTGCCGCGCCTGCCACATGTCGCGGACGAAGTCCGGCCGGTGCGACAGGTCCGCGTCCATCGTGAGGAAGAACTCGCCGCGCGCCTCGCCGAAGCCTTCGAGCAGGGCACCGCCATAGCCGGGCTCGCGCTGCTGCAACAGCCGCGCGCCGTGTTGCGAGACCGCGGCGGCAGTCTCGTCATCCGGCTCCCGGCCGACGACAAGCATTTCGACGTGCTGAATGCCGAGCGACGCCAGCATCTGGCGCAATGCGGGTAGGAGCTGTTGAAGATTAGGGCCTTCGTGAAGCGCCGGGATGATGACGGACACATCCACCGGCGCGCGGAACGTCATCGATCCCTTCCTCCTCACACACGTGGCAGCGCCCGCTCATCATGCGGTAAGACCCGGCGCGCCGTAAAGAGCCTCCAGCCGGCCACCCGTCAGGCGCGGCCCGCGGGACACGCCCTTGTCCGCCGTCCGGGGATCCGGCGAGTGGAGTAGAATGCCACGTTTCGAGCCGGGCGCGGCCACGCCGGGTGTCTCCTGCGGCCCCTGTCCTCGTCTCTTTTTTTCTCGGCTTCTCATTTCTCACCGAATCGACACGAGATACATGGCCAAACGGGCGCTGATTACCGGGATCACAGGACAGGACGGGTCGTATCTGGCCGAATGGCTGCTGAGCCAGGGCTACGAGGTCTACGGCCTCATCCGCCGGTCGAGCGCGCCGAACCTGTGGCGCATCGAGCACCTGCTGGACCAGATCCACCTGCGGCCCGCGGACCTGCTCGATCAACTGTCGCTGATGCGGTTGATCGCGGCGGTGGAACCCGAGGAGGTGTACAACCTCGCGGCCATGTCTTTCGTGCCGGCGTCGTGGGATCAGCCGCTGCTGACCGGGGAATACAACGCCCAGGGCGTGACGCGGCTGCTGGAAGCCGTCCGCCACGTCAACCCGCGCCTGAAGTTCTATCAGGCGTCGTCCAGCGAGATGTTCGGCAAGGTGCGCGCGGTGCCCCAGTCCGAATTGACGCCGTTCTATCCGCGCAGCCCATACGGCGTGTCGAAGGTGTACGGGCACTACATCACGGTCAACTATCGCGAGAGCTACGGGCTGTTCGCCTGCTCGGGGATTCTCTTCAATCACGAATCGCCGCGGCGCGGCCTGGAGTTCGTGACGCGCAAGGTGACGGACGGCGTCGCTCGCATCAAGCTCGGACTCGCGAAGGAACTGCCGATGGGCAACCTGGACGCGCAGCGCGACTGGGGCTTTGCCGGAGACTACGTCCGCGCGATGTGGCTGATGCTCCAGCAGACCGAGCCGGACGACTACGTCGTCGCCACCGGCGAAACGCACGCCGTGCGCGAGCTGGTGGAGCTGGCCTTCAGCCACGCGGGCCTGGACTGGCAGAAATATGTCCGCGTGGACGAGCGCTACCTGCGCCCCGCGGAGGTGGATCTGCTGATCGGCGATCCCAAGAAGGCCAAGGACGCGTTGAACTGGACGCCGACCGTGGACTTCGGCGGCCTCGTCCGCTTGATGGTCGACGCCGACCTCGACCGGCTCGCGAAGCATCCGTCCGCCGCCGCCAGCGCGTGGGAAACCCGCTAGACGATTCCGCGTGCCGTCGTTGAACAGGCGCACGCGACGAGCGCGACCGGCGAACGCCAGCGAGTGCCGCTCACGGCTGCTGCCGGACGACTTCGTAGTCGCCTTTCCGTGCGCCTTCGCGCACCACCCAGCCCGCCCCCGCCTTGAACGTCCAGCCGTCTCCGGCGAACGTACCATCGTCGCGCCGCATGGGCGCCGCGATACGACGGGTGCGGCCATCACTCGCGACGAGCACGCCTTTTTCCGCTTCGAGCGTGCCCCAGCCTCCCGATGCACGGAAAGGGCCGAAGTACACCGTCCCGACGCCCGGAATCACCACCGCGCCCCGAGTGTCGTAACTGTGGCTTCCTCCAGGAATCAGCAGCACCGGACCGTCGACAAAGCGCCGCCGTAGTTCGCCGAGACGTGCCTGCCGCTCTTGCTCGCGCTGCTCTTCGGACGCGCGGATCTCGGCGCCGCCGTATCGCGTGGCAGACACCGTGGCATCAGGGGCGGGTTGAACCGCAAACGCACGCACCACGAGCGTGGTGAGATCGTCGGTCCCGCGCATCCGTCGCGTCCAGCCGGGAGACGAGGCATCGAGCAGAAGGCCATACGCGGGACCGGAGATGTACGCAAACGTGCGAACGAAGCTCGCCGTCGCCGCCGTCGCCTCCGCACCGGTCAGCAGGTCGAGCGCGCTCACGATCGCGTCGGCCGCGGACGGTGCCGCGAGGACGGTGCCGGTGTACGCGGCGAGCCCTTCCGTGATCTCCTGGGCGCGCTCGTCTTCGGCACTGGCCGGGTAGCGCATGTGCCGGGCCTGCCGGAACGCGAGCGCATCGCGGACCGCGAGACGCCGCGGCTCTCCTGATCCCCGCAGTGCCCGTGCGAGCGCGCGCCATTCGAGCCGCAACCAATACCGTCCGTCCAGGGCGTCGAGATGTTCAGGGGTCTGCGCCGCGGCCCCCAGTCCGAGCCGCGGTTGTACGCCGTGGAACAATTCGTGGAGGAAGAGCTCCTTGCGGTCACGCGGCGTCCTGTTGACCACGTCGTCCCACAGGTAGGCTCCCCACGTCGTGCCGCCCCACTGGATTGGGGCGTTCACGAGACCGAGCTCCCGCGGCCGAGCGCCTTCCGGTGCGGGCTGGCTGGTGGCGATTGTCTGCGTCCGCCTGTCGGCGATCACCATCGGTGCGCACAGCGACACGCGCCAGAGACGGCCGCCGTCGCGCTCGCAGAGCGCGCGGGCTTCCTTGAAGTACTCCTGTGCGCGCTGCTGGTCGACCTGTGCCACCGCCGGCGGCGGGTGGCCTGTCACCACGGAGGTCACGACTGCCGCACAGAACGCTGATATCCGCATTCGTCCACTCCTTGGCGGTCTCTGAGTTGCGCGATCGACGCGAAAACGTTGGAAGCCGTCAGGACTTAGCGCGCATACGCGTCGTTGCCGGACGTCCGCCGCCGCACGACGACACGCGTCCCCGCGGCGAGTGCGAACGGCGCCAGCGTCAGCACGAGGACGTACCACCATCCCGTGTTGTTGAATTTGTTCACGAACACGCTGAGCGTGAGCGCCGTGGACAGATGGCCGATCGCCAGGACGTACGCCGCCGAGTCCCGCCGGCCGCGGCCGAGCCCGTACACGACGCCGCAGATGACGCCGATCGCGCCCGAGTAGGTCAGCGTGCCCGCCACGTCGAAGTCTTCGAGCGGATAGTAGAGGAACGTGTAGACGTTCGTGACGAGCGGCGGCTCCACGCCGTCACGCGTCACCGGCAGGAACGGCGCGATGTACGGCGGCAGCGACGTCTGCACGATCCGCGCGCGCTGCAGGAACCGCGCGATCGGGTGGAACGTGTGCAGCCCGCCCGTGTTCGCGCGCGGCTGGCGCAGCAGGACGTCCAGCGCCGGGTAGGACGACGTGGCGTAGAAGTAGAACAGCGCGAACTGATCGACCGCGCGGCCGACGGCGGGGGATGTGGCGGTGCGCCAGGCCGGCGTCGAGATCGGCACGTCCATCCTCACCGTTCGCCACATGCTGACCGCGACGAAGTTCAGGACGAGGATCAGCGGACAGACGATGCAGAGGCTCACGAAGCGGGTGACGGTGACGCGCGGACCGCGGCGGAAGAAGTCCATGAAGAACACGGTCAGCGCAAGCGTGAAGAACTGCGTGCGATCCGTCGTTCCCAGCGTTGTCAGGCCGGCGAGGCCGGCCAGCGTCAGCAGCGGCCAGCCGACGCGCGCGCCGGTCAGCCACAGCGCGAACGCGAAGAGCGGCGCGGCCAGACAGAAGTACTGCAGGAACAGGAACCGGCTGGGAATCTCGTACGTCGACAGCGCGACGCGCAGGCGGTGGGCCTGCGTGAACGCGTCCCAGCCGAGGTGCGTCACGACACCGTGGACGTACCACGCGAAGCCCGCGATGGCCAGGACCGAATAGAACAGCACCCACCAGCGCGCGCCGGGCAACGTCGGCGTGATGTCCGCCCGGTCCCCGTTCACCCCGTCCACATTCGGGCGCGCGCGCGTGACACACGCCATTGCCCATGCGGCGACCGCGCTCGCACCGGCCAGCAGGGCGACGGTCTGGCCGATCAGCGTCAGCGTCGCGGGCTGCAGGACGACATACGGGATCCAATACAGCAGGCACAGCGCGAGCGTGCCGCACCAGACGGCGGTGACGAGCGCGGGCGGCGAGAAATAGTCGCCCGTCAGCCATCGGCTGACCGGCAGGACGAGCAGCGCGGCGAGCAGGAGCAGGACGATCGGGATCATGACGATCGAATCGTGACGATCAGGACGAGGCGCGCGAACGCCGCAGGACGCGTCGCTCGTCCGCGGAGATCAGGCCGAGCGCGGCGGCGAGCGCGGCCACCGTGAGCGCGGACACGGCCGACACCAGCAGGACGCGCAGCCAGGCGTGCGGCACCGACAGGTCCGCCGCGCGCGAGGCGCTCCAGACTATCACGCCGGTCGCGGCCAGCGTCGCCGCGAGCCGCGCCGCATCCGCCGGGCGCGCGCCGCCGAGGTCCAGCGCGCGATCCAGGACGATCCACAACACGAACCCGCCGACGGTGACGCAGCCGGCGAACGCCGCGACCGACCACCACGCGTCTGTCATCGCGGCGGCGAGCGCGAGGCCGAGGCTGTTGGCAAGGACGAGAACGATGGCTTCCGGTGCAGCGCGTCCGGTCGCGCGTCCGATGGCCGCGGCGGGACCGGCGAGCGCCATCAGGCCGTGCGCGATCAGGAGGACCTGGAACAGCGCGAGGACGAGCGGCAGCGTCGGGATCGATCCGAGCCACAGCGCCACGATGGCGTGCGACTGCGCGAGCGCCGCGGCCGTGCCCGCGAGGATGAACAGCGCGACGTACTTCACGGCAAGCTGCTGCAACTGCGCGAGCGACGCGTCGCCGATCGCGGCCGCGCGGCCCGCGCCGAACGGCACCATCGCCGCCACGAGCGCGCCCGACAAACTCCGCAGCGCGACGCCCGCCCTCGCCGCCAGATCGTACGCGCCCATCGTCTCCGCGCCGAATCGCGCGCCGAGCAGCCAGCGCAATCCCTGATCCCCCACCTGCAGCGCCAGCGTGGACACCTGCACGGCCCCCGCGACGCGGACGAACTCGCGCAGCCGCGCGCGATCGACGGTGAACGGCGTCAGCCGCGGCGCCGCGACGTCGGCTCCTTGATGCTCGGCCCCCACCTGGTCGACCACGAGATGACGTCGCACCTGACGCCACGCCAGCGCGCCGGTCACGAACAGGCCGGCGGCGTACACGGTCAGCAGCATGTCCAGCCGCGTCATGCCGCCCGCTGCCAGCAGCGCCACCGCGAGCGTGGTCAGGCCGCCGACGCCGGTCCGCAGCGCCTGGAGCGACGCCTGCCGCTGGATGCCGGACAGCGCGCCGCCCGCCGCCGCGCCGGCGTTGCTGAAGAACAGGCACAGTGGCAGGACGCGCAGACAGTCGCGCACGTCGCCAGCCGCCCCGGCGTCGTCGAACGTGGCCCGCGCGAGCCCGGACAGTGCGGGCACTAGCAACACGATGGTCTGTAGGACGACGCTCAGGGCAAAGGCGAGCGTCAGCGCGAGGCTGACCGTGCGGCCGACGTCCGCCGTGTCGTGCGCCGCGTGCGCGCGCGCCACCGCGCGTTCGACCGCGACCGACAGGCCGAAGTCGAAGAGCGAGGCGTAACCGATCAACACGAAGAAAAACGACCAGACGCCGTAGCGGGCCGGGCCGAGCGTGTGGACGAGGACCGTCGCGAGGACGAGCGCCAGCAGGATGGCCGCGACGCGGCCCGCGCCGGACGCGAGGACGTTGGCGATGAAGCGGCGGTAGGAGTGAGGCTGCGCCGTCGGCGTCAAGACGAGACCGTGCGGTGATCGGTGTCGCGGTGCAGCGCCGACACGAAGGTCGGGATCACGTCGCTCAGGATGCGGTGGATCGTCAGCGTGTCGCCGCGCGTCGCGGCCGCGGCGAGATCTTCGACGGCGCGCGCGAGCTGCGCCGAGCCGAGATCGCCGTCTGGTTCCTGCACGCGGAAGACGTCCAGGCCGCCGGCCGGTTCCACGACCGCTTCCGGCTCCCACAGCGCTTCTTCCAGCTTCTCGCCGGGACGCAGGCCCGTGTAGACGATGGGCACTTCGTTCGTCGACAGGCCCGACAGCCGGATCAGATCCTGCGCGAGATCGACGATCGTCACCGGTTCGCCCATGTTCAGGACGAACAGCTCGCCGCCGGACGACAAGCCGCCTGCCTTCAGCACGAGATAGACCGCTTCGGGGATCGTCATGAAGAAGCGCTTCATCTCGGGGTGCGTGATCGTGATCGGCCCGCCGCGCTCGATCTGACGCTTGAAGAACGGCACGACGCTGCCGCGGCTGCCGAGGACGTTGCCGAAGCGGACGGCCAGGAACGCGCGGTGGTGCGTGCGCGCGGCGTCGCGGACGATCAGCTCCGCGACGCGCTTCGACGCGCCCATGATGCTCGTCGGCGCGACGGCCTTGTCGGTCGACACGAGCACGAAGCGCCAGACGTCCGCGTCGATCGCGGCGCGCACCAGCTCGCGCGTGCCGAGGATGTTGTTCGTGATCGCCTCTTCGGGATGCGCTTCCATCAGCGGCACGTGCTTGTGCGCCGCGGCGTGGAAGACGACGGACGGCCGGAACCGGCGGAAGATCTCGCGCAGCCGCTGGCCGTCGCGGATGTCGGCGATGACCTCGTGAATGCGCAGCGCCGGGTTCGACTCGCGCAGGCGGCCGGCGATGTCGAAGATGCTGTTCTCGCCGTGGCCGACCAGCACGAGCGCGCGCGGCTGCGCACGCGCGACCTGCCGGCACAGCTCGCCGCCGATCGATCCGCCGGCGCCGGTGATCAGCACGACCTGGCCCTGTAGATAGAGGCCCGCTTCGGGACGCGCTTCGATCTGCGTGCGGCGCAGCAGGTCCGCGATGTCGATCTCGCGCAGCCGGTTCACGCTGACGCCGCCGTCCAGCAGCTCGAAGATCCCCGGCACCGCGCGCGACGCGACGCCCGCGCGCTGACACGCTTCCAGCACGCTGCGCACGACCACGCCGGACGATTTCGGCATCGCGACGACGACCTCGTCCACGCGGTAGGCATGAACGATGTGCTCCAGCGCCTGCAGCGGCCCGAGCACCGGCACTTCGTAGATCCGCTTCCCGGCCTTCGACGGCTCATCGTCCAGATACCCGACCGGGTGCATGCCGAGATGCGGATTCTTGTGCATCTCCCGCACCACCAGCGCGCCCGCGTCGCCCGCGCCGGCGACGAGGATGCGCTTCTCCGCGCCCGGCGGACGCGATCCGGCCGCGGCCCGCGCGAACGACTCGGCGACGACGCGCACGGACATGCGGATGCCGGCGACGCACGCCAGCGTCAGCAGCCAGTCGATGGCGAGGATCGACCGCGGGAAGGCCGGGATGACGCGGAAGAACATCGCCAGCGTCACGAGGACCGCGATGGCGACGCTGCTCGCGCCGACGGCGACGAACACCGCCATCAGATCCTGCACGCCGGCATACCGCCAATAGCGGCGGTAGAGGCCGAAGGCCCAGAAGATCGGCGGCTTCGTGGCGAGCGCCGCGATCAGGTAGAACGTGAAGCCGGGCGTGTATTCGGGGGATTGCGGAAAGAACCAGTCCAGACGCAGGACGAACGCGCCAAGGATGCACAGCGCTATCGCAAACAGGTCGGCCAGCAGGACGTATCGGTTCCGCATGTCGGTTCGTGCCGTCGCGCCGACAGTCCGGGGCGCGCGTCGGCGTTCGTTCGATGTCTGATCGCTCTCCCGCCGCCCGTGCTTGGGCGTGGACGCTACGCTTCCTGCAGCGTCGCGGCGGCTTGCTGCCGTTCCCGCCGGATGGCGGTCAGCACGAGCCCGCAGGCGGCCAGGACGATCGCGCCGAGGCCGGTCAACGCGGCCGGCGGCTGCGCCCACAACCACAGCAGGGCGACGCCGGTGCCCAAGCCTGCCAGCAAAGCATAAGCGGCGGCCACTTGTCCATGCGTCAACCCGGACTGGGTGAGCCGCTGATACAGATGGCTGCGGTGCGCCGTCAGCAGATTGTCGCCGCGCCGCACGCGCCTGAGCATGGTGTACGTGGTATCGAACACAAACGGCCAGACCATCAGCACCGCCGGCACGAACAGCCGCCGCGGCTCGCCGGACAGGAACGGCAGCAGCGCGATCAGGCAGCCCAGGAACGAGCTGCCGACGTCGCCCATGAACATGCGCGCCGGCGCCCAGTTCTGCGTGAGGAACCCGGCGCCGCCGGTCGCCAGCAGCAGGCCCAGCGCGAGCAGATCCTGATCGCCGCCCTGCCAGCCGATGATCGTCCAGCCGAGGCCGGCGACGACGGCCTGGCTGCCGGCGATGCCGTCGATGCCGTCCATGAAGTTGAAGGCGTTCACGAAGCCGACGATCCAGACGACGGCGATGAGCGCCGCGCCCGGACCCAGGATCAATCCGACGTGCGGTCCGAAGCTCGCGACGAGGTGCGGCCGGGGCAGCGCCGCCAGCCCCGCCAGCGCCGTCGCCGCGATCGCGATCTGGATCACCAGGCGCAATCCCGCCGACAACCCCCGCACATCGTCGATCAACCCGACCAGCGCGAGCAGCGTGGCGAGGTTCAGCACGAGCAGGCCGGGACGATCGAGCGGCGACTGCCCGGTGACGATCTGCCAGACCATCAACAGGACGTAGATGCCGATCGTGATGCCGACGCCGCCGAGGCGCGGCGTGGGCGTGCGGTGCGAGCTGCGGTCGTTGGGGACGTCGAGCAGCGATCGGCGGACGGCCCACCGGCGCAGGGCGACGACGAGCCAGGCGGTCAGCGCGGCGTTCAGGCCTCCCAGGAGGAGCAGGACGGGAATCGCGGGTCTCATGACACCTTCGTCACACCCGGGCTGGCCGGGCGTGCGCGGGGCGGTTGCGGTCGCGCCTCATCATAGCGCTCATAGCGCGCCTGCGGCTCGCAGTTCCTTCACGGTGCGCGTCCATCCGGCGGACAGGTCGAGATAGGGGACGAAGCCCAGTTCCTCGCGCGCCCGCGTCGTGTCGACGGCGAGGTCTTCGACGTACTTGTCGAGCGCGGCGCGCGTCACGGGCGCGCGGATGCCGATGGGCTTCGCGAGGGCCTCGACGACGCCGGCGGCGAGGCGCGCGCCGGCGAGCGGCACGCGCATGCGGGGCGGACGGCGTCCGAGCGCGCGGCAGATGGCGGTGACGATCTCGTCCACCGTTGCCGGTTCGG
>Ga0187894_10002425_pt1 | contig 22294 bp, 23 predicted proteins | sample GBC1701081metaG_FD_136650 | JGI IMG/M metagenome (GOLD analysis project Ga0187894, IMG submission 136650) | White microbial mat communities from a lava cave in the Kipuka Kanohina Cave System on the Island of Hawaii, USA - GBC170108-1 metaG ... | reverse complement strand
GCACGTCGGGCGCCGCCTTTCATGAAGATCTGATGACCGATCGCGCCGCGCTGGTGGTGCGCAAGGGCATGCGGCCGGCGGTCGATTCCTATTCGGCCTTTTTCGAGAATGACCGCACGACCACCACGGGCTTGGACGGCTGGCTGCGCGCGCGCGGCGTATCGCGGGTCGTTTGCTGCGGGCTGGCGTTCGACTATTGCGTGGCCTACTCGGCACTGGATGCGCAGCGCCTGGGCTTCACGGTCGCCGTGGTCGAGGATGCCTGCGCGGCCATCGACCTCGATGGCAGCCGCGCGGCGCAGGCCGCTGCCATGGCGAAAGCCGGCGTGACGCTGCTGACGACGGCGACGCTGGCCGCCTGAGGCTGCCCCCGTTCCGCCGAATTCCACAGGCACAGGGCGCCAGCCGACGCTTTCGCCGGGTGCGGCGCTCCTCTACTCTCAGGCCACTCCCACAACCATATTCCCCCTCATGTCCTATCAGCACCAGATCGACTCCATCTTTGCCGACACGATCGGCGCCAACGGCCTCTCGCGCCGCGCCTACGAGCGCGAGCTCGAACAGGCGCTGCCGGCGCTGGCGGGCATCAAGGGCCGCCATGACGACGGCTCGCTGCCGCTGCTGCGCCTGCCGGCGGCGCGCGATGATCTCGCTGCCTTGAAGCCGCATGTCGAGCACTTGCGTCAGTTCGCGCATGTCGTGATCCTGGGCACCGGCGGCTCCAGCCTTGGCGGCCAGACCCTGTCGGCACTGACCGACATCGGTTTCGGTCCGGCACCGGGCGCGCCCAAGCTGTGGTTCATGGACAATGTCGATCCGGCGACGTTCGCCGAGCTGTTGACGCGCCTTGACCTCGCGAAGACGGCGTTCATACCGATCTCGAAGTCGGGCGGCACGGCCGAGACGCTGACCCAGCTCTTCATCGTGCTCGAGGCGCTGGAGGCCAAGCTCGGCAAGGGCAAGATCGCCGATCATGTGCTCACCATCACCGAGCCCAAGGACAATGCGTTGCGCAAGATCGCGCAGCGAATCGGCGGGCCGATTCTCGATCATGACCCTGGTGTGGGCGGCCGCTTCTCCGTGCTGTCGCTGGTCGGGCTGCTGCCGGCGATGATCGCAGGCCTCGATGCGGCGGCAATCCGCGAGGGCGCCGCCAGCGTGCTCGATCCGGCGTTGTCCGCGACCGATGCCGCGGCCATCGCACCGGCGGTCGGCGCGGCATTGTCGGTGGGGCTGTGGCGCGAGCGCGGCATCGGTACCACGGTGCTGATGCCCTACGTCGATCGCCTGGCCTATTTCGGTTTGTGGTTCCGCCAGCTGTGGGCCGAGAGCCTGGGCAAGAACGGCAAGGGCACGACGCCGATCCGCGCCATGGGCACGGTCGACCAGCACAGCCAGCTGCAGCTCTATCTCGATGGTCCAGCCGACAAGCTCTTCACCGTGCTCATCCGCGACACGGCGGGCGAGGGCACCAAGGTTCGTCCGGACGCGCTGGCCGGTGATGCGTCGCTGGACTATCTCGCCAACCATTCGCTGGGTGACCTGCTGCTGGCCGAGGCCGACGCCACCGCGGCGACGCTCACCAAGAACGGACGGCCCACGCGCGTGATGCGCATCGCCAAGCTGGACGAGCGCGTGATGGGTGCGTTGCTGATGCATTTCATGCTGGAGACCATCATCGCCGCCGACCTGCTGCTGGTCGACGCCTTCGACCAACCCGCCGTCGAGGAGGGCAAGGTGCTTACCCGCGAGTACCTGGCAGGCAAGCGATGATGTTCTTTTTGGACCGCGCGCGTCCACGCGCGCATCGGCGTGCCAACGCCGACATACTTTCGCTCTTCGCTGGCGCTGCGAGCGAATGCGCGCGTGGACGCGCGCGGTCCAAAAGAGAAGGACCATGATCCGCCGCCTGCCGCCGACTCTCGTGAACCGCATCGCTGCCGGCGAGGTGGTGGAGCGGCCGGCATCGGCGGTGAAGGAGCTGGTCGAGAACGCGATCGACGCCGGGGCCGGGCGTGTCGCCGTGAGCCTGGTCGAAGGCGGCCGCAGCCTGATCACCGTCACCGACGACGGCGCCGGCATGACGTCCGACGAGCTGGCGCTGGCGGTCGATCGGCATTGCACCTCCAAGCTCGCCGACGACGAGGATCTGCTCGATATCCGCACCCTGGGCTTTCGCGGCGAGGCGCTGCCATCGATCGCGTCGGTCAGCCGGTTCATCGTTACCTCGCGGCCCAAGGGCGCCGACAGCGCCTGGGCGCTGCGCATCGACGGTGGCGGCAAGGGCCAGCCGCAGCCGGCGGCGCATCCGCCGGGTACGCGCGTCGAAGTGCGCGATCTTTTTTATGCCGTGCCGGCGCGCCTGAAGTTCCTGAAGGAACCGCGCACCGAGCAGGCGCAGGTCGCCGACACCATCAAGCGCCTGGCGATGGCGCATCCGCAGATCGCCTTTTCGCTCGAGGACGAGGACCGCACGCTCTTCAACTATGCCGCCATCGCGCCGTCGCTGGTCGAGGATGGCGAGGATGGCGCGCGCCTGGAGCGCCTCGCCGCCATCATGGGCCGCGACTTCGCGCAGAACAGCCTGCCGATCCACGCCGAGCGTGAAGGCTTCATCCTCACCGGCCATGTTGGCCTGCCGACGCTGAACCGCGGTACGGCGCAGCATCAGTACCTGTTCGTGAATGGCCGGCCGGTGCGCGACAAGCTGCTGGTCGGCGCCGTGCGCGGCGCCTATCAGGATTTTCTCGCGCGTGACCGCCATCCCTTGGTGGCGCTGTTCCTCGAGGCGCCGCGCGGCATGGTTGATGTCAACGTGCATCCGGCCAAGACGGAGGTGCGCTTCCGCGACGCCGGCATCGTGCGCGGCCTGATCGTCGGCGCCATCCGCCAGGCGCTGGCCGCCGCCGGTCATCGCGCCAGCACGACGGTGGCGCAGGCAGCGCTGGGTGCCGCACGCCCGCTGGGCGGCCTGCCACTGGGCGGTGGCCCGCGTGGCGGTGCGTGGCCGTCAGCGTATGCCACCGGCATGGCGCGGCCGTCGCCGGGCCTCGCCGAAGCTGCCGCAGCGTTCTTCGCGCCGCAACCGACGGCCGCGACGCTCGACGGCGTCGATCACATCTCGGCGCGTGCCGAGACGGCAGCGCCGGTCGAGGATCTGCGGCGCTATCCGCTGGGCGCGGCGCGGGCGCAGGTGCACGAGACCTACATCGTGGCGCAGACCGAGGATGGCGTGGTGATCGTCGACCAGCACGCAGCGCACGAGCGGCTGGTCTACGAGCGCATGAAGGAGTCGCTGGCCGCGCACGGTGTGAAGCGCCAGATGCTGTTGATCCCCGAGATCGTCGAGCTGGGCGACGATGCGGCACGCCGCCTGCTGGCGCGTGCCGAGCAGCTCGGCGAGCTGGGGCTGATGATCGAGCCGTTCGGCACCGGCACGGTGGCCGTTCGCGAGACGCCGGCGCTGCTGGGCGACACCGATGTTGCCGGCCTGGTGCGCGATCTCGCCGACGAACTCACCGAATTCGGTGAGCACCTGTCGCTGAAGGAAAAACTCGAAGAGGTGTGCGGCACGATGGCCTGCCATGGCAGCGTGCGCGCGGGCCGGCGCTTGTCGGTCGACGAGATGAACGCACTCTTGCGCCAGATGGAAGCGACGCCCCATTCCGGCCAGTGCAATCACGGCCGTCCGACCTATGTCGAACTCAAGCTGGCCGACATCGAACGCCTGTTCGGCAGGCGATAGTCGTTGATGCTGCGCAGCACCGTGGAGAACAACAGCATGCTGTCCGTGTCGTTGCGTTGTGCCCTGCGGGTGGCCGTCGGTGCCGGCTTCGTCTTGGTGGCCAACACCGCATGGGGACAATCCGACGGCGCCTGGGTTGGCCGTGCGGAGGGCGCCGGCAGTTGTGCAGCGCTGGATGTGCGCATCACCATCGAGAGTGGATTGCTCGACGGTACGGCCAGCGAGCCCGATGCCGGAACACCGCGCGTGCAGGGCAAGAAGGGCGAGCAGCTGCCGGCACCGCCGGCGCTGTGGCAATTGAATGGCCGGGTCGGCACCAACGGGGCGGTCGACGTCATCGGCCTGCGCTCCATGCGTGATCGCGATCGCGAGCGTTCGCGGTGGAGCGGCCGCGCCGATGCCGGCACGCTGCGCATCAGCGAGACCGACGGCCCCTGCCGCCGCACCGCGACACTGACCCGCAGCCGCTGAATTCTTCAGTCACACGGGTGAACCCTCTGTCGGGATGACGGTCGCGCCGTACGGCGCCCGCGATTGCGCCGCAATACGGTCCCAAACACGCGTTACCGCTGACGTCTCCAGCAACCCGGGAGTGAGCGTATCCTTATGAGTCTGCGTCATGCTGCAGGGATGCAACCCGGCAAGCCGACGGACGTTGCGACAGATGCGGTGCGTCGCGGTTCGGTGGGGGATGGCAAGATCATGCGAAGCTGTACGCGGCGTGACCTCACGCTCGGCGCACTGGCCGCCGTGGCGGTGCCTTCATTCGCGCACGCGCAGCTTCCGCCGCCGGCCGGGCAGATCCCCGCGCCGCCGCCAGCATCGTTCGACTACGACACCGTCCTGGAGGAGGCACGCCGTCTGGCTGCCGGTCCGTACCAGGCGCCGAATCCGGCGGCCCTGCCGGCCGAATGGCGCGAGCTGGGCTATGACCGCTACCAGCAGATCCGCTTCCGGCCTGCCGCATCGCTGTGGAGCGACCGCAAGGCGTTCTTTCGCGCCCAGTTTTTTGCCGCCGGTTTCATCTACAGCGCGCCGGTCGCCATCAACATCGTGACCGACGGCGTGTCCAATCCGTTCGTGGCCAGCCGCGACATGTTCGACTGGAACGACGTCAAGCTGAAGGAGCCGCCGCCCGAGCAAGTGCCCCTGGCGGGTTTCCGCCTGCACTACCCGTTGCACGGACCCGAGCCGGTGGACGAGATCGCCGCCTTCCTCGGCGCCAGCTACTTCCGGCTGCTGGGCCGCAATCAGGTCTACGGCATCTCGGCGCGCGGGCTCGCCATCGACACCGGCCTGCAGCGCCAGGAGGAGTTTCCGTTCTTCCGCGCCTTCTGGCTGGTGACCCCGGCGCCGGAGGCGCGCGAGATCGTCATCTACGCGCTGCTCGACAGCCCGGCGCTGGCCGGCGCCTACATGTTCACCGTGCGGCCCGGCACGGAGACCCGTCTGGAGGTCACCGCGACGCTGTTCATGCGTCACGGCGTGGGCATGCTGGGCGTGGCGCCGCTGACCAGTATGTTCCTCGCCGGCAAGAACAGCGATCGGCGTCAGCCCGGCGACTACCGCCCCGAGGTGCACGACTCGGATGGCCTGCTGATCGAGACCAGTTCGGGCGAGTGGATCTGGCGGCCGCTCAGCAATTCGGCGGAGCTCGACATCGCGAGCTTCGGCGACAAGAATCCGCGCGGCTTCGGCCTCATCCAGCGCGATCGCGCGCTGGATCACTATCAGGACCTTCAGGCGCTCTATCACCGGCGGCCCAGCATGTGGGTCGAGACCATGGGCGAGTGGGGCGACGGCGAGGTCCGGCTGATCCAGATCCCTACCGACTCGGAGATCCACGACAACATCGTGGCGTTCTGGGTCGGCCGCGAGCCGGTCAAGCCGGGGCAGCGGCTGGAGCTGCGCTATCGGCTGCACGCCTTCGCCGAGGCGGCGCGGTTTCCGCCCGGTGGGCGTGCGGTGGCAACACGCGTTGGATTGACCGATATCCCCGGCAGCGGCAAGCCGGCCAAGACGGCGCGCCGCGTGATCGTCGACTTCGCCGGCGGCGAGCTTGTCAATCTGCGGCCGGAGCATCCGGTCAGCGCCCAGGTCGGCGTGTCGGTCGGCAAGCTGCTCGATGCGCAACTGCAGGCGATTCCCTCGACCAAGGCGTGGCGGCTGGTGGCCGATGTCGAACCCGACGGCAAGAAGCCGATCGAGATGCGCGCATACCTGCGCCTCTATGACGAGGCGCTGACCGAGACCTGGACCTACCGCTGGCGGCCCTGACCATGCTGCATCTGGAACCCAAGGCGAAGTGGGCGTTCTGGCGTCGCGGGCTGATGGCGCTGCTCGTGCTCGGCAGCACGGCCGGCGCCACGTGGCTGATGGGCGTGGTGCTGGGCACCAACTCGCTCACCTTCGCCGAAGGCGCGGTGCTGACGGTGTTTGCCGTCAGCTTCGGCTGGATCGCGTTGTCGTTCTGGGCTGCGGTGGCCGGCTTCGTTCTCTCGATGCTGGGCCGCCATCCGGTGACCTTGCGGTGCGAGAGCGCCGCCGATGGCGCCGTCCCCGCGCTGCGCACACGCACCGCCGTGCTGATGCCGATCTACAACGAGGATACGCGGCGCGTGTTCGCAGGCCTGGCCGCGACCTATCGCTCGGTCGAGGCCACGGGACAGCTGGCGCAGTTCGATTTCTTCGTGCTGAGCGATACCACCGATCCGGACATCTGGGTGGCCGAGGAAGCACAGTGGCATGACACCTGCCGCGCGCTGGGTGCTGGTGGCCGCCTGTTCTATCGCCACCGCGCCGCCAATGTCGGCCGCAAGGCGGGCAACATTGCCGAATGGGTGCGAACCCAGGGCGGCGCCTACGAGACCATGGTCGTGCTCGACGCCGACAGCGTGATGGAAGGCGACACCATCGTGCGGCTGGCGGGGCTGATGGAGACCAACCCCAAGGCTGGCATTATCCAGACCTTGGCCATCGCCGCCAACCGCACCACGCTGTTCGCGCGCTGGCTGCAGTTCGCCAGCCGCCTCTACGGTCCGCTGCTGGCGGTCGGCCACAGCTTCTGGTGGGTGGGCGAAGGCAACTACTACGGCCACAACGCGATCATCCGCACGCGCGCGTTCGCCGCCCACTGCGGCCTGCCCAAGCTGCCCGGCAAGGCGCCGCTGGGCGGCGAGATCATGAGCCATGACTTCGTCGAGGCCGCCTGCATGCGCCGCGGCGGCTGGCACGTCTGGTTCCTGCCCGAGTTGCGCGGCAGCTACGAGGAGATCCCGTCCAACATCATCGACTACGCCGTGCGCGACCGGCGCTGGGCGCAGGGCAACCTGCAGCACGCCCGCATCCTCAAGGCACCGCGCCTGCATGGGGTAAGCCGCCTGCACATGGCGATGGGCGTGCTGGCCTTCGTCGCCTCGCCGTTGTGGCTGCTGCTGCTGTTTCTCAGCAGCTACGTCGTGATCCAGCAGGCGCTGGCCGGCCACGCCTACTTCCTGCCGGGCTACAACCTCTTTCCCATCTGGCCCGAGTATCGGCCGCTTGAAAGCCAGGCGCTGCTGGCGGTTACGGCGGCCGTGCTGTTCCTGCCCAAGATCTTCAGCCTGGTGCTGACCTTGGGCGGCCGCGCGCGCCGCGTCAGTTTCGGCGGCGCCGGCCGGCTGCTGCGCAGCGCCGTGGCGGAGATGGTGTTCTCCCTGCTGCTGGCGCCGGTGATGATGCTGTTCCACAGCAAGTTCGTGTTCACCATCCTGGCCGGCAGCAGCGTCGGCTGGGCCTCGCAGCCGCGCGACGATCGCGGCATCACATGGCTGGAAGCGGCGCGCCGGCACACCGTGCACAGCCTGATCGGCCTGGCCTGGGGCGGCGTTGTCTTCTGGTACGCCATCGACTTCCTGTGGTGGGTGGCGCCGATCGTGCTGGGCATGGCGTTGGCGATCCCGCTCAACGTGTTCTCCAGCCGCACTGGCGCGGGCCTGGCGATGCAGCGCGGCGGCTTCTTCTGGACACCGGAGGAGACGGCGCCCTCGCCGGCGCTGCGCATGCTGGGCGAGGAGCTGAAGCGGCTCGAGGACCGGTCGCTGCCCAGCTTCGCGCAGGTGCTGAGCGACCGCCGGCTGGCGGCGCTGCACATGGCGATGCTGCCCGATCGTGCGCCGGCCGACCACGCGCTGATCGATTCGGCGGAGCGGGCGGCGATCCGCGCCGACTCGCTGGCGCCGGTCGAGCGCCGTGCACTGCTGGGCAGCGCCACGGCGCTGGAGCACGCCATGCGGACGCTCGAGCAGCGCCGCCTGCAGCGGGCGGCGTGAGGAGGTTCGCGCCATGTCGCCTGAAGACGACCTGACCCCAATACCGACGATCATCGCCAAGCGCCTGGCGATCGCGGCCGAGCGGCTGCTGATGGCCTGGGGCGCGTTCGAAGCCGACTGGCAGCGGCGGCTGGTGGAGCGCATCACCGCGGCGGCCGCCGAGGCGGCAGCCCAGCCGCCGCGTGACGCTGATCGCGCGGCCCGCGAGGCCCTGGACATCCTGCTGGCGCGTTGGGCGTCGGCGCTGGCCGAGGATGCTGGCCCGGCTCCTATCGATGCCCTGCGGGCCGCCTTTCTGGCCATCGACGGCGCCCGGTGCTGGCCCGATCAGTTCCTGGAGGCCCGGCCGGGACAGGATTTTCGCCAGGACCTGCGGCGGGCCCTGCCGCGCCCCCTGCCGGCGGGTGCGCCGCTGGAGATGCCGGAGCAGCCTCTGTAGGCATCCGGCAGCAATTTTCTTCAAGACGCGCCGGGTCGGATCGGCTCTACAGTGGCCCATGGACGGGATCACACAGGCCGAAGCCATGGCCGCGACGCCGCTCGCCGCCGGCGAGCGCGCGCGCTTTTTCACGGCCGGCCGGTTCGACGGGCTGGAGTGCCTGGCCGCGACCTTCCGCACCCACCGCTATGCGCTCCACATCCATGACACCTACGTGGTGGGCGGCATCCTGGCGGGCTGCGAAACCTGGAACGTGCGCGGCAGCCGCCGCTACGCCACGCCGGGCACCCTGGTCTTCAACCATCCGCACGATGTGCATGACGGCGAAGCCTATGGCGAAGGCTACTGCTATCGCATGACATATCCGTCGGTAGCGTTGCTGCAGAGCATCGCCCGCGACGTCTCCGGCGTGTCGGCCGTCGGCACACCGTGGTTCCCCGAGCCCGTGGTGCACGATCCGCACGGCGTGGCGCTGATCACGGCGGCGCACAGCATGCTCGAGGAAGAGGGCTCGACACTGGCGGCCGACGAGCTGCTGTCGCGGGCCTATGGTCATTGCCTGGTGCGTCATGCGCGCATCGTGCCGGTGCCGCTGGGCCGTGAGCGCGGGTCGGTGGCGCGCGTGAAGGCGCTGCTGGCGCAGCGCCATGCCGAGGACCTGCCGCTGTCAATGCTGGCCGTCGAGGCGGGACTGTCGCCGCATCATCTGATCCGGGCCTTCCGGTGCGAGACCGGCCTCACGCCGCACGCCTGGCTGATCAACCTGCGGGTCGAAGCTGCGAAGGCGCGGCTGCGGCGCGGCGAGACGCCGGTCGCCGTCGCCTCGGCGACGGGCTTCTGTGACCAGGCGCATCTCACCCGCGCCTTCAAGGCGCGGATCGGCGTCACGCCGGGCGTGTACCGGGCGGCCGTCGCGGCATAAATCCATGAATCCACCGGCCACGGCGCGCGAGGGCGTCCGCGACATTCTGCCCGCCATGATCGCGGCCGTGCCGATCGCTCTCTTGTTCGGCGCCCTGGCCGTGGGCAAGGGGCTGTCCGTGCTCGAGGCCGGCCTGATGTCCATCTTCGTGTTCGCCGGTGGCGCGCAGTTCGCCGCGCTCGAACTGTGGACCTATCCGGTGCCGGTGCTGGCGCTGACGTTCTCGACCCTGCTGATCAACGCCCGCCACACGCTGATGGGCGCCTCGCTGGTCCCCAAGATGGGCGCGTTTTCACTGCTGCAACGGCTGGGCGCGGCCGGTGTGCTCACCGACGAAGCCTGGGCCCTGGCCGAACGGCGCGCCTTGGAGCGACGCATCACGCCGGCCTACTGGTTCGCGGTGGCCGGCATCCTGCCGGTGGTGTGGATCGGCTGCACCTTTCTCGGCGCCTGGCTCGGCTCGTTCCTCGGCGATCCCAGGCAGCTGGGTGCCGACTTCGCCTTCACAGCCCTGTTCATCGGCCTGATCGCGGGCCTGTGGAAGGGGCGTGCCACGGCGATCGTCGTCACAGCCAGTGCGGTCGCCTCGGCGCTGGCGTACGTCCTCGCCGGCCCGCCATGGCATGTGGCGGCCGGGGCTTTTGCCGGCATCGCTGCCGCCTGGGCGGCCGCCACACCCGATCGAGCCCCGTCGTGAGCGTCGATCCCGTCACCCTCGTTGCCATCATCGCGATGGCGATCGTCACCTATCTCACCCGCGTGGCCGGCCTGTTCGTCGCCGACAGGCTGACCTTGCATGGCCGGGCCAAGGCGGCGTTCGATGCTATTCCGCCCGCCGTGCTGGTGGCCGTCATCGCGCCCACGGCGTTGACGACCGGCTGGCCGGAGACAGCGGCCGCGGCGGTGACGATCCTGGCGGCGACCCGCCTGCCGCTGCTCGCCACCGTCGCCGTGGGCGTGCTGGTGGTCGTGGCGCTGCGCGCCATCGCCTGACGCCTTTCTGCAGGCAAACGCAGCTTCGATCCGCGGCGCTTGCACGCCGCTGTCGGCGCGCGCCTACTGTTGCCACAATGATCCGGTGCGGTGGGGGACCGACACACTGAGGACGGATGGAGTTGTGTATGAGGCGCTTGGCGCTCTTGGTCCTGCTGCTGCTGGTGTCGCTGCCGGCGGTGGCGCAGCGGACGGAGCTCTATGACGGCACTGTGTCGCTGCAGCTGCCGGCCAGCTTCCGGCCCATGACCCAGGCCGAGATCGAAAAGAAATACCCACGCTCGCAGCCACCGCAGTTCGCCTTCACCGACAGCGATGGCCTGGCGCAGACGATTGCCGTCAGTCGGCTGCGCTTTCCCCCCGGCAGCCCGCCGCCGCTCGGCGACCTGGGTGCCGAAATGCAGCGCCGCGTCGCGTTGCAGACCGGCGTGACGGTCCATCGCCACGGCCTGGTCGAGATCGGTCCGCGGCAATGGTACGCGATCGAGTTCCAGTCGGCGGCTGTCGACCAGCCGGTCGAGAACATGCTGCGCGTCACCATGGCCAGCGACCACATCGTGATTCTCACGGCCAATGTCGTCAGCCGGCTGTTCGGCGAACAGGAGGCGACGCTGCGCCAGTCGATCGAGTCGGTGACCGTGCGCTGAGGCGCGGGCCTAGGGTCCGGTCAGCGCGGTCGTTTCCGCGATCAACCCATCGAGCGCATCCAATGCCGCGGCGCCGGCGCCTGTGCCGGCGGCATGAAAGATGGCGGCGACCCGTGCGGCGAAGTCCTCGGGCCGGTGCGTGAAGCCGTCGGCCATCGCCACGGCGCCTTTCTCGTTGAGAAGGTAGTGGCCGTTGTGGGCGAACAGCGTCTGGCACAGGCAGGCGACGGCGCGGAAGATGCAGCCGGCGAGATAGTGGTTGTCGCCGCGATCGAGGCTCTTGCGCGCATTGGCGGATGCGAAGCCGGCCTCCCAGCCGAAACGCTGCAGCACTGCCGCACGCAAGGCCACCGGATAGGGCTTTGTTTGTGCGATCAGGCGAGACAGCACGCCGTCGCTGTCCCACAGCACCTGGCAGGAGGCGACCTCGCCCATATAGATGGTCGAGACGAACGCATGCGGGTGACCGGCCTGATAGGCGACGTCGATCGCGCCGGCGTGGCTCTCGGTGATCGCCGCCTGCACCTGCTGAAGATCGCGGTACAACAGGTCCACGTGCGTCCCGTCGATGGTCAACCAGCCGCCGCCGTTGATGCGTGGTCCCCAGCCGCCGATCGGCGTCACCGTGGCATCGCCATCGTCGAGCAGCGCTGCGGCATCGCCGAGCGCGGCATGGTCGAAGGGCGCCTGGCCGTCGTAGTAGAGGCCGATATCGTAGTCCGAGTGCGGCGTCGCGGTGCCACGGGCGCGCGAACCGCCCAGCGCGATGGCCCGGATGCCCGGCACCGGCGTCAGCGTCACCACAATGCGCGCCAGCAGGCGTTCGTCGTTGGCGACGGTCACAGTTGCCTCTCCCTGCATTGCGGCACGCTCCTAACGTGATCCGCGCTACCTGTCACGTAATTGAGGCAGCGGAGGTGGCTTGTCACCGTGCCGTGTCAGAAAGCGATGCAGGAGTTCCATCGATGCACACGCCGAGCCCAGCCCCCAATGACCTGGTGGCCGTGATCGTTTCCATTCACGTCAAGCCTGAATGCGAGATTGAGTTCCTGGCGCTGCTGACACCGGTGCTCGATGCCATGCGCGATGAATCGACGTTCATCAACGCTGTGCTGCACCGCGACGCCGGGGATCCGACCCGCTTCATGCTCTACGAGACCTGGGCCAGCCGCGAGGATCTCGTCGAGGTCCAGCTCAAGCGCGCCTATCGGCGGACCTACGAGGCGCGTCTGCCCGAACTCGTGCGCGAGCCCCGGCAGGCGCACATCTTTCAGCCGATGCGGGGCGACTTCAATTTCCTGGCGGCGGCGTATCGGTAGTCTGCAGCGCCTCGATATCGCCTTTGGCCTGTTCCTCCTGGAACCGGGCGGCCCAGTCCGCAAGGCTGCCCGTTTCGATGGCACCGCGCAGGCCGCGCATGACGTCCTGGTAGAAGTGCAGGTTGTGCCAGGTGAGCAGCATGGCGCCGAGGATCTCGTCGCTCTTGATGAGGTGGTGCAGATAGGCCCGGCTATAGCCCGCGCAGGCCGGGCAGGCGCAGCCTTCCGAGAGGGGCCGCGGGTCGTCCCGGTGCCGCGCGTTGCGCAGGTTCAGTTCGCCGCGCCAGGTGAAGGCTTGCGCCGTGCGCCCGGCGCGGGTCGGCATCACGCAGTCGAACATGTCGATGCCGCGCTGCACGGCACCCACGATGTCGGCCGGCCGACCGACGCCCATCAGGTAGCGGGGCCGGTCAGCGGGCAGGACCGGCACCGTGATGTCCAATGTCTGGAACATCGCCTGCTGGCCCTCACCCACGGCCAGGCCGCCGATGGCGTAGCCGTCAAAGCCGACCTCGATCAGGGTCCGTGCCGACTCCAGCCGCAGATCCTCGTAGGTGCTGCCCTGCACAATGCCAAACAGGCCGTAGCCGGGCCGCGGCACGAAGGCGCGCTTGCCGCGCTCGGCCCAGCGCATGGAGAGCCGCATCGAGGTCGCCGCCTGGGGATGCGTGGCCGGGAACGGCGTGCACTCGTCAAAGCTCATGGTGATGTCGGCATCCAGCTGGCGCTGGATCGCGATCGAGCTCTCCGGCGTGAGCCGATGCCTGGAGCCGTCGATGTGCGACTGGAAGTCGACACCATCGGCATCGATCTGGCGCAGCTTGCTGAGCGACATCACCTGGAAGCCGCCGGAATCGGTGAGGATGGGCGCCGGCCAGTTCATGAAGGCGTGCAGGCCGCCCAGCCGCTCGATGCGCTCGGCACCGGGCCGCAACATGAGGTGGTAGGTGTTGCCCAGCACGATCTGCGCCCCGGTGGCGGCGACCGACTGGGGCAGCATGGCTTTCACCGTCGCCGCCGTGCCCACGGGCATGAAGGCGGGCGTTTCGACCGTGCCGTGTGCCGTGACCAGGCACCCGCGGCGGGCGCTGCCGTCCGATGCCAGCAGGGAAAACTCAGTGGTCATGGCGGCTCGAATTTTGACGTGCGATCTGTGAGGGGCGTGTCATCGAAGCTCTCGAAGATGCGCGCAGAATCGAATAAAATGGACCGGTTGGGATGGCGGCCGGATCGGTTGCCTGGAACGAGGCTTGACAGGACTGCGCCCGCCGCATGCCCGGTGGCGCCAAGGAAGGCCCGAGTAGGCGATGGGGTGAGCGACTATGCGTAGATATCTGGCATCGATCCTGGGGCTTGCGGCGTTCTTCAGCGCCGGTCTCGCCGGCGCCGAAGTGGTCCAACGCTACACCACCGGGTCGTGGACGGTAGAGGCCAACGCCGAGAACGGCACGCTGCAGAACTGCACGGCGTTGGGCCAGTACGGCGGTGGCGCCTCGGTGCTTTTCATGCTCACGCGCAGCCTGGTGTGGGGCATTGCGATCAACAACCCGCGCTGGAACTGGCGGCCCGATACGGAAGGCGCGGTGACCTACTGGATCGATTCCAACGGTCGGCGCAACGGCAGGGCCAAGGCGTTGTCGCCGACACGGTTGCTGGTGCCATTGGCCGATTCGCAGCAGCTCTTTCTCGAGATCCGCCAAGGCAACACCATGTTTTTCGAGCCGCAAGGCGCCAACACCTTCTCCATCACCCTGGTCGGCACGTCGGTGGCGCTGAACGAACTTCTGGCCTGCGTTCGCCGCTACCGCTAGCTCCGTCATACCGGCGCCTCCCAGCGCTCCAGCAGGGAGGCATCGCCGTAGGAGTAGAAGCGGAAATCGCGCGCGATGGCCTCGGCGTAGAACGCCTGCATGCGCTGCAAGCCGGCGAATGCCGACACCAGCATGAACAGTGTGGAGCACGGCAGGTGGAAGTTGGTCATCAGCAGGTCGACGGCGCGGAACCGGAAGCCGGGCGTGATGAAGAGGTCGATGTCGCCGCGCCACGGTCGCAGTGCGCCGTCGCGGCGTTGGGCGACCGCCTCGAGCACCCGCAGGCTGGTGGTGCCGACGGCCACCACGCGTCCGCCCCGTGCCCGGCAGGTTTCGATCGTGGCCACCGTCTCGGGGCCGAGCTCGCCATGCTCGGTGTGCATGACGTGCGCATCGGTGTCCTCGACGCGCACCGGCTGGAAGGTGCCGATGCCGACATGCAGCGTCACGGTCGCCGTGGCGATGCCGGCCCCGCGCAGGCGCTCCAGCAACCCATCGGTGAAGTGCAGCGCCGCCGTCGGCGCCGCGATGGCGCCGTCGCGCCGGGCCATGATCGTCTGGTAATCGTCGCGGTCGCGGGCATCGTCGCGGCCGCCACGGATATAGGGCGGCAGCGGCATGTGGCCGTGCGCATGGAGTGCCGCCAGCACGACGCCGTCCGAGAGGCCGAAGTCCAGCGTGATGGTGCCGTCGGCGCCGAAGGCCGTCACCACGGCGGATAGCCCGCCTTCGAAGGCCAGCCGCATGCCCTGGCGCAGCTTCGCGGTGCCGCGCGCCATCGCCGTCCAGCTCCCGGCACCCGCCGGTTGCAGCAGCAACGCTTCGATCTTGCCGCCGCTCTCGCGCTGGCCATAGAGGCGCGCCGGGATCACGCGCGTGTCGTTGAACACCAGCAGGTCGCCTGGCCGCAGCAGGTCCGGCAGGTCGCGCACGACATGCTCGACTGCCGCGCCGCTGCGGGGCAGGTGCAGCAGGCGGGCAGCATCGCGCGGCACGGCCGGTCGCTGGGCGATCAGCCGCTCGGGCAGAGCAAAGTCGAACAGATCGACGCGCATCAACGCGGCGTTGCTGCAGGGCTCATCGGCACGATCACACTCATCAGGGCGCGGAACGGGGCCAGGAAGAAGAGCGCGAAGGACAGCTTCACGATCAGGTCGCCCTGGATCAGCGACAGCACCGACGGACCGGTACCAGCCGGCAGCAACGGGAAGACGCCGATGAAGGCGACCGTGAAGAACAGCACCGTGTCGATGATCGAGCCTAGCGCCGAGCCGGCAAACGGGGCCTGCCACCAGGGTGCGCGGCGCAGGCGGTTGAAGACCATGATGTCCAGCAGCTGACCGACCAGGAAGGCGGTGCCGGACGCAATGGCGATGCGCCATGGCGCCAGCAGGAGCGATACCGCCACGCCGGCCGCGAAGCCGGCATAGACCACCAGCCGCGCCCGTTGCGGGCCGAAGGCGCGGTTGGCCAGGTCGGTGACGAAGAACGTCACCGGATAGGTCAGTGCACCCCACGTGACGGTGCCCAGCACCGACAGGGTGAAGATCTCGAACTGCACGACATAGTTGGACAGCGCGACCGCGCCGACCATGGCGGCAATGGCGATGGCCATGCCGCGGGAGATACCGGTCATTTTCGCCTCCACGCCCCTTCCAGCGACACAGGCCGGCGGGCGGCGGGCTTATAGAACAGGCCGCGCCGCTTGGCGAGGCCAGGCAAGAGGCCATGACCGCGCACGTTCGGCCCGCTAAGGTGGCCGTTCTGGCGTTTGCAAAGAGGGACGACCGTGCGCGAATACAGGATCGCCGCCATCCCGGGTGACGGCATCGGCAAGGAAGTGATTCCGGCCGGGCTCACCGTGCTGCAGCGGCTGGCGCGGCTGACCAATGAATTCCGCCTCGATGTCACCAGCTTCGACTGGGGCTCGGATTTCTACCGCCGAACCGGCGCCCTGATGCCAGAGGACGGGCTTTCGACGCTGAAGCCCTTCGATGCCATCTATTTCGGCGCCGTCGGCGATCCTGCCGTGCCCGACCACGTCACCCTGTGGGGCCTGCGGCTCAAGATCTGCCAGGGCTTCGACCAGTACGCCAATGTCCGGCCGACCCGCGTGCTGCCCGGGCTGAAGAGCCCGCTGGCCGATTGTCAGCCGGGTAAGCTCGACTGGGTGATCGTGCGCGAGAACAGCGAGGGCGAGTATGCCGGCCAGGGTGGCCGCTCGCACCGCGGGCATCCCGAAGAAGTGGCGACCGAGGTCTCGATCTTCACCCGCGCCGGCGTCAGCCGCATCATGCGCTTTGCCTTCGCGCTGGCGCGCTCGCGGCCGCGCAAGAAGCTCACGGTCATCACCAAGTCCAACGCCCAGCGCCACGGCATGGTGATGTGGGACGAGATCGCGGCCGACATCGCTCGGGACTTCCCCGACGTTGCCGTCGACAAGGAGCTGGTCGATGCCGCCACCGTACGCATGGTGAACCGGCCCGACAGCCTCGACACCATCGTCGCCACCAACCTGCACGCCGACATCCTGAGCGATCTCGCAGCGGCGCTCGCCGGCAGCATCGGCATCGCGCCCACCGGCAACGTCAATCCCGAGCGCACCTATCCCTCGATGTTCGAGCCGATTCATGGCTCGGCCTTCGACATCATGGGCAAGGGGCTGGCCAACCCGATCGGCACCTTCTGGTCGGCGGTGATGATGCTGGAGCACCTCGGCGAGAAGGACGCCGCCCGGCGCCTGATGGCGGCCATCGAGAAGGTCACCGCGGACGGCACGACGCTCACCCGCGACCTCGGCGGCACGGCGGGCACCGCCCAGGTCACCGACGCGGTGTGCGACGCGCTGGAGCAGCGATAGCGGCGGGCTGCCTCGGTCTGGAGCGGGGGGCTGCCGTGAGATCCAGGCCCAGTCCCTTCAGCAACGTCAGAAAGATCTCGCGGCGCAGGGCGGTCGGGTCGATCTGCGGCGACAGCTTGTCCGCCAGCTGCAGGACGACCGCGCCATGCAGGGCCGACCACAGCATGTGTGCCACCATCTCGGGCTCACCGGCGATCAGCCGAGCGTCGATCAGCTCGGCGGCATGGCGGGTCATCATGGCCCGTGCCCGCGCGCACGCCGCGACAAGATCGGGGTAGTCCGCCTCGGTCGATTGCGAGAGGTCGAACATCAGCCGATAGGCATGCTGATGCTGCAGGGCAAAGGCGACATAGGCGCGCCCGACCTCGCGTGAGCGCGCCACGGGATCTGCAGCACCGGCAAAAGCCACCTCGACGGCGTTGGCCATGCGATTGAACGCCCGCGTCCTGACCGCCGCCAGGATGTCGTCCTTGTCCTTGAAGTAGCGGTAGGGGGTCATCGGGCTGACGCCCAGTTCGGCGGCGACATGGCGCATCGTCATGCCCTCCAGCCCGTGGCGGCCGAACAGCCGTTCGGCAGCGTCGGTCAGACGATCGCGAAAATCTTCAACTTCGGACGATGACAGGACGCGGGGCATTCAGGTCCACGGCACTTGATCGGGGGACTGTTTCGTTATAGCTTACACTATAAATTTACAAAGTAAAACTGTGGAGGGCCCTATGAGCACGGCATGGGATTTCGTCGTCGCCAAGACCGACTTGCGCCAGGCGCGCATTGCGCCGGCAGTGCCTGTCGACGCAGTCTCGCTGACGCCGGGCCAGAGCCTGCTGGCCGTCGAACGCTTTGCGCTGACCGCCAACAACATCACCTACGGCGTGATCGGCGAGGCCTTCGGATACTGGCGCTTCTTTCCAGCGGCGGAAGGGTTGGGGCGCATTCCGGTCTGGGGATATGCGCGCGTGATCCGCTCCGGGAACCCGGACATTGCCGTGGGCCAGCGGGTTTTCGGCTACCTGCCACCATCGAGTCACATGACGGCGACGCTCCAGGCTGCGTCCGGCGGCTTCGTCGATTCCGCGCCGCATCGGGCCGATCTGCCGCCGACCTATAATCGCTATGCCGCCGCGCCGGATGATGCAGAGTTCGCCGACTATCGTGCCTTGCTGCGGCCGCTGTTCATGACGTCATTCCTGATCGACGACCTGCTGGCGGAGCGGGCGCTGTTCGGGGGGCAGTCGGTGCTGCTGTCGAGCGCGTCCAGCAAGACGGCGCTGGGCCTGGCCTGGCTGTTGCATCGTCGGGGCGTGTCCGTCACCGGTCTCAGTGCGCCGTCGCGTGTCGATTTTCTGCGCGGGCTCGGTTTTTACGATCGGGTCGCACCTTATGCGGACGTGGCGGCGCTGGATCCGCAGACGCCCGTGGTGTTCATCGACTTCGCCGGTGACGCCGAAGTCGTCGGCGCCGTGCACCATCGCTTCGGCGATTCCCTGGCCCATAGTGCGATCGTGGGCGGGACCCACTGGCAGGCCATGGGCGCACGCACGGACGCCTTGCCGGGACCCAAGCCCACCCTGTTCTTCGCGCCCGACCAGATCCGCAAGCGGATCGGCGAGTGGGGCGCGGCAACGCTCGATGCGCGTTTCGATGCCGCGATGCGCGAATTCGTGGCCGCCAGTGGCTGGCTGCGCATCATCCATCACCGCGGGCCGGAGGCGCTGTTGCGGGTCTACAACGAGGTCCTGGAGGGACGATCGAGCCCAGACCTCGGCCACATCGTGACCCCAACCTAGGCATCCTCAAAGAGTAGAGGAGATATCGATGCTGCGGATGTTCAATCCGACGGGCATGCCGGCGCCGGTGGCCTACAGCCAGGGCGTCGAAGCGACGTCGTTCCAGAGGATCGTGTTCGTTTCGGGCCAGGTCGGGGTGAGGCCCGACGGCAGCGTCGCGGAGGGCATCCAGGAGCAGACCAGAACGGCGATCGCGAATATGAACGCGGTCCTGGCCGATGCCGGCATGGACGCCAGCAACATCGCGAAGGCGACGATCTACCTGACCGACGAAAGCCTGCTGGATGACTTCATGGCAGCAGGGGCGGGCACGCTGCCGTCGCCGCCGCCGGCGACGACGCTGTTGTTCGTGAAGGCCCTGGCCTCACCCGCATTGTTGATCGAGATCGAGGCCATCGCCGTGAAATAGCCGCGCGCCCGTTCCGGGTGCCTTGGGCTATAGTGTCCTTCTCACGTGCGGAGGAGGACTCGGCATGCTGAAGTTCGATCATCTCGCCTTGCTGGTCGCCGACTGGAAGGCATCGCGTGACTGGTATGTCGCCACGCTGGGGATGACGGTCGAGTTCGAGATTCCCGATCGGCTGACGGTAGCCGTGCGCGATCAGTTCGACTTCACGATCTTCCTGGTGCAATCGCCGGCCGCACCACAAGGTGCCGGCACCGCGCTGTGGTTCCAGGTCGAGAGCGTCGACGCGACACACGCGGCGTGGCTGCAACGCGGTGTTGCGTTCAACCACGCACCCGCCAAGATGTTCTGGGGCTACGGTGCGGAGCTGACTGACCCGGACGGCCATCTGATCCGTCTCTGGGACGAGACATCGATGAAAGCGCAGGCGTGACAGGCGGGGAGGCCTCCATGGTTGATAGCGTCGATCGCGAGCGGCTCAAGGCCTATGGCCGGCCCCATGGGCTGCCGTTTCGCATCACCAAGATCGGCCACGTGGTGCTGAACTGCACCGATCTCGAGCGGTCGGTGAAGTTCTATACGGAGATGCTGGGCTTCCAGATCTCGGATGTCTACGGCGAGGACATGATGCCCGGCGGCATGGTGTTCATGCGCTGCAATGCCGATCACCACGGCATCGCGCTGGTCGGCGGCATGGCGAAACCGTCGGGCAGCGCTGAACTCAACCACCTTGCCTTCGAGGTCAGTTCACTCGACGAGGTGATCCTGGCCCGCGATCGCCTGCGCGCGCAGGGCGTGACGATCGATTTCGAGGGGCGCCGCCGCGCCGGCGTGCAGATCGCCGTCGAGTTCCACGACCCTGACGGCCATCGGCTGGAGATCTACTGGGGTCTCGACCAGGTCGGCAGTGACGGCCAGGTGCGGCCGGCGCACGAGTGGAAGGGCGCCCGCAGCCTTGCCGAGGCGATCGGCGATCCCGTGCGTGACCAGGACACGACCCTGCGCGATCCGACGTTGCTGAAAGAGCGATGACCGCAGCCGCGGTCGCGCTCAGTCGATGATGAAGAGGTGGCAGCGGCGGCCGGTACCCATTGCCTTGTAGATGACATTCAGGGCTTTGATACAGGGCTGGCTATCATTCGAAAATTCGCGGTGATTTTTCAGGCGCGGGGCGATGCAGCCGGTCAGCCACCCCGGATGGGGAGCCTCATGCACGAGAATACCCGCCGGCAATTTGTTCTGCCGCAGGACGGTGTGTCCTCTGACGAGAAAGCACTTGCCGGTGTGTCCCGCGCGGATACCCATTTTCTCGTGAAACTCGGCGACTTTCTTGTTGATGATGATGTCCAGCGGATAGGGCTTGAAGGGCTGCTCTGGTAGCTTCACGAACCCTATGTCCTTGTTATCGTTCCCTCGGTACCGCTCCATCGTGTCGAACTCGGCCAGCGTCGTGACGGGACTGCTGCCGTCCGTTACCAGCGACACGGTCTGTCCCGCCAGCGTGATCTGCTCCACCTTGGATGTCGCACTCGATCCTGACGAACCTTGCGTCGCCGACATGTGCCGAAGGGCGCCAGTAACCACGGGTCCGGTGACGACCGCCATGGTGCCCCACCGGCCACTGATAGCCTTCCTGGCGCTTTTGTCACCGCCGACTCTCTTTTTCGTGGCCGGGTCGAACGTGCCGAAGAGCTTTTGTTCCTCTTCCTGATCGTCGATGACTTCGTAGTAGCTTTTGCCCTTCTGCTGCAGCCAGACAAACTCGGTCGTGGGCTGCCGGGTCATGATCAGCGTCACGTTGTTACGCATCGGCGCCTCGCTATGGAATTGTGAGCGATTGCTCATCAATCCTGTTTGTGCAGGAGGCACGTCGCGGACGCCAATAAAACGTTGCGATGGTTCCCATAAGGAATGTCTTGAGAACGCAAACCTCAGTCAGCGCGCAGCGCCGATAGCTGCGACCTGCCTGTCAGACTTGATTTTGACTCGGCCGTGTACAGAAAGCGGGAGTGACTTCACACCACGTCGAACACTTCCGAATCATCATCGGATGGGAGCGCCGGCGGCACCGGCTTCACGACGACGAAGCGGTGTACGCCATCAGCACCCTTGCGGCGCACGACGTGGCCGCGCGTTTCCAGGCAATGCATGTGCGCCAAGGTCTCCGCGAAGGCGAACACCACCTGGTTGTTGTCGAGATGGCGTGGGAAGAGGGTGGGCACCATGTCCCATGCGTTGGCGCCGGTCGCGCCGAGCGCCGCCGTGGCGGCGGCGATCTCGGACAGGCGCGCGTCGTGGTGGGCCGTGAGTTGGTCGAGCCGCGTGTGCAGGCCGACGAACGGAAAGCCGTGCGAGGGCAGCACCAGCGCGTCGGCCGGCAGGGCACGAAAACGCGCGAAGCTGTCGAGAAACCAGGACAGCGCGTCGGCGCGCGGTTCATTGGGCCACACCCCGACATTGGTGCTGATCTTGGGCAGCACCTGATCGCCGGAGATCAGCACGTTGAGATCGGGACACCACAGCGAAGCATGCTCGGGTGCGTGGCCGCGGCCGACGATCACCTGCCAGCGGCGCCCGCCCATGACCAGGGGATGGCCGTGGATCAGGCGCTCGAAGCTCGGCGGTAGCGGCCCGACGCCCTTGCTGTAGCCGCCGCGGTGACGGGCGAAGGTCTCCACCAGGTCCGCCGGCACGCCATTGGACAGCAGGTGCGTGCCGCGCGTCTCGGCGCCGTCGACGATGCCGTTGCGGATCGCCTGCGAGCTCATGTAGTCGCCCAGGGTCATGTGCATGGGAGCGTCCCAGCGCTCGCACAGCCAGCCGGCCAGGCCGACATGGTCGGGATGCATGTGGGTGACGACGACCCGCGTGACGGGCTTGCCGCCCAGCTCTTTGGCGAAGATGGTTTCCCAGTAGCGCTGGGTTTCCACCATGTTGATGCCGGTGTCGACGATGACCCAGCCGTCGCTCTCCTCGATCAGCCACAGGTTGATGTGGTTGAGCTGGAAGGGCAGCGGCATGCGCAGCCAGAACACCGACGGCGCCACGTTCT